>Ga0302321_100000652_pt1 | contig 30234 bp, 25 predicted proteins | sample Fen_T0_1_FD_202505 | JGI IMG/M metagenome (GOLD analysis project Ga0302321, IMG submission 202505) | Peat permafrost microbial communities from Stordalen Mire near Abisko, Sweden - Fen_T0_1 | ecosystem: Environmental > Terrestrial > Soil > Wetlands > Permafrost | place: Sweden: Abisko... | reverse complement strand
CCAGTGGTCGACGATCAGCGCGTTGGTGATGATCGTATCGACCACGGCTGCATCGACACGCTGGCTCTGACCCATGCCGTCGCGAATCACTTTGCCGCCACCGAACTTGACCTCTTCACCGTAAATCGTGCGGTCGGCTTCGACCATTAGAAATAGCTCGGTGTCGGCCAAGCGCACGCGGTCGCCCGTGGTCGGCCCGAACATGGCGGCATACGCCGCGCGATCGATGCGCGGCATCAGCCTTTTCCTCCCAGCGGTCCCATGATTTTGCCTTGAAAGCCGTACACTCGACGGTCTCCCGAATAAGCCACGAGCTCCACCTCGCGCTCTTGACCGGGCTCGAAACGCACGGCGGTACCCGCTGCGATGTTGAGCCGGAAACCGCGCGTGGCTTCGCGCTCGAAAGCGAGTGCGTTATTGGTTTCGTAGAAATGATAGTGGGACCCTACTTGGATCGGCCGATCGCCGGTATTGGCGACCTTTACCTTCACGGTCGCACGGCCCGCGTTCAGCTCGATATCGCCCGCGGCCAGCAAAAATTCTCCAGGGATCATCGGATGGCCTCGCTTCAGGGGATGGGATTGTGCACGGTCACGAGCTTGGTGCCGTCGGGGAACGTGGCTTCGACCTGAACCTCGGGGATCATTTCCGGAATGCCGTCCATTACGTCGGCCCGCGTGAGCAACTCGGCGCCATAGCTCATCAGCTCGGCGACCGTGCGGCCGTCGCGCGCGCCTTCGAGAATAGCCGCGCTGATGTACGCGACCGCCTCCGGATAGTTGAGCTTCAGCCCACGCGCCTTGCGGCGTTCGGCGAGAAGCCCTGCCGTGAAGATCAAAAGCTTGTCCTTTTCGCGAGGCGTCAGCTCCATTCGAGTTCCTTCTCTGGTGGCAGCAAACAGCGGATTGTCAGGTCAACCAGATGCGCGGGGGACTAGCGGGACGGCCTAGGATTATTGGCCGAAGGGCGGCCCAAGCTTGCGCAAACACCTGGCGGGCTCGCTCCGTGCTGTTTCCCAAATAGCGACAGACAATCGCAGCTCGCATTTGAGAGACGGCGAATAGCTCGCGCGCGTCGTCAGTGTCAACCGCCGCACGCGCCGCAGCCACCGCCGCCGGGCTCAGACCACTGCACACGAAGGTGCCGAAGACCCGGTACCCAGCCAGACCCCACGCTGCGTGTCGCACCGGCTCGTTCGCGTCGAACACGGAGCGCTCAATCCACAGCGGGCGCTCACCCTGCCAAATCTCGAACGCTTGCCGCAAGCAACCGTCGCCGAAGTGATCCCCAGACGCGGCGCGGCCGAGACAAACCATGTCCCAGCCGCAGAAAGTCGCACCCGGTTCGAGCTCGACGCGGGTCTTGGTGCTCACCTGCGCGCTGCCGAAGACGATCGTCTCTTGGGGCAACCATTCGAGGCTAGCGCCATCACTCACCCGGAACAGCTGCGTCTGCTCGGCGACGCGGCCTTCGCTGCGGTAAAACTTGGTCGCCGCGGGAGTGGTGACCAGGGCTCGTGCCCCGGACGCCACGCTCACTCGCACGGTGAGTTGGTCGCCCGCCACGATGCCGCCCGGGGGATGCAGCAGGTAAACGTGCGCGAGATCGTTCGATTCCGGGTAAAATGCCCGCTGAACGGCGAGCGGTCCACGGTGCCGATTGCGCACCAACGCCGACCGACCGGCAATGACCTGGAAGCCAAGCTCGAGCTCGGCGGACCAGCCCGGGCCTCGCCCGTGCCAATTATCCGCCACGGCCACAACCGGCGCGTTCATTCCTGGCCAAACTCCACCGGCAACTCCCAGGTGACGAACACCACGCAGCCGTCGGGGCTGGCAACTGCGTGCTGCGAACCCGGGGGATTCACGACCACGGTGCCCTTGCCGTACCGACCGCGATCATCGATCTGCGACCCTTGCAGCACCAGAATCTGCTCGAAGCCCGAGTGACGGTGGGTAGGCAAGCTGGCACCCGGGGCGTAACGCAGCAGCGCGGCCGCGCGACCCACACCCATCTCGCCGTACAGGTGATGAATCTCGATGCCCGTCCTGAACGGTTGCCAGGCGATCTCCCCTTGCAACATGGCCTCGAGATCGACCCGAAATGACTCCTGCATGCTTTAACCGTGACCCGCCATGTGGCGACCAATCTCTTGCAGATCGGCAGTCGCTGCGGGGGCCTCGTGCACGATAGCACCTTCGCTCATGACCAAGATGCGATCGGCCAGGGCAAATATTTCATCGAGGTCCGCACTGACCAGGAGCACCGCCGCGCCGGCATTGCGCGCGCTCATGATCCGGGTCCGAATTTCAGCCACGGCGGCGAAATCCAGGCCAAAACAAGGATTCGCAACGATTAACAGTCGCACTTCGCCGTTCAGCTCCCGGGCCAGCACCGCCCGTTGCACGTTGCCGCCGGAGAGGTTGCCGATGCGCTCGTCCGGAGATGGCGTTTTGATCCGGTATTCGGTGATGGCGGTATCGGCGTGGCTCCTCAGCCGGGAATGGCGCACGAGCCAACGCAACATCGTGAACGGATCCATGTCGAAATTTCGAAAGCCGAGGTTTTCGGCTACCGACATGTTGGGCACGCACGCGTTGCGCAGCGGCGCCTCGGGTAGCAGCCGTACCCCTTGCTGGCGGATTTCGCGCCGAGTCGCACCGTAGCTGCCTCCGCCAACGTGCAGGTCACCGGAGCGCAGCCGACGCTGGCCGGCCAAGACTTCGACCAACTGGTCCTGGCCATTGCCAGACACCCCGGCGATGCCCACGATTTCACCCGCGCGCACGTCGAAGCTCACGCCGTTCAACACCGGTAAGCCGATGTCATCGTCAGCCTCCAGCAATCGCACCGCGAGCACGATCGACTTCGGCTTGCTGTCGTCACGCGCCACCGACGCACTCGGGGGCTCGGCGCCCACCATCATCTCCGCCATTTGTGCGGTAGACAGCTCACTCACTTTGCCGTTACCCGCGAAGCGCCCCTTGCGAAGCACTGTCACTTCATCACAAAAACTGGTCACTTCGCGGAACTTATGGGTGATCATCAGCACGCTGATTTCACCGCGGTGAGCCATGTCCCGCACCATACCGAGCACGCTGTCGGCTTCATCCGGCGTGAGCACGCTGGTCGGTTCGTCGAGGATCACGATCCGGCTACCCAGATACAGTTGCTTGAGAATCTCGAGCTTCTGTTTCTCACCCGCGGCCAGCTGGCGCACGAGGCGCGTGGGCGAGATCGAAAATGGCATTTTGGCCATGAACGCATCCAGTGCGGCGTGCTCTTTCTTCCAGTCGATCAGACCGGGGACGTGCGCGCGGGACAGGACTAGGTTCTCGGCCACGGTCATGTTCTCGACCAGCGTGAAGTGCTGATAAACCATGCCGATACCGTGCAGTTGCGCATCTTTTGGATTCTTGATGTGCACGGCCGAGTTGCCGACTACGACGCGACCGCCGTCGGCGTGGTAAAAACCCATGATGCACTTGACGAGCGTGCTCTTGCCGGCGCCGTTTTCGCCGAGCAGCGCATGCACGGTGCCCGGCTCCAGGCGCAGCGACACCGTATCGAGCACGGTCAGAGCGCCGAAGCGTTTGGTCACCTCTTCCGCGATCAAGAGCGGGGGTGCGGAGGCCGCACTCTTGAGGCGCATGCCCGAGCCCTGAACGTGACTTTGCAGTTGCTCGGCAGCCGATGTCACGAAAGAGCCTCAATCAAGGCCGAGGAGGTGCTGACCGCTCCGAAAACGCCGCTCTGCATGGTGACCATTTTGAGCGCCGCGGTGTGATTACCAGCGTCTGTGGCGGCACAGCAATCCGAAAGGATCAGGCACTCGAAGCCGCGATCGTTGCCTTCACGCATGGTCGTGTGCACGCACACATCGGTGGTGATCCCGGTCAGAATCAAATTCTCGATCCGCTTCTGGTGCAAGATGAGCTCCAGATCCGTGGCGCAGAACGACCCCTTGCCGGGTTTGTCGATCACCATTTCTCCTGGAAGCGGCTGAAGTTCGGGGATCAGCTGCCAGCCTGGCTGGCCACGCACCAGCACTAGACCGCAAGGCCCGAGGTCGGCGATACCGGTGCCGCTCGACCCATCGTCGCGACGCCGTGAGCGCCAGCGCTTGTTGGCCGGTAAGTCCGCGAGGTCCGGGCGGTGTCCCTCGCGCGTGTGGAAGATGTGATAGCCCTTGGCGCGCATGGCGCTGAGCACGCGTTGAATCGGTTCGATGCACGCCCTGCTGTTCGAGATATCGTAGCCGAGCAGATCGATGTAGCCGCCCTTACCGCAAAAATCTGTCTGCATGTCGATTACGATCAGCGCGGTGTTTTCGGGACGCAGATCTCCGTTGTACGGCCAGGGATACGGGTTTGCGGCTGCGTACGGCATTTTTCTATCTCCTCGTTAGCGAGCTACGGTAAGCTCCGCGGGTTGATCGGCGGAGGTGCGAGTAGCCGAGCTACTCAGCACCATGATCAGCAAGGTAAGCGCGTACGGCGCGGCGTTGAATAGGTAGTAGCCCTTGGTCACGCCCACGGCTTGCAGCGCCGGTCCGAGTGCGCTCGCGCCGCCGAACAGCAGCGATGCGTACAGGCAGCGAATTGGATCCCAGCGCGCGAAGATGACCAGCGCTACCGCCATCAATCCCTGCCCGCTGGACAGACCCTCGTTCCAACTTCCGGGATAAAACAAGGAAAGGAACGAGCCACCGATACCGGCGAGAAAGCCGCCCGCCATCGTCGCCAGGGTGCGCACTCGATTCACGTCATAGCCCATCGCCCGGGCGGCCTCGGCACTCTCGCCGACGGTGCGCACGATTAGCCCCCAGCGAGTGCGCTTCAGCGCAAAGCTGACCAGTGGAGCGAGCACCACACCCAGTAGAAAGAGCACGTTTACACGCAGCGCGTCTTCGACTTGCGGCGTGTGACTCCAGAACCCGAAGGGGATGGCCGGGAGGTGCGGCGCGCTCGGCTGAATCAGCGGTTTTCCTAGAAAAAAGGCCAGCCCGCAACCAAACAACATCAAGCCGATCCCGACCGCGATGTCATTGACACGCGGACGACCGCACAAGAAACCGTGCAGCGCTCCGAGCAGCACACCCACTAGGCCGGCCGCGAGCACGCCCAGCCAAGGCGATCCGGTCAAGTAGGAACAGCCGTAGCCGACCATTGCTCCCATCACCAAGGTACCCTCGAGGCCGAGATTGACCCGACCACTGCGCTCGGTAATGCACTCACCCAGGCTCACGAAAATGAAGGGCGTGCTGACACGGATGGCGCCCGCCAGCACCGCCACCGGTACACCCCAAGCGCCGAGTTCGGCCGACATCAGGCTACGGCCCCGGCTTCGGCTGATTTGCGGGCGGTTGCGCCGCGCGCAAAGCTCCACAGGTCGAGCTTACCGTACAGCGTTTCGCTGACTAGAATGACCATGAACAAGATCCCCTGCAGCACGTTCACGCTGGCGTCCGGCAGGTTGAAATTTCGCTGCAAAAGGCCGCCGCTGGCGCCGATCCCGCCCAGTAACAGCGCCACCGGGATCACGCCCAGCGGATTTTGGCGCGCGACGAACGCCACCAGAATACCGGTATAACCGTAGCCGGCCACGAGCGATGCGTTGGCACGCCCGTGCACCGCCGCCACCTCGATCATACCCGCGGTACCAGCGGCGGCGCCGGCCAGAAAACAGGTCAGCACCATCAGGTGACGCACGCGCAACCCACTCAACAAGGCGGCCCGCATGTTGCCGCCGGTCATGGCTGCCGCGAAGCCGAAGATCGTCCGCTTCATCAATACGAAGCCCACGAGGCAGGCGATCAGGCCGTAGACCAGGCCCCAGTGGACGTCTAGGCCTGGAATGGGGCCGAGCATGTTGACTTCACCGATGTGACGGGTCGCCGGCTTGTTCAGGCTTTCGGGATCGCGCAGCGCCCCTTCGACCAAGTGGTTCATCAGAGCAATCGCGATGTACGACATGAGCAAGCTGCTGATGGTCTCGCTCACGCCGCGGTAGGCTCGCAGCACGCCGACGAGTGCAATCCACAGTCCGCCGGCGATCGCGCCCGCGAACAGCATGCCCGTGAGCACGACGTACGGACTGGCGTTCTGCATCGCCAAGCCCATCACCGCCGCGGACACGCCGCCGACGACCAGTGCTCCCTCACCGCCGATCACCAGCAGCCCGAGTTGCATGGGCAGCGCGGTGCACAGCGCGGTCAGCATCAACGGCGCGGCTCTTTGCAGCGTATTCTGGAACGAGAACCAAGTGCCGAACGCACCGCGGAACATCACCTCGTATACGTCCAGCGGGTTCAGGCCATCGAGCAGCAAGAAGACGCCGAACAAGAGCAGCGTCGCGATGATCGCCGCGGACGAGATGATCAGCGGTTCGAACTTTTTCAGCAAGCTGGTCCGAGCCGCGCGCCCTGAAGCTGGCCGCGCGCTCGGTACTCGGCCGCTCGCCCCTGCCGGGCTGGTCGGCACGGGCGAGACCTGGCTCATGTCAGTGAACCGATCCCTTCACCCCGTCTACGAGGTAACCCATACTTTCGAGTTTGATGTCGCGTTGGGCCATGGTGGTGCCGGCGGGAATGACCTCTTTGCCCGCGTTGTCCTTGAGCGGCCCGGTGTAAATCAGCAGCGTGCCGTCCATGAACTTCTTTTTGGCTTCGTCGGCCTTGGCCTTGGCGGCGTCGGACACGGCGGGGCCGTACGCCGACATCTTGATGAAGCCTTCCTTGAAGCCGCCGCGCAGCAAGTGCTCGAAGGGCTCCCCTTTCTGGATCTTGTCGACGTAGTACTTGTACACCGTCTCCCAGTTCCACTCGGCGCCGGTCAGATAGCCCTTGGGAGCCAACGCTGCCTGGCTCGCGTGGTAACCGGTGCTGAACACCCCACGCCGTTCGGCCGTCTCGATGATGACTTTGGGCGAATCGACGTGGGACGAGAGCACGTCTGCGCCTTGGTCGATCAAGCTGTTGGCGGCTTCGGCCTCTTTCACGGGCATCGACCAATCGCCGGTGAAGATCACGCTCAAGGTCACCTTCGGGTTTACCGACTTTGCGCCGAGGGTGTAGGAATTGATGTTGCGGAGGACCTGAGGAATGGGCTTGGCGGCAACGAACCCGAGCTTGTTCGTCTTGGTCGTCATGCCGGCGACGATGCCGGCGACGTATTGCGCCTCATCGATGTAGCCGAAGTAGCTGCCCACGTTCTTCGGGTGCTTGCCTTCGGTGTACATGCCGCCGCAGTGAAGGAAGATTACGTTTGGATATTTTTCCGCCATCTTCAAGATGTGCGGGTCGAAATAGCCGAAGGAAGTGGGAAACAGCACGCTGGCCCCGTCCAGATTGATCATGCTTTCCATGGTCTTCTGCACGTCGAGCGTCTCGGGAACGTTCTCCTCTTCCCGGACCTTGATGCCCATGGCCGTGAGCGTCTTGGCGCCCTCGGCATGTGCCTGGTTGTAGCCGTAGTCGCTCTTGGAGCCGACGTAGATGAAGCCAGCCGTAAATTGCTTCTGAGGAGCCGGCGCGGCGGCTGCGGAGCCGGAGGCCGCCGGCGCAGGAGTGGTGGCGACGTCACTCTTCTTGCTGCAGTTCAGCAGCGCAGACGCGCTGAGCAGCAGCCCGACGCACGAAAAAAAAGCTCGTCGTGAACTCGACTTGTGACCAACCCCATACGTCATACCCATCAGCGCATCCTTTTCCGGGCTGTGTTTCGCAGCCATGTCATCAAAGAGTCGAGCCAGCGAAGCCGGCGCCAAAAGACTAGCTATCTATGGGGGGCGCAGAGAGCCCGAGCGAAACACCTCACCGGGGCTCTCCGCGACCAACCGCCCGAACTATTTCAACTACTTCTGCAGCTGAAGGCCGGCAAAGACGGAGTTGCTTGACGCTGCCGCGGCACCGTCCGCGCCATTCGACGCGTGCGAGAAGCCCAGGACCATCTTAGTCGAATACCCATCGAGGTAGTAGGCGACCTGACCGTCGACCATCGTCACGCTGTCGCCGCCCGCAACGTCTTTGTACTTCGCCTGCTGAATGCGAACCAGCGGCTGGAACTTGCTAATCAGGTAGCTTGCCATGCCCATGTACGAGAATTTCATGCTTTGGCCGTCGCCTACGTACTTGTAGAAGGCACCTTCCAAGTCGAGCACGCCAGATGCCTTGAAGTCTTTCTCGAACAAGAGGTCCGCGAGCACCATGCCGTAGTCCGTTTGGACGCCCGCGACGGTGTCGCCATTCTTTTGGTACTGACCGCCGACGCCAATACCCAGGAGATCCTTGCCGAGGTAAGTGCTGCTGCCGTAGTAGCCGGGCTCGGGGTTGAGCAGACTCAAGGAAATGCGGCCGCTGATCAGTGGCTTCTGAGCCGCGTCGAACATGTTGTAGGCGCCCAAGTAATACTTGACCATCCCGCCGTTGAATTGGCCCCAAACCGTGGCACCGTCGTTACGACCGTAGGGCCCTTCTTTCGGACCAACGACCGCGTAGGCGGCGCCAAAAGACTGCGGCCCCAGCTTCAGCGGGTAGATCCAGGGGGCCATGAAGTAAGGACCGCTGAAGTTCGAGCGATCCGAGGCCACCAGCATACGACCGACCCAGATGTTGAAGGCGGGGTCGGGCTCGTACTGCGCGATCGCGTCCATGACGTCGAGCGTGCCGGTGATTCCGGGTGAGCCGGGGGCTGGAGCATGGGTGGGGTCGTACGACCCGCCATCCCCAGCGCCGTAGGAGGCGGCAAAGTTCGCGGTCCAGGACATGCCCTTGCGCATCGTATTGCTGAAATGCACTTCGGCTTCGCCGCCCATGCCGATGCCGTCGAGCTTCTTCGGTTTGCTGGCGTTCTGCAGCGCGAAGCCGGTGCGCATCCACACACCCATGTTGATGTGCTTGTACGTCTCCGCGTCTGGGTCGCCTGGGACGGGTGGGGGCAGCGGCGGGGCCATGTCCGCAGGCGGGGGGGCTGCCGCCGGTGGGGCCGGAGCAGCTGGCGTGACGACCGCGGGAGCTTCGGCAGCGCCGGCCACGGGTGCCGACGACCCAGCAATGGGAGCGGCTGGCGTTGCAGGCGCCGCGGCATTGACTCCCGGCGCAGGTGCCGGGACCGGCGCAGGTGCCGGGGGCGCCGCCTGGGCGCTCGCCAGGCTCGAGAACAGCGAAGGCAGCGCCGTCACGGCGATCACGAGTGAACGCTTCGCAAAGCTATTTCCGAAGGTCGCTTTCATATTTTCTCCTAATCAGTTCCAACCAAGTTTGAGCGATGTGCCGTAACCAAACACACGCCGCGTCTGCCAGAGTGACACCCGTGTACATTGTTCCGTATGAACACGGTGTTTCGGGTGAACTAAAAAACGCAGCCGAAATTGGTAACCAAACGGTTTCCGGACATCAGGCCCGGACCCCTCATCCATTTCTGGCTCCACAAAGGTGCTTGGCTCAGACGAGCAGGGCAAACAAAATGGCCAGCCGAGGCGCGCCAGGCATAGAACGCGGCGGCCGGCGGCCCAGCGGTCGGTAAAACATCCGCAGTCGGGAGCGCTTTTCGCATCACGCCAGCGCGGCCAGGATCTTCTTCGAGTCCGAGACCCAGCCGAAGATGCCACCCTGGGCCTTGATCATCTTCAAGCCCATCTCGTGGAATTCGGGGAAGTACGAGGCGCAGCAGTCACCCGGCACGATGCACTTGAAACCGCGGTCGTTGGCTTCGCGCACGGTCGTGTGCACGCAGACTTCAGTCGTGACGCCGCACACAATCAGGCTTTCTACGCCCTTGTGCATCAGGATCGAATACAAGTCGGTGGCGTAGAAGGCACCCTTACCCGGCTTGTCGATCACCGGCTCGCCAGCGATGGGATAGAGCTCTGGGATGATGTCGTGGCCGGCTTCACCGCGGATCAGGATGCGACCCATCGGGCCAGGAGCACCGATGCGCGTCGCCGGATCGCCGCGCTCCACCTTGGCCTTCGGTGCGTCGCTCAGATCCGTGCGGTGCCCCTCACGGGTGTGGATGACGAGCATCTTTTTCTTGCGCGCACCTGCCAAGAGGGCCTTGATCGGCTCGATGGCAGCGCCGAGCAACGAGACGTCGTTGCCGAGCGATTCCCCGAAGCCTCCGGGCTCCAAAAAATCACGCTGCATATCGATCACGATCACAGCCGTGCGCTCGGGGTTGATGGCAATGGGCTCGGGGTCGGCGTCGACAATGGTGGCCATGTGGACCTTTCTGGCGGGCAGCGCGATTCATCCGAATTCGGTCGCGAACGTAGCGAGCGGGGGTTTCGGTCGCTTTTCGTCGCCGTGAAATGCGCTCGAACCAGCACGTTTTCCGCTGAATCCGCGCAAGGACCGCGCCCTTCTTGATCTCACCCCGACCGCCCGGCGCGCTCGCTCGCACTTCGCGGCCATGGGTTAGGCTGCCTCGAAAATCCGCTGGACTGGCTCGAAAAGCAGTCGGCGCGTCGCGTAGCAATCAGCCACGCTCGAGCAACCGTGTGACGCTCATTCGCGGCATATTGCGTCGAAAATCGGCCTCGTTACCAGCTTCGACTTGGCATCACATTTGCGTAGTAGCAGGCACAACGGAGGTCACTAGGCAATGAAGCTCATTTCTCTCGGCAAGCAACAGTCACAGCCGCCTACGGCAATCGAACTACTCAAGACCCAACACGAGGAGGTCAAGACGCTGTTCAAAAACATCGAAAAGGCCAGCACCCGTTCGGCCAAGCTCAAGTTCTTCGACGAGCTGGCCGCCAACTTGGCTGCGCATGACGCCATCGAGCGTGAGATCTTCTACCCGGCTTGCGAAAAGGGCATGGGCATGACGGACCTCTTGGGCGAGGCGCTGGTGGAGCACGGCGTCGTGGAATTCAGCTTGTATCAGGCCGATCAGGCCCGCAAAGACAAGGACTTCTCTTTCAAATGTCAGGTGCTCAGTGAGATCGTCGAGCACCACGTGAAGGAAGAGGAAGAGGAATTCTTCCCCAAGGTCCAGAAGGCGCTGGGCAAGGAGAAGTTGCTGGAGCTGGGCGCGCGGATGAAGCAGCGCTTCGAACAAGCCAAAGCCAAGGACTACCACCCGGCGTTGAAGAGCAACCTCAAGCAGGTCTTGGCCGGCGCTTTGAAGCCGTCGAAGACCCCGAGCCGCGGAAGCGCGAGTCGCAAATCACCGGCTCCGTCGGCGAGCAAGCGCCGCAAAGCCGCCTGATCACTCAGCGACGCTTTACCCGACTGTAGCCGCCGAGATCGGCGCGGCTGATGTACAGCCACAGCGTCTTGGTCCAAGAGCTGTGGCTGTACAGTGAGTCGTAATAGTCGGCTGCAATCGAGCGCAGTCGCGGCAGCCGGGAGCCCGGGATATAGGGAAAGTCGTGATGTTCGTTGTGGTAGCCGACGTTGAACGTCAGCCGATTCAACGGCCCGTAGTAAGAGTACGTTTCCTGTCCGGCACGAAATACGTAGTGCTCGGAAATGTAGTGACCCGCGACCGGGTGAAGGCCCATCACGATCAGCGAGCTGATCGGCAAATACGCCAGCGCCTTAGCCCCCCAGAAATGCAGGATCAGCGCGTTGAAAACGAGCTGCAGCGCCAAGTTCGCCAGCTCGGCCGCGGAGGGTCGCTTCGGGTGCACGAACAACGGGCGCAGCGCGTAAGCGAATCCCTGCCCCATCACCCACAACAGCTTGAGCGGAGTGCGGAACGGGCCGCTGAGCACACGCCCCTCCAATTCAGTCGGAAGGTCCGTGTCGATTGCCTGGTCGCCCTGATGCACATGGTGCAAAAGGTGGTAGTAGCGAAAAGTTTCCGCGACCGGTACGCCTACGGGCAGGTTGATGAAACACGCGAACAGCCGGTTTTGCCACGGCTTTCGGAAGCCGAGATTGTGACTCAACTCGTGAATGGCCAGCAGCAGCGCTTGATTGATCACGCCGCCGAATAGGTAGGCGACCAGCACCAGCAGCCACCAAGGCGCCGCGCGCACCAAGTAAGCGCTGGCTAGCTGGATCAGGACTAGCAAGGTACAGATGTATTTCGTGCGTGCGCACGGGCCGTAGAGCGCCTTGATCTGCGGATACTTTTCCAGCATTTCGCGCCGCCGAGCCGCGTGCGGCTCGCGCTCGCTCGACCAAACGAAACCGCGAGCGGTTTCCGAGGGCGCGGGCGCAATCAGGCGGGACATCCGACGGGCATCCTTCGGGACAGATGGGCGGAGCCAGGCACGTCACCGATTGTTCATTGTCCTCGGCCGAGAGTCGATGGGGACCCGACGGCTAGCGGTCGAATCCCGCAGAAATCTGTAGTAAATGCCTAAAAATAGTGTTCATCGTGCGGGGTCGTGAGCAAGGAGACTCGCCGTGATTGAACCGACTCTATCGCAGCTGGCTAGCGCGACGAACATCCTTTGGCTGCTGATCTGCGGCTTCTTGGCGCTGTTCATGCAAGCGGGCTTCGCGCTCGTCGAAACTGGGCTGTGCCGAAAGAAGAATGCAGCCTACGTGATGGCCATGAATTTTCTGGTCTATTCGATCGGAGTTCTCGGTTTTTGGGCGCTCGGCTTCGGCTTCCAGATGGGTGGTGTGGGCACGCTGGCAACTCTGGGTGGCGACGCAACCCTCTCGCAGGAGTTCATCGTCAACATCGCCGGTAAGCCGTTCGGGCTGTTCGGCGCGCAGGGCTTCTTCCTCACCTTTGCCAACTTCACGCCCGCCGTTGCAGCCCTGTTCTTGTTCCAGATGGTGTTCATGGACACCACCGCGACGATCCCCACGGGCGCGCTGGCGGAACGCTGGAAGTTCGTGTCCTTCGTACTCTTCAGTTTCGCAATCTCCACGGTCATTTACCCGATCTACGCCAACTGGGTGTGGGGGGGCGGCTGGCTCGCCAAACTCGGCACGAACTACCACCTCGGGCACGGCCACGTCGATTTTGCGGGCAGCTCGGTCGTGCACTTGACGGGCGGAGTGGTCGCGCTGGTTGGCGCAAAAATGCTGGGCGCGCGTATCGGCAAGTACGACCGATTCGGCAAGGCCCAACCCATCCCCGGGCACAACATCCCGATGGCGCTGCTCGGCACGTTCATCCTCGCGTTCGGCTGGTTCGGCTTCAACGCCGGGTCCACCCTGGCCGCTACCGACACGCGTATCGCGCTGGTCGCCGTCAACACCCTGCTCGCCTCTGCCGCAGGCGCATTCAGCGCGGCGCTGTTCGTCTGGATCCGCTACGGAAAGCCGGACCCGACTTGGCTGGGCAACGGCATGCTCGCAGGACTGGTGGCAATCACCGCACCATGCGCGTTCGTGGGCGCGCCCGAGGCGGTGCTGATCGGCGCGGTAGCCGGCGTGCTGGTGATCGTGTCCGCGAATTTCGTCGAAAATACCCTCAAAATCGACGACCCCGTGGGAGCCTCCAGCGTCCATGGAGCGTGTGGGATCTGGGGCGCACTCAGCGTGGGGCTATTCGCCAATGGCAGCTACGGGGACGGGCTCAACGGCGTGAGCGGCAAGGTGACCGGAGCGCTCTTCGGCAATTCCTCGCAGCTATTGGCCCAATGCATCGGCGTGGGCACGAACCTGGTGTACGTCGGGGCGATGACCGCGGGCACTCTTTGGTTGACCAACAAGCTTGTCGGCAATCGCGTCTCTGCGGAAGACGAAGTGGGCGGCTTGGATATTCCAGAAATGGGCGTCCTTGCCTATCCAGACGACGCCAGCACCGGCGAACCGTGAGTCACCGCGCAGCGCCAAGGCTCGGTTAGAACTGGCACTAGCGCGCCGTGCGCGCGCGGTCAGCGCCCGGACAGAAACGGCAATCGCTGGAATAGCCACTCCGGGGTGTTCTTCACGATCGGCATGGTGACGCGCCAGAATGAAGGCACGTACGCCTCCGCGACGTGCGCGTCCAATGCGTGCAGGATCGAGCGCGCAACGGACTTAGGCTTGCCGAACAGGGCGTGCTTCTTGTGGTCGCGCGTCATCGGCGTATCCACGGGGCCAAGCTTCAGGGTCGTGACACTGACTCCCGAAGCGTACAGGCGTGTACGCAATCCCTGCAGGTAAATGTTCAACGCGCCCTTAGCTGCTCCATACGTGTAGTTGCGGGGTCGGCCGCGATCGCCGGCGACCGAAGTGATCACGCCAAGCGTACCGGCCTTGGCCCGCTCCAGGTGATTGGCGATCGGGATCAGCAGCGACACCACACTGGTGAAGTTGACCCGTAGGATCTTTTCCGCTTCCACGAAGCTCTGTTCGCTGGCCAGTTGATCGCCGAGCTCGCCGTGCGCGATCAACACGCAATCGACCCGCCCGAGCGCGAGCACGGCTTCCTTTACGCAGCGCTCATTTTGGTCGACCTCCGCGAAATCGGCAGATTGCGTCGTCACCTGGCTGCCGCCACAACGCCGCGCCACTTCTGCCAGCTTGTCCGTGTTGCGGCCGACCAAGTGCAGGCGGTCACCTCGCGCAGCACACAGCACGGCCACCTCCGCCGCGACGGCCGACGTCGCTCCGAAGATCAACACCTGCCGTGTGCGCGCCGCGAGCTGGGTCATCAAAAGCCAATCTTGCGCATCACGAAGCGAGGCAAGCAGCGAATCACGAACATTACCAAAGCCCAGATCCCAGGCGTGTAGATGACCGCCTTTTTCTTGTCCAAGGCTCGCACCACGTCTCGCGCGACTTGATCGGGTTCACCCGCGAACGGCGGCGGCTTGAGCCCCGCGGTCATGCCGGTCTTTACGAAGCCCGGCTTCACGCACAGTACGTTCAGGCCGGCCTCGTGGTATTTGTGATCGAGCGCCTCCAGGTAAATTGACAGCCCCGCCTTGGCGGAACCGTAGATGGCCACCGGCTTCCGTCCGCGATCGCCGGCCACTGACGAAAATACGGCCAAACGCCCGCCGCCTCGGGCGAGCAACCGCTTCCTCACGTGTTCGCAAAACACTAACGTGTTCGCGTAGTCCAACGTCACGAGCTTGCGCGTCAGCTCGATGTCCGCCTCGAGCGCCTCTTGGGTAGCGAACATCGCGGCGGTCACCACCACGGTGTCGAAATTGCCGAGTGCCGCATCTGCGGCGTCGAGCGCAGCGGCAAAGCCCTCGGGGGCCGCCAGGTCGCAAAGGGCATAGCCGATCGCCGCGCCCGCGGGATGATGGGCCTTCAAATCAGCGGCGCTACGCTCGAGCTCCGCTTGCTCGTTGCCCAGGAGGAAAACGACGTCCCCCCGCTGTACCAGGCGACGGGCAATGGCGCGCCCCATGCCGCTCGTGCCGCCAAAAACGATTGCTTTCATACTTGGTCGCCAAATGCTCGCGCGATGGTGCGCGGCGCGACGGTATTCCGGAACACCCCGGTCCGGCAAGCTGTCAATTGCTCGGCGGTTGGTTCGCGAGCCGCACAGCTGGCGTCCAGGCGCGCTTGCCATCGGGGAGCTCGACCCTGGCTCGCACATAACCCTCGTCGCCACGCAAGACATAGACGGCTGGTCCTTCAGTCAGCGTGCTATGACGCGCGAGCTCGCGGCCACCGCTGCCGATGAACACCACACTGGCACGCGCCTCGACGGGCTCGACCTCGTATTGTCGATCGCGCACTGCGATGCGCCGTAACTCGATACCAGTCGACGCATACAGCTGTCCCTGAGCCATGGCCGAACAAATGGCGGCGCTGTCAGTCACGTCGCCGAAGGTTGAAATCCAGGCTCGACCCGGCGTCGCCGGGGGATCACTCGAAACGTCGATGTGATGTTCGTCGTCGACACCGACGCCCATGAAGTCGGCCCCCGCCTCGAGCGCAATATCCCACAGTGCCTCGTGCGAGGGATGCTCGGCATCGCCGGCCGAATGCACGTACGGATGACCGCTGGCGATTTCGAGCAGCGAAGCGTCTCTGGCGTCCGTGACGTCCGCTGCCGAAAGTGCCCAATCGAAGTTCGGATGGTTGACCAATGCAACGCCGCCCTGCTGGCGCACCGCGCTAATGCCGTTGGACAGTGCAGCGGCCGCGCTACCAAAATTCCCACCGGGGATGCGGCTCTTGGTACAGAGAGCGTTGACGTGCACCTGGCGTCCCCTGCCGGTCATGGTGATCTCTTCACCTGAGATCAGCACGAAACCCGGCTCCTGAAGGGATGCGTAACGCGCCGGTCGCGACAATTGGTTGTGATCGGTCAGAGCAAGGAACTGATAGCCATGGCTGCGATACCACGCGATGGTCTGCTCAGGACTGCTACCGCCATCGCTGAGGGTCGTGTGCGTGTGCACGTTCCCTTTTTGGAAATGCGTGACATCGAAGGTCTTGCTGAAGCGTGGCTCGATAGAAGCATTGGCAAGGCTCGTCGGTCCGCGCATGTCGCGCCGGTCGGCTTCGGCACCGAAGCCCAAGCCGCTGAGCAGACCCAGCGCGCCAATCACAGTCGTGGTGATACCCCTGCGAAGCGTAGCGAGTGACATGGTCTTGGGGCAGCCAACTACGGCCAGCTAGCCAGCCACTATAGCGCGACAACCCGGCAAACGCCCAAAGCGGGCTCGCACGCCAGAGCCCCGGGGGTGCCAGCGGGGTTCGGAAGCCGGCGTTAATCCCGGAGATCTGTGATATTCTAACGTTCGAGCGCGCCTTGAACCTGACGATTATCCGCAAGCTACTTTCGCCCGAGCTCCTTGCCCAGATCAATGCCCGCCTAGCCAACGCCAAGTGGGTGGACGGGCTGCTCACGGCTGGCCAAGCGGCAGCGCGCGTCAAACGCAACCTCCAGCTCGAGGCGGGACCAGACGCTCAAGAACTCGGCGACCTGGTAAAAAAGGCGCTGCTGGCCAACGACAAGTTTCCTCCGCTCGCTCTGCCCCGCCGGCTCACTCCAGCAATCTTCAGTCGCTATGAGAACGGCATGGAATACGGCGCACATACCGACGACGCCGTGCGCGCTCGGGATGGTGTACGTACTGATTTGGCGGCGACGCTGTTCTTGTCCGAACCCGAAAGCTATGACGGCGGAGAGCTCGTCGTGAACAATAGCTCGGTGAAGCCGGGAGCCGGGGATCTCGTCCTGTATCCGGCCACGACCGTGCATCGCGTCGCGCCCGTCACTCGCGGCGTGCGGCTGGCCGCGGTGTTTTGGGTCCAAAGCCTGGTCAGGAGCCAAGAGCAACGTGAGTTACTCTTGGCTCTGCACGGGGCAATCGCGCGCCTCGGCGCTCACCCAGTGACCGTAAGCGTCGAGGCCGTGCAGCAGAATTTGCTGCGCATGTGGGCTGAACCATAAGCACGCGCGCGCCCGGCGCGTTCAGGGGCAAACGCCGTTCGTGTATGGCACGCCAACCGCTCCCGCAGCGACCCAGGCCAAGATCGCGCTTTTGTCGGCAGCGCTGATTGTCTTGCCTGAACCAGGCGGCGGCATCGCGCCGCTTGCAAGCTTGTTCGTGATGTTGTCCTTCTCGCCAAAGAGGTTCGCGTAGGTCACGAGCGGCACCGGTGCTCCGTTCGGTGGCGCGGAATGACAGTTGCGGCAGACGGTGAATAGCGTGTCGATGTTGCCGGATACGCAGTTGGCCGAAGCGGGAGTAAACAGCACTGTTGTGCCAGCAGAGCCTGCGGATCCTGCGGTGCCTCCGCTGCCCGCTTTGCCCCCACTGCCCGCAGTGCCGCCGCCACCGGCTTTGCCGGCGCCAGAGCCTGCCGCGCCGCTGGCACCCGCACCACCGGATGCGCCAGGGCCACCTGCTTTGCCCGCGCTCCCGCCAGCACCTGAACCGCCAGCGGACCCCCCGCTGCCACCCGCTGTACCGCTGCCACCCGCTGTACCGCTGCCACCCGCTGTACCGCTGCCACCCGCTGTACCGCCACCCCCACCGGCGCCAGCCGCAAAGACGTCGGCTTCGCCCCCTTCCTCCTCGACGCCGCCGCTGCCGCCTTCCGTCGGGGTCTCGCCAGCCATGCTCGATTCGCCGCCGCCGCTCGTGCTACCGGCCTTGCCAGTACCGCCAAAACCAGCCGTTTGATCGGGATCGGGAACCCAAACCTGTTTGGTGCCGCCGCACCCTCCGGCCACTCCCGCTGCGACGAGCAGACTCAAAGCACTCAACAAAAGCAGATTGGATTTAGTCATCGCCATTCTTTCTCGATCTTCGTTGGTCGAACTCAGCGCATCGCGCGCCACGCGACAATGACTCAAGAGTTCAGCTGCGTTGAGTAGCTCTCAGCGAGATCGTGTTTCTCTGATGCTTACTCGGCGTGACAATGGGCGCACATTGCGCCAGTTCGGCACGACGTCATTGACAAGACTTTGCCGTACCGATTGCACAGCTGCCATTCATGCCGAGCCACTTCAACGCCGTCGCCTTCTGCCACGCGGATAGGGTGTACGGTGGACGGGGCATCGTGCCGCTCTTGATCACGCCGTAGATTTGCGCAGCGTTCGGCTTGATGTCCGCGAAGGTCACGTACGAGGAAAACACGCCTTTCACAGGTGGATTCGCATGACAATTGCGGCACGCGTAGAGCGCGGTCGAGACGTCACAGGGAAGGAACATGTCGAGCGTCGAGTGATCGTCCGCAGGGTCGCAGATGGGTTCGAACACGGCTGGGGTGCCTGCGCCAGCAGCGCCTGCACCAGCAGCGCCTGCACCAGCAGCGCCTGCACCAGCAGCGCCTGCACCAGCAGCGCCTGCACCAGCAGCGCCTGCACCAGCAGCGCCTGTACCAGCAGCGCTGACCATGCCGCTGCCGATTGCAGGCGGGGGACTAACCGCACTCGCTGAACCGCCACTGCTCACTGCCGGCTCGCCGCCTGCCGAGGACGCGAGATCGGACGGTTGTGACGGGTCAGGAGCGCCGCCCTCGTTCATCGTCGACGGAGAGTCGATGTCTCCGCCGAAGCCGAGGTCAGAACCACCACCGGCCGCGAAAGGCGAGGCGCCGCCGCTTGGGCTTTCAGAACCTGCGCCGCCGCCCGTCGTGATCGAAGCCTCTTCGTGGTCGCCGGAAGAACACGCCCAAACGAAGAGTACGGTCACGACGAGCGGCGAGACAAGCGAAGCTGCCTGACGACGCCTCTGGTACATTCACTGCTTACCGTTGCGGCGGCGACGCACCGCGCCGAGCATGGCCAAACCGAAGGCGAACAGTGCGGCGCCGCGCCCCTTGGTCGCCGGCGTCGCCGTGGAAACGCTACAGCCGCCGTCGTCGACGGTTTCGTAGTGGCCCTTGCTGCCAGCCGTGCCCGAGGGCGCATCGCCTTCGCCGCTGCCAGCGACGCTGGTGCCCGAGCCCCCTTTGCCACTGGACTTGCCACCCGTGCCAGGGCTGGCTCCGCCGGCGTTGGTCGAACCGCCAACGCCGACCTCGCCAGCCTCGCCGCCTTCGGCCGTTCCGGCTTCGCCGCTGCCAGCAGCTCCTGCGGTGCTGCCGCCACTGGCCGCGGTGCTGCCGCCTGCGCTGGTGCCGCCGCCTGCCGTCACGCCGCCAGTGCCTGCGGTGGTGCCACCGCTGCCTGCCGTCACGCCGCTACTACCGCCTGATGTGCCGCCGCTGCCCGCAGTCACACCGCTACTGCCGCCTGATGTGCCGCCGCTGCCTGCAGTCACACCGCCGCTACCGCCGCTCCCTGCGACCACGGGAGGCGCGACCGGCGTCGGCACCGTGTAAGTGAACGGCGACGACGTGGCAACGTTCCCGAAGCGATCCGTAGCACTCAGCTTGACTGTGACCACTGCGCCAGCGACCTGTGCCGGAATGGTCGCGCGGAACAAATCAGCGCCGTAAAACGAGCCTTTGACAGTCTTTGGAATTCCGCCAGCGAGGTTGTACGTGATCGACGTGGCCTTGATCATCTGGCCCGTCTCGTTGGTCACGCTGTCGCGCAAGGCGTAGCGGATCACGGTAGGCGTCTCGGCCAATGGCGTAGGCGTCTGGATGGCGCGGAAGATTGGAGGTCTGCTGTCCGGCACGGAGCCGCCACCGCCGTAGTAGATCTTTTCGTCGAAGTTACCGCCTTCTCCTTGGCCGGTCACCATGTCGAGTATCTTGTCGCCGTTGAAGTCGGTCAGGTCGTGGGAAAGCGACGAGTCACCGCTGGTGCTGGTGCCGCTAAAGCCATAGGGGACGCCGTCCGGCACGAAATTGAAGTGACCGGTGCCATCATTCATCAGCAGCTTCTCGCTGCGACCAGAGAGCGTTGCAACGATCAGATCGTAGTGATTGTCGTTGTTGAGATCGGCACATTTGAGCGCGTTGTCATCACCACCGGGTTCGCCGACCACCCGATTGGCGGTGTCGTCCACGAACTTTCCGTGGCCATCGTTGATCAGGATTTGCGAAACATCCAGCGTACCACTGGTGCCACCGCCGTATGCCCAGCTGTAGTTGTTGAGCGGCTTCGGCCCGACGTTGTCGATCAGCATGTCGAGATCGCCGTCGTCATCGATGTCGCAAATCTCTTGGTTGTAGACGTACGGCCCTTGCTTGACCGGATAGTTCGTGGTGACGGTCTGCTTCAGGCCATCAGCGGAGGTCACCACACCAAAGTTGGTACCGTCCTTGAAGTTGGCATGGCCGTCGTTGATGAAGATGCGGCTGAAGCCATTTCGCATGTTGACCAAGATGTCGAGATCGAAATCGTTGTCGACGTCCGCGAAATCGACGTCGATCGGCCGCGTGCCCCAGTAAGAGATAGAACCGGTGGTCTGGGGCGCAATCGAGGGAGCGTTGCCGGCGGCGGCGATGGTCGCTGGCAGGCGATCGGTGGGCGAGAAGAAGTCGCCGTCGTGCTGAACGGCGGCCAAGCTGAATTTGCCGGCGCCGTCGTTCGTATACAGGATGGCGTGCGCCACGGTGTTGGTAGAACCCATGCTCCAGTCCATGACGATGATGTCCGCGTCGCCATCGCCGTCGAGATCGCCCATGTGGCAGGAGCCGGCGTGTGACATCAGGCCATCCGGGAGCTGCGTCGCGGCTCGGTCCTCGTAAACCCCGGGCGCGGTTTGTACGAACAGCTTGTCCTTGTCGAGACCGAAGCCGCCCGGCTGATAGATATCGAGATCGCCATCACCATCGATGTCGGCCACCGAGATCTGACGATTGCGGTTGGCCGCGTTGTTGAACGCAGTCGGCGTCGCGTCCGTGAAAACCCCCTTGCCGTCGTTCAAGTACACGACCGATTCATCGGCCTTGCCCGTCTGGTAGTAGCCGCCGCCATTGGCCAGCAGGATATCCATGTCGCCGTCGCCGTCGATGTCCGCCGTGGTCACCCAGCTCGTGTAGCAACCGGGGTTAGTGTCTTGGCACGGTTGAACCGCTGGCAGCGCCGTGGCGGTATTGAGCGTGAAGAAACCGATTGCTTTGGCTTCACGTGGAGCTGCCAAGGCCGCCAACAGGCTGACCGTAAATACTCCCGACGCGCGGCCGGCGCTCTTCCAGTGAGAACCCCGAACCCTCTTCGCCGGATCCGCCTTCAACACGGCGGCCCCCGCTGTCAAAAACGGTGAAACTGAACCAGTGACACGAGATTGCTTGACCATGGTCGAGATATTCCTAAAAAGATGAAAGCGGTTTCCGGAGAAACGAGACTGAAGCGGGGCGTGCACGCGCAGAGCGCATTCGTCGTACCTAGTCAGGGACTGACGTTGACGGTGAGCGGCTGCCCACTGGCGCACGTCAAACTCAGCTTGTCAGGCAGCGGCAGCGCAGCGACTTTCGAGCACAGTGTTTGATAACTAGAAGTTACCGGCGTGGCGCTGGGGATCGCGCTGGCGTCCTTGGGCTGAATACCGAGCATCAAGAACTGCGGCGTGGCAATCATCGCTCCGCATACCCTGCGTAGCGAACCGGACAAGTCCACGGCTGCATGGGCATCCGAAGCCAAGGAAGCCCCGAACAGGCCTTCGACCTGGGTCCTTTCCGTGCCACTCGAGATCGTGGGCTCGCCCATGATGCGATCTTTCAGCACGCTCACCAGATCACCCACGGTGACCGCGCCCGGGACGTTGGCTGATGCAATCAAACCATCGATCACGTCCGGCGTGGTGTTCCCGACGAGCTTGTTGCATTGGGCGAAGCGATCTTCCCAACCGAGGCGCCCTTGGAAGTCGAGACCGCGGAAGCCGGGCTGCGAGCTCTTCAGGTAGTAGCCGGTCTCGGTTTGGAATTGCAATTCCAGGGTGCCGCTGGCAACGCCGTTGACGGTGATGCTGTTTTCGCCCCAGCCGCTGACATTCGGAAAGACCGAGCCGTAGGCAACCAGAGGCCAGCCAAGGGCGCCGTAGGCGGCTCGCGCTTGAGTCCGCGAGCTGATGGCTTGCACGCTGTCGCTGATGCTGTTGCCCTGCTCCGTGACGTCTGGCTCTGCCATGCGCCAGGGGTCGAAGATGCGCGGCGCGCCGTACGGGTTGTTGCCACAGCCCGTCTCTGGCGCCGCCATGTTCAAGTACGGGCTCGCGAAAATGCCCGAGAGCAGGGCCTTGTTCGAGTAGCCGGACTTGATGAAGGTCTCGGTCAAGGTCCAGAGTTGGTCGCGGGCCGCAGCGTTTCGCGGGAAGTAATTGGCGATCGTCAGTGGCGTACCGACGACCTCTTTCCACACCTTCTCCACGATGTTCATCGTTACGAGGTAGGCGAGCGCTTTGTCCGCGTCGGCAATGTTGCCATCACGGTCCGCGCCCAGGCCTTCGACTTCCAGCTTGTTGAAGCCACCGCGCAAAGCCGCTGCGACGTCCCACATCGAGGTGCGGAGGCCAGAGACGTTACCCAGCCGCGTTTCGACGAATGCCTGATCGATTGGCACCTGGTCGGGCGTCAGGAACTGACCGCAGGCAGCGGCCAAGCCCCAAGGTTGAATCCGGCGCGTCCGGTTCGCGACACTCGTACACATGAGTTCGGTAGAGAAGTTACAGTACAAGAGTGGGTCGCCGGACGCGCAGGTGGGCACTGCGCTACCAGCTGCGGTGATCTGCGCAGCAGTGGCTGTCGCGCAATCGGTGGTCAGGTTGGCCAGCGCGGACGGACCGACCAGGAACTGCGCTCGGCGCAGGGCGCCGTGCAAGCGATCCGCCCCGCTGAAGCCGTTGACCAAGCCCGGCCCCGTCGAGTCGCCGAAGAGCGCCTTTTCGAACAAGCCCGGAACCGGGAAGTGGCGATTGGTCGCCGGATCGCTCGACTGCGTGACCGAGAACTCACTGTTGTGACAGTTGAGGCAAACCATATCGCGGTTCAGGTACGCGCCATCGAACCAGGCTCCGAAGTCGCTGCGACGAGACAGCTCGAGTGGGACCGCGAGCGCATTCGCTCCCTGATACGTCTTGAGCACCATCGTGAACAGGTTCTCGACGTAGATGGGCGTTACGTCGTCGAGCTCGATCGACCCGAACACGACGTCGGCGAAGGTCGGCGCGGCTTTGCCGTCGCCGCCCGTGAGCGGCGATTGGTCTCGAACCCAAGCCGCGACGTCCCTGGCGTCCGTGGTACGCACACGCAGTGCGTCGCAGGCCGCATTTTGCTGCTCATCGATCCGTTGAACGCGCACGAAATCGCGATACAGCTCGGCCCAGTTGGATTGGTAGTCCGGGTTTGCCAAGAGCGCATTGACCACCACCTGCCGACTATGACGAAGGGTGGTGATGGGCGCGGAAACCTTGGTATCGGGCTCGTAGCCGTCCAGCGCGTCGATCTGCGAAATCATGTCCGCGTAGACGTTGACTTCTGCTTGACCGTACGGATGGCGACCGAGAATGCCGAGGATCGCGCGTCGAACGAACGCCTGATCGGTGGCCTGGCATTGGTACCAAGCAACCGAATTGTCCGCCGCGCCGCCTTCGCCGCCTTCACCGCCCGCGCCCGAGTCACCCGTGATGCTCCCACCCCCGATGCCGGGAGCGCCCGCGTCGTCGGGTGAGCCTGCACTTCCGGCAACGCCGGTTTCACCTGCTAGGTTCGTCCCGCCTGCTTTGCCGGCCGAACCAGCGACACCACTCCTCCCGCCGGCATTCTTGCCGCCGGCATTCTTGCCGCCGGCACCCTTGCCGCCGGCACCCATGCCAGAACCGCCGTCGGCCTCGTCGCCAGCGTGACCCGCGGATTGTTTGTCGCTGTCTCCACAGCCCGCCAGGGCCGCAGCGGCGGTGAAGAGCATCAAGAATCGAAGGGAAGTTTTCATACCGTATACCCCAGTACGCGCTTCAATACGCTCTTCACCGCGTTGCTCTCGGAGCTCGAGTCTTGGACTTGTGCACTGCTGAAGCTCGCTTGATCGAAGGGCCAGATGCCTATGGCCAGCAAGGCGGCGATGCGATTCTCGGTCGGCGTCGTGTACACGCTCGCCGTGCCACTCTCGGGGATCGTTCCGTAGATACCCTTTTGCGCGTTCGTGATCGGGCCTCCGATGTAAACTTGGGTGTAGCCGTAGGGCCAGTGGTTACGGCCCGTATTGTTCGTCTTCTGCAAGCCAGGTGTTCGCCCGAACTCCATATTCAGGATGATCATGGTCTTGTTCAGGTCGATCTTGGTCGGGTCGGCTTCGCCGGGCTTGTTCAGCAACGGCAGCAGGCTATTGAAGAAGTTGTTCAGGTTGTGCGACTGCGTGAAGGGGGTCTCGTTGTGCGTGTCGTAACCGCCACCGCCATCTGCCGCGACCAAGCCGGTGTCGATCACCATGCAATGGGCCGCAGGTGCGTCCGGGTGCGTGAGCAAGTGAGCTGCCATCTTCAGGCTCATGCCTGGATAGTTGGCCGTGGCCGTCACGGGAGTCGTGCCGAGCGTCGACCCGTTGGCGGTCTGGGCACCGGCGCGCGCGAAGCACGCGGTACCGGGTACGCGAGCCAAGTACTCGGCAGCCAGCAGATCCTGGATGTCCTTGGCATGCGCCAGCGAATTCTTTGCCGCGCTCAGCTCGTTGAAGCGCGGGGCGCGCAAGATATCGCCCGTGCTCGCGAATTTCAGGCGCTCTTGATACTGGCCGAAGTACGTACCGAGCAGCGCATCGTAGCGCTGGCGATCATCGAGTGAGCCGATCGGTGTGCGGTTGATCAGTGCGCTCAGACGAGCGACATCGTTCATCTTGATGTGCAGCGGGCGCGCGGCGCCGGGATGGAGGCCCGTGGCCAGCATGGTCAAGATGTTGTCGGTCGGAATGAAGGAACCGCTGCCGACGATGCCGTAGGCAAACGGCGCCGGATGCTTGGCTTCGACGTCGTGATCGACGAAGTAGCGTGCCACGTGCGAACCGAGGGCGGCGAGCGACGGAGCACCGAGGGTCGCGCCGGCCATGGTCAGCGGGATGGCGGCCTCGTGCGGCTCGAGCGAATGACGATTGACTACGATCCGCATGCGGTCCGTGATGTCGCTGCGCGCGATCAGTGGCGCCAGGAACGGACTGAGGAAGACGTCTTTTGGCCCGTCGACGTTGTCCCCCGAATCCTTTGCGAAATAGCTGAACAGACCGGGGTCGCTGTAACTACAGGCCTTGGCGGCGTTCAGAAAATCGGTGGGGTACGACTTGTGCCAAGTCTTGGACTCTTCGCTGCCATAGCTCGGAACACAGTAGAAACCTTCCCATGGAGTGACGCCGCCGTAGAGGAAGCACTCCAGGATGTTCGTCGCCTGGTTCTGCTTCGGCAGCATGATGCTCGCGTGATCGGCGGGGACGTCACCGAACAGCGGGACTGCGCTGGCGCGGCGAGTTTTCATGCTCACCGATGCCGCAGCGGCAGCGCTACCGACGGCGGCAGCTTTCAAAAAATTACGTCGTTTCATGCAACTCTCCGTGTTCCGAAAACTCCTCGGCGAAGACACCGGGGTGGGCAGTTGGCTCGAGGAGCCCGTGGATTTGCTGGATCGAGTAGGCGCGCTGGCGCGGCCCGGCCTCGGCGCTCGATGGCCGCTAAGGCTGGGAGAGATGGTGAGCGGTCGTTCTGAGTCCGACAGTGTCGTCGACCGACTCACAAGGGTCATTTGCCCTTTAACTTGTGAGACCCAAATCAGTCAAGAACCAAAACAACACAGTCACACATTTACAAACCAAAACACCTACCGACTCAAACCTCACAATCCGCAACAATCCATGGCGACATACTGCCGCAATCGCAGCGGCTTCCCCGCGAAACCCGCAGAAAATTCCGCGGGTTTCACGCGACAGCGCCCTGCATTTCGGCCGCATCGCCCCTGGCGCACACTATCCACATCGCCTACGTACCTCACAATTGGAGAGTGACCGCGAAAGCCTAAGCCAGCACTAGCCACTCCCAGGGAACCGTCCCAGGACAATGCTAAACAACGAAGCCGCCCAGCCACACCCCGAGCCCGCTGGCAAAAATGCGCGATTTTCGGCGCACTTTTCCGATACCGAAGACACGAAACATAAAACAACTACCAACGAAATGGTTTGATGGCCACTAACTCACTTACCAACCTACCTACCAGATCTAGTCACAATCTCACATTTACGACACACTCCATCGCCGCTCGAAATCGCCCGGCGCAGTGCGCGCTCCAGAAACAAGACCCACCTGTCACCGCGGCTTTACCCCAGCTCCGACTCATTCACTTAACTGAATAAATCAGAACCCTTACAGGCTGCACCCCGGAGCAGCGTCGGAGCGCGGCTGCGGAACCGCAATCGTCCCGAAACCCAACTATTAGGAATCTTGCAATGTCTCGAATACATCTCAGATCTAACACACTGATCTTGTGGCTCTCGCTATCCTCGCTGATAGCGGTATCAGCGGTGAGTGTCGGCTGCTCGTCGAGCAGTGACTCCGGCCATGACGCCAGTGCGGGTAGAGGCAGCGGGGGCGCGGCGGTTAAGGCTGGTAGCGGCAGCGTGAGCGAGGCGGGGGGATCTGCCGTGGGTGATGAAGCGGGCGAAGGTGGAAGCACGGACATCCCTGTTCCGAACAGCGGTGGGACCGGTGGCAGCGGCACGAGCACGGGCGCAGACGCAGGCGCAGGCGCAGGCGCAGGCGCAGGCGCAGGCGCAGGCGCAGGCGCAGGCATGGGCGGGAGCGTGGCGAGCGGTGCGACAGGCAACGGCCAGGCCGGAGAGTCCGCTGAAGGCGGCTCTGGAGGTTCACCCGATGTCGAGGATCCGACGGTGGCGGCCGCGCAAGCGCACGCCTTGACGCTGTTCGACGGCCTGATGAAGGACGACAAGTGCACGAAGTGCCACGACGTCAACTACCAAGGAGCCGGATTTTATCCGAACATCACGCCCGACGTCGCCACGGGCATCGGCTCCTGGGGGATGGAAGATATCAAGACCGCCATCCGCGACGGCAAGGATAAGGGCGACAAGACGCTCTGCTTGACCATGAAGCGTTACCCGTTCACGGACGATGAGCTAACGGATATCGCTATTTTTCTGCAGCATCTGCCGCCTAAGAGTCACAAGATTACCGCGAAGTGCCCGGTAGCACCATAGCGGCGGCGGGCGTTCTGGGCTGCGCGTCCATCGCGACGCGCAGCCCAGGCGCGTCGCGATGGACGCGCGAGTCGCGACCCAAATGGCGACCCAAATCGAGGTTGAGATCCGTTCGTTTTGAAATTTCTTGGCGGGAAGCGCGCCGCGCAATCACCTCGAAGCGGTCAATGAATCTGACCGGGCACGGGTGAGCGCTGAAAACTCGAAGATATTTTGGCGAACGGTTTGGGTCCGGGCGGTGTTCGCAAAAAGGCACAGCCGACTCCCGGATCAACGGCAGTGACATTGGCGAAACAAAGGTCGGGGGATTCTAGTTTGGTCGCGGCGTGTTGAACGCAGCGGCAATTGGTCAGCCTGAACCGGGACGACTCGGTTCGCGACGGGCATATGCCGGGACGACTCGGCGCTTTCAACCGGCGGAGCATCCACCGATCACTGGAAGATGCAACTCGTGAGCCTAGGTGTGGATTAACCACAGCGGCGGTCGTCTCAGGATTATGGTTTCCGGAGCAGTCTGTTTCAACGGGCCTCCGACTTGAACGCAACCGCTGGCACAGCCTCGGTATCACCGAGTCGCGGCAAATTCGTCTACGAACAGCGCAGAGCTCTCAGCGTTTCATTCAGCCGACCCACACGGGCGCAAAGCCCCGAGTTTCCGAGTCAGCCGTCGCTCGTTCGCGGGCCGTGGCAGCTCGGCAATTCGCTATCTCCTCGCATTCGATTCGACACGTGGTATCCCCCGGGTATCTTGACTTAAAAGACTGGTACATCCTGATCTAAATGTCTTGGTCACTGGGGAAGCCAACGAAAGGACACCCCCCGACATGACAGCAAAGAAGCCTGGAAAAGGAAGTAAAGCGGCCCGGCCGCCAAAAGCAGGCCACAGCAAGCTCGTCACTCTCGCTGCGAAGAAGGCCAAGCGCAAGACTCAGCCCAAAATCGCGCGCAAAGGTCGAAGACCAGCAGCGTTGGAAGTTCAGCTCAGGAAGACCGTGGCTGAACTCGGTTTAACGGAAGCCCGGAAGATCTTCGCTTCTGTCGAGGCCGCGTTTGGCGAGTGCGCTGAGCTTTGATCGAAAGCCGGCTCCCGCAGACCTGAAGAGGCGGTTCGCTCGGCTCTTCGATGCTGCCATCCGAAATGCTCGACGGAGCCGCCGGGGCAAAATTCCGGGTGTCTCGCGCTTCGCGTCCCAGATTGACTCACTGCTCCGGCGACCAGTCAGTACTAGCCGCTGATACCGAAGCTTCTATTTGTTAGATTCAGTAGCCGAAGCCTCTTCGAAATAATTCCGCAATACTAGCAGCCGGATTCTCGCCTGCGTAAGCCCTCACAAACTAGGCCCCAGATGATTATTTCCCACCGAATCCCAGCATACCTCCTTCTGCTTGCCTCGACATTTAGTGCCTGTAGCAAGCCGCCGCCGCCGGCGCCCGCTGAGGTAAAGCCGGCCGCGTCCGCCGCAGCAGTGGCCAGCGCGGCCGCCGCTGCCGTGCCGACACCGACAGGTCCAACCCTGAAGATTGCTTATAGCGATTGGCCCGGCTGGGTAGCTTGGGAAGTGGCAATCCAGAAGGGCTGGTTCAAGGAAGCGGGTGTGAACGTCGAGTTCAAGTGGTTCGACTACGTCCCGTCGATGGACGCATTCACGGCCAACAAGGTCGACGCAGTAGCAGTGACGAACGGTGACGCCCTCGTCACTGGAAACGGCGGAGGCAAGAGCGTGTGCATCGTCGCCAACGATTACAGCGACGGCAACGACATGATCGTAGCCAAGCCCGGCATTAAGTCGATGACTGACCTGAAGGGCAAAAAAGTCGGCGTCGAGGTCGGTTTCGTCGATCACCTACTTTTGCTCAATGCGCTCAAGGCCAACAAGATGACGGAAAAGGACGTAAAGATCGTCAACGTCAAGACCGACGACACCCCCAACGCGCTCAAGTCGGGCACAGTCGATGCTATCGGTGCTTGGCAGCCGAACAGCGGCGCGGCGCTAAAGGAGCTGCCGGGCTCTACCCCCATTTACACCAGCGCCGACGTGAAGGGCCTGATCTACGATCACCTGTGCGTCAGCCCACGCAGCTTGGCGGAAAATCGCGGCGAATGGCTCAAGGTGGTGAAGGTCTGGTTTCGCGTTGCGGATTTTATCGCCGACCCCGCGAACCTCGACGAAGCAGCCAAGATCATGAGCGCCCGGGTCGGCCTGACCCCCGACGTATACAAAGGCTTGATGAAGGGCACGCACCTATTGAACGCGGCCGAGAACATCAAGCACTACGCCAAGGCTGACGGCTTCGACTCCATTTACGGCTCGAGCAAGATCGTCGACGAGTTCAACGTGAAGAACGGCGTATACAAGACCCCCCTGAAAGTGGAGGAGTACTTCGACCCGAGCTTGGTCGAGGAAGCCGCCAAGGCCAAGTGACCTAGTTTCGAGCGAAGGACCGGACGTACGACTTGCCTCTGTCCCCTCGCATCTCACACTAGACTTAACTCGTGCCCTCGAGCCCACCGCTCGAGGGCACGTTTTTTTGTGTGCTCGCTTGCCCGAAGCAGAGCGATTGACCGCTAGGTCGCTCGTTTCGTTGGAGTGGGGCGATCGCGATCCGGCAGCGCACCTCAAAGCCCGCGTTTTCGTGGACCTAGCCACTAGCCCACGGCGACGCGCGACCTGACCGCGAAATCCCTCACGCTCTGCATCGACTGGGCTAGGTCCAAGAGTGCACCTGCCGCAGGCGAGCGGTGTGCGTCGTGGCTGGGCGAGCGGTGTGCGTCGTGGCTGGGCGAGCGGTGTGCGTCGTGGCTGGGCGAGCGGTGTGCGTCGTGGCTGGGCGAGCGGTG
>Ga0302321_100000650_pt1 | contig 30257 bp, 13 predicted proteins | sample Fen_T0_1_FD_202505 | JGI IMG/M metagenome (GOLD analysis project Ga0302321, IMG submission 202505) | Peat permafrost microbial communities from Stordalen Mire near Abisko, Sweden - Fen_T0_1 | ecosystem: Environmental > Terrestrial > Soil > Wetlands > Permafrost | place: Sweden: Abisko... | reverse complement strand
ATGCCGGGAGGTGGCTTGGAGGAATCTTTCAATGCCGAATCATAGCCAAGTACTAAGCCACCACCCGGCGCGAAAAGACTAATGTTGCCACCATTGGTGGTCCGTATTTCACGGGATGAAAGTGCGATGTCACCGATGGCCCTCCACTGGTAATTCCCGTTTGTATCCTGCCCGGGGAAGAGCGTTGCAATCGCCCGCATACCTTCTTCGTAGTTGTTGTCTGCCGAAGTGGTAACGTTGTTGTGATCGCGGCCTGAGTTGCGAAGGACGAGATAGAAGGTATCGAGGGCGAGTTGATTTCGTTTACTCAGACCGGTAGCGTTCACAGAAAGTCCAGTCTGTTCGCCAGGATATTTCGAGGTGTCGTTGAACGCAGCCCAGATTTCAGCATCAGTCGCATCGGACGACATACCCATCAGTCTCCCCAGTTCAGGCAGGTACGTAGTGGCTAAAATATTCCCGCCCGTTGGATCAAGATACCGGGTGATGAAACGAGCCACGTCGTCTGTGGCAAAACTATCCGCCGCCGATCCGCCAAGTCCAGCGGCCACAGTCACGTCCGCTCCCGTAAAAGGCAGATAGGGATTCCGTTTGTTGCCAATACTCGCAATTCCGACTGCGATTCCTTCTCCACTTGACGTCGACAGAGGTGCTCCCAAATCCACCGAACGGCCTGCGAGAACCTCTATAGAACCAGGACCACTCATCTGTATATCACCGCTCTGGGGCGTGTTCCCATTAAGGGTGTTACCAGGTGTCGCAGCGAGAAGGCGCAAGGCAGAGTTTGGGTCATAAGCAATGATATCCCTTCCAGCCGACACGACACTCACATCATTTGTATTAACGTTTTGGATATAAAGTCCAACGTCGGTAATGTCATTGCCCGCAATCATTCGAGCAGCTTTGGGTGAATAGAGTGTCAGTCCGGAAATGTCACCCGACCCCGCATATACGCGTACAGGGCCAGTCGAGTCGACAGTATGCAAGGCATGGCTGCTCAGATTTGTTGAATCGTTCGGATTCCGACCGTGCCAGAGCAGCTGTTCAGCCAACGTGTTTGAAGTCACGCCATCTTCGCCAAAGAGAAGATTAAAATTACTAAGCAAGCTCTGGGCTGAAATCGTGGTGAAGGTAGTTTTTGTCGAAGCGGTAAATAGTCCATCGGGGCTAGTGATTCTAGGAACGAGACTGGGATCGAAATCAGAAACATGAATGGTACTCGCATTCCAGATATATGGATTAGCGTCAGAATGCGCGACGGTATCGTTATTCAGATCACCTGCCTGCAATCCAGAAATCGCTCCGCCGGCAATCAGTTTAAGCCCACCTACAGAAGATGAGGCAAGGGTCAGATCCTGAATGAGGTTAATATTTCCAGAAAACGCTGTGACCTTCAGAGTTCCAGGGAAAAGACGTGTAGCTACGTCAAAATCTGTGCCCATACTTGTTTCGGCCAAACGCAGCCAAGGTTGGGTGTTTGCCGCGATAGTGCCCGTTGCGTTGAGAAGTTTATTATTATACCATCGGGAAAGCGATCCGTCGCCTGAACCACCTTTCATCGTCACAGTTCCGTCCAATGAGACTACGTCGACCACGTTGTCTTCGGCATACGTAGAGAATTCCGTCAACTGAAAGAAGCTGTTGTTAATCCCCTGTGGAAGAAGAAACGGATTCGCGGTCGAACCAAGCAGAACATCTCCCACTGCGTGCACGTGAAAATCACCCTTCCCTAGAAAAAGTGTAGTTGGCAACCAAGTAGTCTGGTCTGGCACTGCATTGAACAATCCCGTCAGTTGTGAGGCAGTCAGTGTCGTACGAGTTGGATCGGTATGAATACTGCCTCCAGCAGACAATGAGCCGACCCCATTTTCAACGTAGTAGGCACCCCCGTTGATATCTGCTCCTGCATGCACAACCAAATTGCCACCACCAAGCTCAACCAATGTTTGATCCGCAGCGAGCAGATCGCCAGAAGCCGATATCTTCGACATCCGAGCGTTGGTGGGAACAACAGCATCGACGTTGCTGATTTTCCCTCCTGCCGTAATTACCACATTACCACCGCCAAGCGTTCCGACGTCTTGAAAGAAATTGCTGAAATCGACCCACCAAGCAGTCGACGCCACTTCTGGAATTCCAGTTCGGGTAGAAATCGCTCCAAACGTGCCATCAGGGTTTAAATAACCGCGTCGATACAGCCAGTTAGTTGGCATCTCCTGCGACGAGTTCGCGGAGCCGTCACTGTTCAACCGAAGGACATCATTCTGGGCAGAGATCGTAACATTACCTCCGCCGTATGAGAACTGAGTTGCATATGGATTAGTTGAATACTGCAACGGATTCGACGCCGTGGATTTGTAGTAAGTAGTCGGAACATCAAAATCACCCGGCGTTACAACCGTTGTTGGTGTAGCAACCTGTGTCCCTGCAGTGTAAATAGTCGCTAGCGGGTTCAGTAATTGCACGTCCCGTCCGGCAAAAATATCTATGTTACCTGTTCCTGTCCGAATCGTCTGGTAATACTGAGGAATGATGCTCGTTCGGGTCGAAGACGATGTAACAGGTAGAACGGGAGAACCGCAACCAATAAGCACAGAACCGCTGGAAGCTGAAAGTCTAGCCAGTGTCTTGACCTGGCGAACATCAGAGGCACTTAGGTCCGCACCTGCTACCAATCGATAGGTCCAAGAGCCGGACCCCGCCTGCATGAGCGGTGAAAGCCAAAGACTGCTCGAACTCGTATCAAATCCATCACTCAAACTCGCATCGAAATTGAAAATAAGATTGCCCGCAGCCCGCAGAGTTAAAACACCAGGCTCACTCTTGGTGCCGAAACGGTAGTTTGAAAAATCCCAGGTGCTCGCGAGCACAAGATCGTCAGTCTGCGTAGTTATTGAGCTGGCAAAGTTGGAGGTTGAGAAGGCGGTGGCGGAGTTTACCAAGATTGCGATCGGGCTGGCACCACTAGTTAATGTGATTTTGCCACTCGCTGATGCTGCTGTACTGCTGAAGGCAAGCCCGACGACCGCAGATCCCGTCGCGGCAGATAGTGGAGCAATGGGAGCCCCTGACGAGAAATTGGCCGAGGTGCCGTCAGCATAAAAAACCTTACAGGTAGCACCACAAGTGATCGTGTCATCGCTCGAAATACCTGAAGGAAACGTAATGGAGGTTCCCTTCAGCAGAGTTACGGTCACGAAGCTGGAGCCACTTTTGTAGAGCGTAACCAATTTATTCGCGACAGCGTTTGAAGCGGTCGCCGAATTCACAATTTCCGCGCCTGGCTGAAGTGAAAACTTCGCCGCCTCAACTGCAGACAGATTTTCCGTGAGGCGACTGACAACCGCGTCGGCATGCGTGGTCGCAAAAATAATCCCATCCCGTTTCACTTTCGCCTCGACTGTGCTATCAATCAAACCGCCAGACGACGCGAGGTCGTACACTTTGTAGCCTTCAACGACAACGTCCGAAGCACTTTTAATCACTCCAGCGGGGATCGGTTTTATCAGCAAATCAGAACCGTCATCAAGTTGTGGCGCGCGAAGATGCAATGTTCCAGAAACGTCATCCAAGGCTGAGGCAGGCGCTTGGGCTCTCACAGAAAGATCGATCGTGGCCCCTGGCTCCAGGTCGAGCACCGCCGACGTGTCGTAGGAGTAGCTATCTGTTTGTTTCCCGCGCGTCGCGAGCGACACCGAGCCGCCCTTACCGGCATCGTCGAAGTACTTCCCCGCCGCCGTCAACTTGGCAGTCGGCGTCAGGATAAGACTGTCCCATCCTGACAATGAAATTGTTCCTCCATGAAGGTTTAAGTCGCTTGTGCGGCTATTCAGGCTCGCGTCAATCACCAGCCCATCGTCACCCGAAGCGTCGATCGTTCCGGTTACACTCACCTTACCTGAATCAGCTGACAGAGAGTAATTTTTAGCGACTGCTAATCCATCGATGGTGACGTCTCCTGTACGTACGCGGATCGAACGCTCCTGTGTGAATCCACCGGTATTGGTTTTGGTATTTAAATTGAGCGCAGAATCCAGCCAAGTCGTGTTTGCAAGACTGCCGACATCAAGCGCGAAGGACCCGGCCTTACCGTCTACACCTGATTGGCCCAGCAGTCTACCCGCGACTGAGAGAATCCCCTTCGGCGCCAAAATTGACAGACTGCCCGCGTCACCTCCACCCGGCTGCGCCGCCACATCGATCATGCCATTTGCTCCGATAATTACCGAACCACCATCTGCCCTGAAATTCACGGCCCCTCCATTAGTGTACTCGTCGGTGTCAAAGTAGCTCTTTTTCACCCCGCTTACATCCAGCAAACTGGAAGCTGTCTTGCCAATCTGAACGTCGCCTGAGGTCGCCTGCACCGTGAGGATGCCACTGCGCACACTGACGTCCGTGTCAACCGCAACCGATGTACCAGTGAGTGTGAGCGAGGCGCCCAAATTCCCTTCCGTAATATCTGCGTTCGGAAGGCCGTCACGAGTCAACGTTAGGATTCCTGTCGAGGTAATGGCCTGATTGGCTCCTGTCGTCGCAGTGATGACTGGCGTTGTGATCGTTAGGTTTCCCTGTACCGAGAGGCCACCGTTCCCGCTCGCGGTGACGCTTTTAGCGCCTTCGAGAGAGACGCGAGAAAATCCCGCGACGTTGAACGCATTCGTTCCGGTCGTACCGAGTCGCACCGTGTCAGCTTGTACTGTGAGTGAGCCCGTTGACGCCCCATCCGCCGCCGTCGTGCCGCTGGCGGTCGGCGCAGACGTTGGCATTAACGCGCCCGTGCTATTGTCGATCGTGATCGCTTTGGCAACGAGTGAGACTGCGCCTCCGCCGTCGGATACTGAAGAAGCTTTGCTTGTATCCACATTATAACCACGGATTCCCTCCGCGTGAAGTTCAAGTTGGTCGAGATTTGCGCTTCCGATGGTTCCGCTGCCGAAGAGATCGATCGAGGAATAGCTGAGCAATGAAAGGGAATTTATTCGGGTCTGCAGCGTATCGATAACAGATTTCGGCAACACGAGGCCCGCAGCCTGCAATCCAGACGCGGGCTGGAGAAGAAGACTGATACGGCCACTGTCGAGCGTGACGGCGTCTCCACTCAAAGTTGCAGAGGGAGCAAAGGACGTCCCATCCGTCGAATCCAGGATCACGTTGGCTCCAGTTAGCGTCGCTCCGGCTCCGATCGTTAGCGTTGGATTGGAAGTAAAACTGATGCCCGCGCGACTCGTTCGAGCAGCAAGGTCACTGCTAACCCGAATCAAAGTACCGTCACCTTTCATAAGGGTAACCGAGTCACTGCCCGAGGAAACCATGAGCGTCCCAGCAGCTGCGAGCGTCAGGGTGCCACCCACCGGAACTGTGATAACTGAACCTGCCGCGTACGCGGTCGCGTTCTTTCCATCCGGAGAGGTCACGACTGCATCCGCTCCAGCAGTCAGTCCGTTGTTTGTCGGAGTGCCGTTTGGAAAGATCAAAGCTGATCCAGCCCGCGCCACCGTCATGCTGCTACCCGCATTAAGGGCAATATTTTTACCGACAATCAAAGTTTCAGCTAAGCCGGACATAGTACCCTTTTGTTGAATCAGTGATCCATCAGACACTTTGAGATTCTTGTTCGCTACGAGTACAACATCCGGTCCGTTCAATGAGGCTCCAGCAGCGTTGTCGACCGTCAGGTTGTCAGACATGACCGCAACCGTAGTTCCAAGGATGGTTTTGGAACGAACGCCACCGATCAGCAGGCTATCGGCACCAAAGTTACTCAAATCAGCTGAGGTGAGGACCAGCATATTGCCGTTAGAAGAAGCGGCGGCAGCAGATCCAGCGACGAGGATGTCCTGTGGACTGGTGATGTCGACAAGGCCGCCGTGGCCCAGCGCGTTTCCATTGACGTCACGCTCTGGTTGCGCGTTGACCGAGCCTTTCAAAATCATCGATTTTTGCGCCGCGAGCACAAGCTGCCCGGCATCTTCGGGCAAGAGCCGGACCGCAACATTGTTGGCCGCTGCACTCGTGGTGAAAAAGTTATTGCCTGACGAATCATCGTATTCAGCTCGGGAACGTACGACCGAACTCGGCGCAACCTCCCACCCCGTGTAAAGCGGCTGCAGCGGGCGCGCGGAGTTAAGCGAGTTGAATTTGTATCCCGCGACAAGGCTCGATCCATCGGCCAGCGTCACTGTTCCTGAAGGCACCGTCGATTTCGGTGTTACCAGATAGGCTCCCGTCAGAAGAGCATATTTGGCCGGCAAGAGAGTGTAGATCTTTGGCCCCTTGCCATCGTTGAGATCGAGGTAGATTCGGTCGCCAACTTTGAGCTTCGAACTCACGTAACCTCCATCACCTCCGAGATTATCCGTCGAACTCGAAGGATGGAAAGTGGCGTAGGGTGCGTAAGCCGAATCGTAGCTCGGCAGAATAGCGAAACTTGTATCCGTTTTTAGGATATCTTTTGTGCCGTTCACCCCTGATACAAATCGATAGGCGTAAAGATCTCCGCCACCAGCAAGGTCAACCGTTGAGCCCGATTGATCGTTGATGCTACTGGCGCTAAGGGTAATCTTTTTTGCAGTGCGGTCGGCGGAATCAGTCACGGTGATATCCGCCCCGGTCGGATCAATCCAAGAGGTACCGTTGAGATTGTTACCGTAGGGAATGGGGGTCGAAAGCGACGCTCCTAACGCAAGATCAATCGTAGAAACCGAAGTAACACTGCTGGAAGAAAGTGTGAGGGACGACGTTGTCGGTACAGCGGCACCCGTTATCGAATCGGTCGTTGTGATGCCGGAGACCATGTCTGCCCCGAGGTTGATCTTGCCCAACGGCGCACGTATCACACCGTTCTGGACAATCGTCGAAGCATATACGTTGAGCGTACCTCCGGCTGAAAGCGGAACCTGAGCGGGAGTTCCGATCTCATTAAAAGTAACTGATCCCGGCATCACGGTGCCATCGGCCAGCGTGTGATCATACGCAACCACATTGAATGTCACCGCGGAAGGCGGATAAACCTGGCCAGCGGTTATAGTGAGCGTACCGGCTAGATCAAAAGTGCCATCGCCGCGGACATCACCACCGGGCACTGTCGTCAAATTGGCCATACCAATATTCTGCAACGATAAATTACCGATTTCGATTAGCTTTGCTCCAGATACAGAAAGCGCTGCGTTTCCATAGGTCGGTGCAAAAGTTGAGCCATAGGGATTGCTCGAATCTCCAGTCGCCAACGGTGCGATAAAGGATCCTCCGAGTGCGACATACGGGGCATTCAGAGACAAAGACGACGTTCGGTTGGAGTCCGCTAACAATACACCACCCGATCCCAGAGCAATTCCACTCCCCGCCTTGAGGTTCACCACGCCTGAGATTTTGACGTTGCCATTCAAATTCAGCCAGTCGAAGCCACCCGCCACGATGCTAGCGGTGGAGATAGTTCCGCCGAAGTAATCGAGGCCGGCATCGGAAACGGATGATATGACATTTCCTTTCCCGTCGCGGACAAAATTACCAATGGCAGTCTTACCCGCCGAGGCAAACGAGCTCGGAATCACCACTCCATCTGTCGTAACAACCAAGGTTGGGAGAACCGGAGATTGACTCGTTATGCTTGGAGGAAGCGCCAAACCAGAAGCAACGGTAAGTGTACCGCCAAGTGCACTTAAACCGCCTGAATGAGCCGATAACGTAGCATCACTGAAAAGCGACTGTTTCCCAGTCAACGCAATACTGCCGCCATCACTTTCGACCGTAGTCCGCACCAGAGCCGACCCAACACTCGATGTATCAAATACACCTTCGATCGATGTGCGATAGGGAGAGACATCCAAAATCCCAGACGTGCCCGAAACGTCCAGAAGTGCGCCGGCCTCAGCCACAATATTGCCTGAAACAGAAATAGAACCGCCGTTCAAAACCGAACCTTTAACATAGCCTTGAGTGTCGGTGGTTGTAACCGCCGCGCCAGCCGTTGTAAGATTACTCTTTGACCCTAAGTACACCGTGGAACTTCCACGCATCGTATCTCCCAATAATGCGCCAGGATCGTTTGTGCCAGAAACTGTAATATTTCCGCCTGGAACGGTTACTGATCCTTGCACCGCCACTGTGCCTCCTTTGAGTGATACTCTACTCGTCGCGTTTGCAGGTAAAAAAATGCTAGCATCTGCACCTACGAACAGATCGTCGGTCAGATGAGCTTTACCAGCATTTGTTAGGTCTATTACCTGATTTCCGCCTGCTGCAAAGGAAAGCGAAACCGGCGCTCGATCGACCAAATCCGGAAGATAAGTTTGTAGAATACCGGTACCTGTCGATGAAAGATCGGCCCTATAACTGAGAACCTGCGGAGCAATCGCAAAAGAAGAAGTACTCGGAGCCGTCAGATAACTTGCCGAACCAATCAAAAGTCCAAGCAAGTCAGGTTGGCTAGACTGGGCAAGCCCAGTGATCACAAACTTGGAGAAACCTCCTGAGCTAAAAAAGATTGGGTCCAGGTGCAGCTTTCCTCCTGGTTCAGTGACTCCTCCAACCTGGATCAAAGGAGCCGTGATATCCAATTCGGCGCCGGTTCCACCTGAAAAACCCCGCAAGGCCACTGCGTCTGGATTCAAGCCGAGATAGCTATCTGGCAGCGTCAAACTGCCTCCATCAAATCTTAAACCACCCTGCACCGCCAACGAGATTTTACCACCACTCCCCCATGTCACTTTGCCAGCTGAGCTCACGTTCGCGCCACCGGATACGTCGATCGAACTACCGTCCGCCACTGTTAAATCTAAGCCGGTCATTGAGACAGTCCCGCCATTGATCGCAACCGGTGCTTGCGCATCCGTTGAGGCAACGCGGTAATCTATAACCTCGCCAGCTACACCAAAGGAAGCTGAGGACTCGACCGCGAGTTTCCCACGGTTCGTGTAGGGAGTTGTTGCCGAGTGGTAAGTGACACCGTTGACCATGTCCCCATCGATCCGATCTGAAAGTGAATCCGAAACATTTTTTGCCGCAAAGTATAAGTTCCCACCCGGCGCATACACATCACCTGCGAGGTCAAGATTGGCTCCCGTTAGCTGCAAAGAATAGTATGGGGTGCTCGTCGTACTGAGCTGTGACCACAAAGCCGACGCCGGCGAAAAGTTAAGAACTGTATCTGTAGGCAACGTGATCGAGCCAAAGGAACCTGCCCTTCCGCTGCTCCCGAGATTGTCATCACTATTGGTGATGCTGACAAAGCCGAACCCTTCTTTATTCACCAAATCAGGCGAAACATCGACCTCATTCCGGCGCGCGTCATTCACACTCCCTGTGTACGCACCCGTCGTATCAAAAACCACTGTGGCATTCTTGGCGAGTAGTGCGCCGTCTTCGATCACGACATTCGTTGGTGTCGGCGAATAATCCAGCACCGTCCCGCTAGCACTGGTATTTAAGAACTGCGCACTAAACTTCAGTGAGAATTCACTCGGCTTCGACACGAACGAATTCGCCCCAGCCGTTGGAGTCGTCAAAATCTGTCGAGCGCCAGACCAAGTTTGACCAGAAAAGTCACCATCAAGAGCAACCCAAGGCGCGGTGATCGCTACTCGGCCACCGTTTCCACCTTGGACATATCCCGGATCGTCATAACCGAGCAGAGTCTGGTTGCTGATCGTTTCTGCGATGCCCCATTTCGTGTTGGTATGATCGGTCGAACCGGTGAAAATGCCGTCATAAACGCGATCGGGGGTCGCCTGCGAGATATCAAAAATGTGACCACCCGAAATAACTTTCGTTGTTTGAATTCGGCCAGCTTGATAGTCGATCCAGCCGCCTGATACATCGACCTTAGCACCTTGCTGCATGATAACAGGTCCGCCAGAATTAAAATTGACCGTTCCGCCATCAATCGTCAGCTCACCTGCAGTCCGTTGAACAAGGCTGACCCAGCCCGACGTGTCCGCCAGGGGAGTTCCCACCCAAGAGTACGTACCTGTGCTAGGGTCCCAAGGTCCGTGCACGCGGAGGTCGACCAATACGGTTTGGCCGCGCAACGCACCGTCCCTTTGCAGGGGAGAATTCGCCAATTCAGAGCTACGTAGTTCCACCGCGACAATGTTTTCAGTCACTGAGGCCGACGCGCCTTGAGTTCCGGCAACATCGATTGACGTGCCACTATCCATAAAAATCTGCCCGCCGGCATAGTAGAAATTATTAATCGGTCCATTTTCCATCCAGCTTCCGGCCAAAAGATTCACAATTGCGTTCGGGGCACGCACCGTCGCGCTCTGACCATTATCAGAAAGCAAATAAATCGTCTGCCCCTGCAAATTAATCTGCGAACGCAGCACCAAGCCTGATTCTATCGTACCGGCGATACGATCACTCAGCGAGTCCGATGGCATGATCTGGGTAAGACTATTCGGGCCCAACCGCACAATCCCTGTCGCATCGGTAGAACCTGAAAATAGGAACGGGGTGGATCCAGTCGTTGTTGAATCGTATGCTGTATTGGTATGGGCATTATAGTTCGCTTTAAGATCGATCCGTCCGTTAAATGAAACGGTTGTCGAACTATTTATTATACCTAATTGATCGATTTCCTTTCCCACTACAGTGACCGCGCCAGGTAGAACGACTGGTGCACCATATGAATCCACTTGGGTAAGGTCCGCGGTTTCAATCAGGCCGTTGGCGGCATTGGTAGCAGTGCCCCCCGTCCCGACCTGGCCAACATACGTGTCCAAACCGCGTAAACTGGCATCGTTCGAAGCTGAAAATCCAACCTGCAAACCAGCCGCCAGAATTACTTGGCCGTCCGGCGCAGAAATCGTGCCAGCATTCGTCACATTCGGACCGATCAGAGCTACGCGCCCACCTTGGTGATCCGAGGTAGTTGGCGAAAATAGTGTAGCGCCTGCCTCAACTTTCACGTCACCGTAAACACCATCCGCCAAACCGGAAAACTGGAACTGTCCGGGCTGGCTAAGCAAGCCGTTGGTCACAAGGTTGTCATTAATCGGAAGCGACGAAGCCACGAGCGTATGAGTATTAACCTGCGAGGTGCCGCCGAAAATGATTCCGTTGGGATTAATCACGTACACCTGCCCTTCTGTTCTGATGCGACCCAAAATCTGCGAAGGCGAACCCGTATTGCCAATCTTGTTGAAGGCAATCCAGTTTCCAACATCGGCTCCGCCTAACGTTTGGTTAAAGTAGATTTCTGTGTTTGGTGCGACGTTGAAGTTTGCCCAATTCAGAACCGCTTGCTGCTGGTTTTGGTTCAACGTTACTGTGTAGCTGTTCGTGCTGCCACCGTTCTTCGTGGGATCATCCGTCGTACTGGCTTGAGTAAGGCTTCCGATTCCAGACCAGGAATTAGGTACAGCGTAACTGCCGTCGGAATTTTTCTGAACCCCTGAGTCCGGCAGCAGACCATTTGCCGAAAGCCCGCTAGAAACATAGATATCCTGGTTGCGTGCGTCGCGGCCAAGGTACCACAGATCACTCGCTCCCTGCTTCTGCGCGGCCAACAACGATTGTGCCGCTGCATTCGCCGACACTTGCATCGCGCGCACCGCAGCCACCGCATCCCGTGCCGCTGTCAGTCTTGCCTCGGCATTCTGCCGTGCAACTTCAGGTACGCCGGCAGCATTACTCGTTACAGGATTCGCGGCAACTGCAGCAGTCGCAGTACTGGTGTTCGAACCCGCGGTTCTGGCCGCTCGCACGATGTCTGCTGCTTTGGTCGTCGTAAGTGCAGCCAAAATAGCCAGGCAAGCGACAAGCAATGGCCGGGCTTGCGCCGCCTGCGTGCGTTGCGATCGGATTTGAAATTTGAGCATTTTCCCCATGAATCAAAAAAGACGATTTAGCGATTTCTCATAGTTTAACTCTTTGATCCAATAACTTGTCTTGGTAATCTTGGATCAGGTTTTCCAATTTAACTCGCGTGAGTCCCACAAAGGGCTCCTTGGCCGCAAGCGCCTTCCCCAAACTGAAATCCGCATAGCGTTCGAGAATTTCGTTCCCTATCAAAAACAGCGTGACATTTTTTGACTCACGGTCAGCCACCTTGCGCTGAAGGGCATTGTTTTCGAGCACGAGCTTTGCACGCTGGGCCTCAGTGGTGCGGGACAACTCCTCCGCTTTGAGACAAGTTCCCTTCGATTTCTCAAGTGCCTCCTTCAGTCGGGCGACTTCCACCTTTTCTTCATTCAATTGAGTTGTCAGTCCGGAGAGCGTTTTGTCTTTAGCTGCCTGATCGGCTGAGGCTTGTTTTTTCAGCGCTTCATACTTTTCGCCGAGATTTTTCTTTTCCTCAGTTAAAGCGCCTTGAGATGCCTGCATATTTGCCAGCTCGGCTTGCGCTGAACGGAGTTGAGTGATCGAATCCCGAAGTGCATCACGTAGCCGTGCATCGCCAGCGTTGCCATCCGCAGCGTCCACCGAGAACGCAGCCGCAATAAGGAATAAACACAGACCTAGAACGGGGGGAAGTTGTCGAGTCATGATTAATATTTTGCGTTGATGTCAAATTGCACGGTGTCGGTGTTAAAATTTGGCCCTGTAATCTGCTGGGCAGTCATCCACCGGAGGCCAAGCCAAACGCGGCGTGCGACGGCGAGATTACCGCCAAAAACAAAGCCCTTGAGGTTTGTCCCACCACCGCCAAAATCGGAATCGTTGAAACCGTCGACAACTGCGTCGGACTCGACTCGTCTATAACCTAGCGACATATTCCAATCGCCTCGCTTATCAAGAGAGACTTGGCCAAGCTTCAGACCGACATTCCATCCAGAGTTGCCGCCAGCAAATGTCCCCTCTGTTCCGTTATTATTAACGGGACCTAGTAAGCGTGCCGGCCCGTTTTCGCGGACATGACTGCGGTGAAAGGCGATGTTGTTTACGATCTCGCCAAATAGTGAAATCTGAAACGGCTGGAAATGGTTATAGTCAAGCTGAGCTGTCACCGCCAGTTCATGGAAAGGCGTCGCTAATCCAAAGTACTGCCATTGATTAGTAACGCCACTCGTACCACTATTGGTCGAGTCGAGCAGGATATCGCGCAGCGCGATATAAGTGTTACCTTTCTGGGCAAATGCAGGGCGGCTAACATCGGTCTCGCCGACATCCTGAGCTGTCACCGGTGTGAACGGATCTGAGACGCGACCTTCGATATTCTTGAACAAATAGTATGCCGCACCGATTTTGAAATTGATCTCATTATTTACCTCAAGATCCGTTCCCAGCTGGCTGCCAAACATCCATTTGTCGTAGCTCTTGAATTTCGTAGGGTTGGATGTGCCGAAATTGAGATCGGTATTGAAAACGGGGAAAGCGCCCAAAGTCACAAAAGGTGTAAGCGCATCGCCAAAACCAAATTTCCACTTTGCAGCAACGCCATCAAAACCGATGTCATCCGCCCAAATCATGCTGGTCGAAAAAAAAGGATTATCGAAACGACCAAAGCTAACGGAAAGGTCATCATCCGGCTGCCCACCGGTTTCGTATTTCAAAAATGCCCGGTCCAACCACAACGCATACTTGCTAAAGTTGCCGCCCTGCCCAGAACTTGCCACCCCAAGGCTCTGGTTTTGCGTGACCGGCGAGTTATTTTCACCAGTGGCCAAACGCAGGCCACTGGTGAAACCCTCCGCCAAATCAACCGCCATTCCGAGCCGAGCCCGAAGTCGCAGACGATTACGATCCTGATCTACGTTTGAGTAGGGCGGATTCGCCAGAGCGGTGTAATCGAACGGAGTACTCGAAGTATTAATGGCATTGAAATTCCAAAACGAACTACCAAAGCCAGTGTCATTGTTTTCTGGATACCGAATGCCTTCATACCGCATCCGGAAATCGCCAAATAGCTTGAAGCGGTTGATCCATTCGGGGATGGCGTGCGGAGCCGCCCAATTTTCCTCACGAGCCTGAGCCAGGACTTCCTGCTTAATCTGCTCACGCAATTGTTTTTTCACTATCTCAGGAACGTAAGAAACGCGCACTGTATCAGGCGGCAATGGCTCGTTTTCTGGCACGTTGGTTGGCTCTGGCAACGTATTCGAAGCCTGGTTACCGGTTGCAATACCCGCCGAAATATTTGCTACAGGTAGGGCACCAGGGTGAACGTCAGTAGTCGGAACTGCATTAGCTGGGACAACCCTCTGAGCCACCTGCAATGCAGAAATTTTTGCTCGGAGTTCAGCGGCATTCGCCTTTGCTATGGCCGCTTGGGCCAAAGCGGTTTGAGCCTGAAGGTCTGCGGCTTCCGCTTCGGCCTGCAGCAATAACTCAACCGAGTCTTTCTGCGAAAGTACGCCGCGTTCGACCAAACGATTAATCAAATTAACCGTCGCACTTTGTGTCCCAACCGAATCATCTGCGCGGTTGGCGGGAGCGGCTCGGACCGGTTGATCAGCAGCGAAACCTGGAGTCGCAAGCGCTATGCTAATGCTCAGCGATGAGGCTAGCAAAATAGCATGCGCCTTGGTGAAGATGTGGTTTTCGATTACCATAGAAAACAGAAATTCGTTGTTTCTTATATTTAGTTCGGTCGGCGCGCCTCGATCCGGATCACGATCGGCATCTCCAGTCCTTCGGGCGGAGGCTCTTGTTGAACCTCGGTCAGCGCCTTAACAATCTCCTCATCCAACGTTAGATTCCCCGTCGATACTGCCAATTTTGCTCGTATGATCCGGCCCGTTACATCCTGCCAGAGCTGGATATTGCTACGAAATTTCGCTTTGCTGATGGCCGGGCTCTTATTGAGCGCATCCTGCACGGACCTCTGCAGCATGCCAAAATAACGCCCATAAGGATTGGAGCGGCCACTACCACCCGATCCTTCACCTCGGAAAAAACCACTGCTGCCGTTTTTGGTAACGCCAAAACCATTGTCACCTCCAGGACCTTTGATTCCGGTGCCAATACCAGGTGCAGGTTCATCCTGCGGTTTATCGTCTGCCTTGCTCTCTTGATCGTCCAATTGCTGAACTTCTGTCATCTTATGTTCCGGCACCGTTTGCGACGTCTGTACCGGCGGCGGCGGGGTTGGTGGTGGTGGCGTGATATTAACCATTGTTACTTCACGCGGAGGCTGCGCGTCCGATTTGGAATGGGATAGAGCCACGCTTAGAAAAATAACAGCAACCACCGCAACAACACCAATACCCAGCACAAAGCCATAGCGCTGGAGAAAACCTCTCTTTTCTTCGTATTGGAAGTTTTCGCTCGGGCTCATTTTGCGCCTGCTGGTTTTGTGGCAAGGCCGACCTGAGTGATGCCCAGCCCTCCGACGATATTTATCACATCCATTACGGCTTGGTACTGCGTAAGACTGTCGCCACGTATCACGACAGGAAAGTCAGGGGTCTGCGCCTTGAGCTGCCCGAGCCTCTGTTCTAGCTCAGACAAGGTAACTGGAACTGTATCCAGAAATACCTTACCTTCGTTATTGATCGTGATCGCCTTTGTCTTCGGTTTCGCCAGATTGGCGGCTACCTTGCTCGCAGTCGGCAAGTTCACCTTTGTTCCAGCCACAGACGCAGTGCACATCAGAATAAAAATGACGAGGAGCACATACGCCAGATCTAGCATCGGCGTAATGTTGATGTCGTCGTACGGTTTGTCTTCGGCCTGGACTTGCATCGGGATGGAGCGCGATTACTCGCGATAGAATTCGGCAAGTTTCGTCACGAATTCGTCGATGAATACGTGCATATCGCTTGTTTCGGATTTTATCCGTGTAAGAAGATAGTTGTACCCGAAGAGCGCAGGGATCGCTACGGCTAGGCCAGCGACAGTCGCCGCAAGCGCTGCGGCAATACCAGGAGCAATAGCATTAACATTAACATCACCCGCTTGCGCCACCGCCGCGAAGGTGATCATGACACCAACCACCGTACCAAGCAGCCCGAGAAACGGGCCACCGGAAATTGCGATCGTGAGTAAGACCATTTTGTCACTCAGCTTGGCTGATTGGCGCACAAGGCTGCCATCAAGACTGGCACGAATAGCTTGGATCGAACGAGCAGACAGAGCCTTTTTTGAACCGGCCTCCCGATCCTTTGTCATCCGATGTCTGATTTCTTCCACTCCGATATGATAGATGTGAAAAAGTGGCGCTTGGTGCATCTGACGAACGTTTTTTGCACCGAGCCTTTCGCCGAGCGGATCGACCTTACCAGATTCGTCATCTTCCTCCAAAATCGAAAGGTCCGTAGCCACATGCCGCCACTCCTGGAGGAAAAGAGCGTTACCCTTGCCGATCCGATTGAGATAACTCGCCTTGGCAACCATCACGAGCCAGCTGATGATCGACATCACGAAAAGGATTCCAATCACCACCCAGCCGTCGACGCTGAGCGACCCGATGATGACACCGAAATAGCCGGTCTTGAGCCCACTCAACCAGCTCTTCGGTTTTTCGTCATCAATAATGGTTAGGAACTTCGACGTTGCGTCTGCTCCTTGCCCGACCACCGCTAGCTTCAGGAAGGCAGCTGAGCGCGCGACCTTTGAAATCTGAAGCTCATCCATTTCTCCGCTGAAACCGCCACCAGCAGTTGTCATCAACCCGCCCACACCATTACCGCCAATCACCGCAGGGCCGTTTAGCGCCGGCAGCGCAGCCTTTGCGACCCCGTAGATTTCACCATCGAGGTAGAGCGTGATCGTTTCACCGGCCGCAACGACTGCAACATGATGCCAGCTGTTTGTCGGAACAGAGGCGCCAGGATTACTACGCACGGACGCTCCTTGATAAGTGGCTTCGACAAAGGGCACGCCATTATCCGCACCTATGAGGAAGAATTTGCTACCATCACGTCGGCTGAAAAAAACGGCGTTCGGTTGAGGTGCTCCGAATTTCACCCAAGCAGACCACGTCATCGCGGCCCCCTCGGTCCAAAAAAGCGAAGGAGATGCAGGGATAGTGACTGTTGTTTTCCCATCAATCCGCAGTCCAGTGCCGATCATCGACCCTTCCGAGACTAGTCCAACATTCTGAGCGTTATTGCCTAAGTTAGAAAAGTCATATGGCGGCTGGCCACGCTCGTTAAAGTGATAGACCAGCACTGTATCCATATCGTAAGTACCTTTCGCGTCATCGACTTTGGTCGCCTTGCCACCGGCATTGCCATAGTAAAGCCAGATCGTGGTCTTAACTCCCGGTTTCAAGTCCGGCACCTTGACCCAGATAAACGCCTCGTTCATGAGCGAATCGAATTTTTCGATGTGATAAGGAAGCAGAGTCTTGTCGTCTTCGGAAACGAACCGGAGATCAGCACCATCCGGTTTGGCATCGGTGAAATGAAAATTGCCCTCATATAACCGGATCAACACAGGCATGGCGCCCACTGGTTCTGAGATGGCAACTCCGCTCGTCGCTGTATCGAGCGTAATCTTCTTGCGCAAACTCCACTCATCATTCCACCAGGCATGCGCTGGCTGGGCGAAGAACAAGTAAAACATAGCCACCATGCCAAGACGCAGGAATAGCTTTCCGACGTAAGGGCTAAACAGCCGGTTATAACAAAACCACTCGATATGGTTCTTGCTCTGCAGTTCGCCTTTGAATCGTCTCGTGGTTGTTCTCATGCGTAAGGTTTTCATTGTCGGATCGATCAGTATTCTAGTCCTGCGCGAAAGCTGAGCCGTGCTTCATGCGGTTTTGTCTCACCTTGTTTGTAGAACGGTATGCCTACATCCAACGATCCGCTGAAATGCTCCCAGAGGCTGAATCGGGTACCGAAGCCGTAGCTCGCCAACCAGAAATGATCCTTCTGTGCGGGTAACGCATCAATTACCGTCAAAGTCCCTCCATCAAGAAAGCCATATAATCTCCACTCACCGGTTTTCCCGAGCCAGTTTGCCAAATTCGGACTCCTCAACTCAAACGTGCCGATCAATCCATTATCGCCGCTGGCCTCGCCTTCGAGATAACCGCGCACGGTGCCAAGTCCTCCTCCGGTGAATTGTTCGAGTGAGAGGAGTGGTTGGTTGGCGATTTGACCTTGGATTTTGCCGTAAGCCTGCAACCCAAGCGGGAGTTCCTGCGTGTGCGCCAGATCACCGCGAAAATATATAAACCCTCCATCCGCATGGTACCGGCTGGCATCGAGCTCGACGACTGCACTTCCCATCCCACGAAGATGGAAATCCACCTCGGCATTGATTTCTGTTTTGTTTTTTCCATTCAGCACGGTCGCCGAATATGAGGCCGAAAGGGGATAATACGTTGCAGGTGTTTTCACGTCGCCGCCATCACCTGCAAGATGCACTCGCTGGTAGAGATGCTTGTAATCCAAACCCGCGCTCACCGATTGGAAATAATGCTGATCTGACGGCAACGGGACAATTACGCGAAGTCCGAGCGTCTCGTTTCGTCCGATCACAGCTGCGTTGCCGAGCGTCGACACATTGCTGTCTTGCTTGCTCCCTTGTAACATCAAGCTGGGCTGGTCGGTACCTTCGAACCGGGCAAGATAGTAACCTGAGAAAACACGTACTTGACGGGTATCTTGCGGCGATACCTGGAAATTCAACCCAGCAGTGTGACCGAGCTGCCAGAGGTTATCATCGCTGATCGCACCGTTGAGACGCAGAGGTCGGGTCTGTGGACCACTTCGATTATTCAGCTCTACGCTAGCGTGAATTGGCGGTCGGTCTTTGACCTCCAGATCGACATCGACCGTACCGGGCTCGACGCCAGCACGCAGTGAGGGCGTGACTTGCCGTCCTGGCAGCTGGTTTAGACCAGCAATATCACCAGGCACTTCATTAAAATTGATTACTTTACCCTCAGCCAATGAGGTTGCATGCGCCTTGATTTTCTCCGGCGACACATAGCGGGCGCCTTTCACTCGCAAACGACCCACTTCGGCCTCGACTACTTGCAAAAGAACTATCCCGTCCTTGGGCTCCTGTGGTGGTACTTGTACCGAAACCGTCTGGTATCCGTTATCTCGATACGTTTTTTCCAAGGCAGCACGAGCCATTTCCACATCGTCTCTCGTCCGATCAGGTCCCAAAAAAGGATAAACCGCTTCTTCGATCGCTAAGGGTGAAAGCTGCCGCACCCCTTGAATTCGGTATTCTTTGATATATATCATCGGTCCAACCGTTGCAGTGGATTCCGATCCGCCGGTGGCTGCCATTCCTTCACTCACTATAAGTAAACCCCCGAGCAAAAAACGTTTAAGCAGCATCGGCCAGCCGTGGTTAGCCGGAATTCCCGTCAATAACTGCTTATTGGTTTTAGAGTGTAAGGATGCTCGCAAAGGTGTAGCTGGGACAAGGATGGCCCCTCCCAAACAAACAGGAGGGGCCACCGCGTTGACTTAATAACTTTCGAAAAGCACCAATTTTCTGGATTAGGCTTGGACCATGCGGCGGTGATAAATCACGAAGCCGAGGACCGCGGCGCCGAGGATGGCAGCGTAAGTCGAAGGCTCTGGAACGGGGGCAAGAGGTATCGTCGAGAACGTCACATCACCGTTAGCCCAGATCGCTACCGTACCGATGTAAGAACCGGCCTGGCCGCTAACCGGAGCGATCTGGTAGATGTCGGAAGCGACATAGTTGCCAGTGATCGCGGTGTTGTTTTCAAACGAGGCGATCGCGAATTTACCAAAGGCAAGTGTCGGGGTCTCGTTAACGCTCCATGACTGGCCACCGGTCGCATCAAGGACGGCAACGTTGCCACTGGTCACGGCGGTCAGACCCGCATAGACCGTGGCGATCTTCGAAGCCGGAGTCGCTTGCCCGGTCACACTGCCACCATTGTAGGCGGTCGTGGTCGCAACGCCATCCAGCAACGAGCTGTTCGCAACGCTGCTTGCCCACAGGGTACGCGTGGTCGTCGTGGTACCGCTAGTACCGGCCACACCCCATAGCAGTGTGCTACTGGTGTTCCAACCGGAACCATAAACCGTGTTGATCGAGCTGCTGCCCAAGCTCAGCAAGTTCGTCAATGTGACGGTGCCCGAACCACCGGCTAGAGCGCTAGCCTGGCCAAGATCGATTTCCAAGTTGTTGGCCGGATTCGACGTATCGCGAAAACCAAGGATTAAATCAGAGGGCGTAGTGGCAAAAGCGGAACCGGTAAGGCCGACCGCGAGGAGAGCTGTAGTGATGAATTTATTCATGTGATGCAAAAAAAAGAAGTTGTTGTTACAGGTTTTGTTTTGTTCGTGTTGCATTATTGGGGAGCAACAACGCCGCCTTCGATCCCGCGATTAACACCCATCGAGGTAAGAACGATGCCGGATTGGCTCGGCTCGCCGTTGACCGCCAGTGAACCACCGCGAAGGGTGTTGGACATGAGGTCGAGGGCGTTCTTCTTAACGCCGGTCAGGCTGCTGCGATAATAAGCATGCTCGTAGGCCCAGAACGTGTAAGCGCCGTTTTGGATAGCAGCGTCGTTATAGGTCGCAGTCGAGTTGTTATAGTAAGTGCTGCCATTGTAGGCGAGCGCCTGCGCACCACCAGTGATAGCGGTACCGGCATCACCTTTGCCCACGTAACCAACAAACACGAAGATATTGCCCGCATCGTCACGAGCCCCACTAGCGATTGGGGTCTTGAGCGCGGTCGCAACATTGCCGCCACTAGCATAGCCAACATCGCCAACATTGCTTATGCCGGTGATGCTACCAGCCGAAATGACCGGTTGGTATTGGTTTTCTACGCCGAAGCCAAAACCAAAGCCAGGCTCGGCTTCCGCATCGAGACGAGTACCGGAGTCGTTGTTACGACCAACGAGCACCACATCATAGGCGATATCCGAAGCGTTGCCGGTGAAGAGCGAGAGAGGAAGTTCACCCGCAGCGAGGAGCAGTTGCGCCTGTAGTGCGGTGACATTCGTCAGCCCTTCATAGGACGTTGAATTGGAGAAGTCGGGATGCTTGCGGCCCTTCACCCAGAGGAACTGCACCACGCCCACACCACCGCCGGCGGCATTTTCCTCCACCAATACAGGTGATTTGAAAGGCGTCGAACTCTGGAAAGAGTCGGAGTTCGTCGCATCGGCCGTGGAGGCAGCGTCGAAAGCTGCAGCACCTTCGGTCCAGCCCTGAATCTTGCCACCAGTGATGGAGACAGGAGTCAGAGTGTTGGTAGCACTGAGCCACGTCTGGGCTGACGTAAACGAAGTGCCAGGGATCGTGGAGAGGTTTTGTGTGACGACTTGTACGCCGCCAACCGAACCACCCCAAGCGAGTTGGTAGGCAACGTCAACACCGGCGGAGGGGCCAGACTTGAGCGTGCCACGGATGATCGCGCGAGCGGCACCCGACATGTCGTTATTGGTCGTGTCACCTCCGATGGCGGCGGCCTTCGGGCTGTTGAGACTATCGATGATGGCGAAATAAGTCGCCTTACGAAACGCCGTAGAACCGGTGACTTTCACCAGAGTTTGGGCGGATGCGATGCCTGCGCACGCGAGGGCGAGCAAGCTTACCGAGACTAGTTTCATGGTTTTCATTTTCTACTTGGCCTGATTTTTGTATTCAGCTAAGTGATACATCTCCGGAATGGAGGTGAGTGCCTTAGCTCGCTGAGGACAATACCCCCCTTTTGTCTCATCTCCCGGACGATCAAGTGACTCTTCTGTAAAGGAACCGTGTCGATCATGCGTGACGTTCTAGTGACAAACTGCTGCAGATCGACCGTATCGCGCCGCGTGCCAAGTCTAAGTTGTACCACAAAGCTGGATAATTCCCGCATGTCGTGCGAAGAACGGCGACGCGCAATCATCAAGTATGTATTTTTATTTCGGATACGTTCTAGCATGCACAAAACCTAGTCCAATCGAGCGTCGCCTCAGGGACGATTGTGCAACAGCTTGGAAACAAAACTCGCAGCCGATTTCGTTACAGCATGGTGACGTTACTCCTTGCAGCAGCTTTTCCCGTACAGCCTAACGAATGCATAGCTCCTCGCAAAACCAGATCAAACCTCAGCTTTTTCTAGCTGGTTGAGAAACAGGTTTGGGAGAAAGGCCACCCAGCTCTGCAACCGCTTCTGGTATCGGCATCTTGGCAAAATGCTCACGGTAAATTTCAAGTTTATCTGGATCACGTTTAAGAACCGTGGCGATACGGCGAGCCGCCTCGCGCACCGCGTCGTGGTCGCCAACCAAAGCTGCAACGGCTACCTGCCGTTGCCATAGTTGCAGAGAAAAATCAGCGTCTCCCTGGCTCTGCTGCTCAAGGTTAGCAAACAACTCTCGTGCTTCTCTATACCTTTGGTTCTGCATGAGAGCGTCGCCATAAAACAGCGCCTGCATCCGGCAGTTCCCCATTTGGGTAGCAGTGAGCTCATATAGGCTGCGTGTCACGTCAATCCAACCTTTCTTGCCCGCAAAGGCACCAAGGCGTAAAAGCGCCTCTGGCCGATTTCCAAAATCCTCCAGATACATACGCATTTCGTCCTGCAAGGCTCGTTCATCGGGGCCTCGACCAGATAGAATGGACAGGGTCAATATTCGCGCAATTATATCTTGAGAGTGGTTTCGTCTAACATTCATCGCCGTTACCCGAGCTTCTGCCACCAAACCAGCTGCCATCTGATGGTCGGCTAGAAATACGAACCCTTCCATATCTTCGGGGTGTGTGGATGTGTAACTATCTGCCATATCTAGCGCTTTAAGGCCTTGCTTATTTTCCCACAAAACGCGGGCAACAACCAATCCAGCATCCTTGTCCTTCAGCAGTTCGATGTGATTATCCAGCAAGTTACGCGCGGCGTCTGGGCCGTCAGCAGATAGCGTCGCCTGTAGTTCATACCTCCGCAATAAGAGCGCGTTACCTCCTGCCATCGAAGCCGAAAACCGGCCATGTAAAAGAGCCAAGGCTCGACGATCCCGTCCGGTTGCCAATAACAAGTCGAACGTACGCACGATCAACACCCGGTTTTCAGGTTGCCGACTCAGACCTTCGCCTAAGGCTTCAGCTGCAAGGTCAACCGCCCCGATCGCTTCGAAAAAAGCCACCGCAGAAAGCCTTCCCTCAACCTCTTCAGGCGCATTTCTCAGCGCGGAGCGAAAAGAGAGATAAGCTTTCTGGTACTCTTTCCGGTCCCACTCCAATTTCGCTTGTACAAACTGCTGTGCCCCGACGCCACTGCGCACTTTCTTCACCCGGAACAAAGCCACATCTAGAATCTGGATTTGCTCGAGCCCTCGCCCGCGGGACAGCCACACATAACTAACAGCTACACCTACAGTATAAATGAGAGATAAAGCAATTCCAGCAACCAATAGCAATCGGAAGGCGTTGATCCTAAACACAAATGTATTCCGAGCTGGATCGCGTAATTTATAAAAACTACCAAATAAGTAATTACGCCGTACCGGGCGATCAGGCGAATCGATGGGCATCGTACTCATCGAATCGTCCTCCCCGAGTTCGATAACCGGCCTGCCAAGGCGTTTTCAAATGCAAAAAACTCCGCCTGATTTTCTTCGACCGGATCAAAAAGAGATCGGCACAAACCAGGGTTTATCAGAATTCGCCCAAACTGAAGCACTCCTTTGTTTCCTGCGCGGTCAGATCGTTCCTCGCGAAAGGCGAAGGTTACTCCGCCTACATCGCGGAAATCAGAATAGCGAACACTGACTCCGTTAGCGTATTCTCGTGAGATTTCGTGAAACTTCTCGGCCTCAATACAGGCTACATAACTTGACCCATCTCTCCGCCCGATACTGATACGAAATACTTTCTGCCCGTCGATAGTACCATCTGCGAGCCGTTCGATTTGAAAGCCATCTTCCATCAACAATGGATTAATGAACTCGGCCAGATAAAGGCGGTCGCCAATATCTGTCTTCGACAGCAACTGTGGTTTGCGTTGCGGTAGCATTTGCCAGAACGAACTATTAAAACCGACTAACACTAATTTTGAAGCGCCATCCTCGATTACATTGAGCCGAACTAGATCGGGCCTGAGTCTTAAAAAGACCAAACGTTGTTCCACTCCAGAAGTGGTCTTTAAAATACCATCCATCGTGTATGCCCGCAAATGCTGCACTGCCGCGCCCTCCTGATTGCGTCGCGAAAACTCCGATACGATATCTGTCGCCGATAATTCTCGTGGGCCGGACGAACTTTTAACCATCTCTACACCGATTTGACGAGCTCGCTTAAGTAATGGGATCAAATCCTCATCTTCGATTTTCCCCTCAAGCACTCGCCGCTGATAAACTGGCGAAATGGCCTTTAACTTGTCGATTAAGCCAGCTGCCTCCTGCTCGCGTATTGAAGCCTTCGGGTCTTCGCAAGCAATTAAAACACCGATTCGTTTGTAGGCTAATTCCTCGCGCAATTTAGCATACGAACTACCAGTCAATTCCGCTCCGGCGCAGCGCAGAAGCGTCGACTCAACCCCGATAGGAAAGGATTTCTCAGATACCAGATGCTCGAATTCATCCAGCCGTTGTTGCTTCAAATTCTCCAGGAACCTATGTGAGACAGAATTCAAAAGTTCGGCCGGATAAGATGGGACTAAGGAATGGATCTGTTTCGTAACCACAGCCAGCTGCTCCTCACTGAAAACTGCTACAGATTGCCGCCCAACATTGATTTGGTCAGATACTCCAGGCAAAGCCTGCCCGATAGCCGTGGTGGTGGATATGCAGCCCGTCGCGGTTAGGCATATCATAACTTTGAATACATTGATTGCTTGCATAGTCGGTTAACCGACGGGCACTTTCCGCAACATCGTCTTTTAAGGTCAAGCAAGCGGTGAGGCACACCGGCGGATTTAACACAACCGCAGCTAGGCAGTCACCCAATTGACACATTTAGCCTAAGTCCCCCTGCGGTTCGTCATCCATTGAGCTAGTGCGCATTCGAGCGGCCAAACAGTGCACAGATCATCTACGCTAAGCGTTATCAGAGACAGAATCTATATACTCCTGAAGGCACAATCGCTATAGCCCAGCAACCTCCAACCGGCCAATCGTTACAACCTGTATACGCTTGTGTAACATTCTGGCCACCCAACGAAGGCCGCCTTGACCTAACCACAACATTCCGCGTAGTGACCTATACTGCGCCAAAACCGCTGAACCAGCCAAATTACAATTAAACGAACCTTTCGTTACTACACTATTTTCACATGGCAACAACAAGCTCGATCAAAACTGAAAGTGACTGGCAGCCAGATCAGCGCGAAATGGGTCCGTTCGGTTTAAACGGCCGCGATCTCGATACGCCACGCAGCCGTTCGCATGGGAAGGCATCCATTATCGATCATCCGGTAGCACAGCATGTGCTGTCATCCCTCCGAAATCGAAACACTTCATCGAGACAATTCCGCGCTTTAAGTCAGCAGCTCCTAGCTTTAATTGCCTTCGAAGCGACGCGCACACTCCCCACTCGGGAAGTGTCTATCAAAACAGAAGTGAGCTCTTGCGCTGGTCGTACCCTAGCCAAACAGGTGGTTTTCCTTTCGTTGACTCGCCATGGCATCGGCCTCGCCCACAATCTCGCAGACTTTATTCCTAATACTTCAATCGGCACCGTCAGCCTTGATCACGTATATGAAGGACATAAGGTCGAACCGAGACTGCATCTGGCACATGCGCCAGCACTCAATGACGTGCGCGTAATTCTGTTCGATCCTGTAGTAAACACAGGATTATCTGCGGCGATCGCACTGAATTTTCTTGGGCGTTTGGGAGCTACCGAACTCTCGTTGATCACCTTTCTAATCACGCGTCCAGGAATCGACAGAGTTCAATCAAACACACGAAATCTCTCCATTTGGACTGCGGCCATCGATCCTGAACTAGATCCCAAAAAGGGACCTTTACCCGGTTTAGGCAATTTCGCAGAACGACTTTACGGATGTTAGTTTACTGAACAGTCGAGACTGTTGGTCGAATTCCATTGATTGAGGCGGGCGACGGAATGATTAACTGGCCGTTACCAGGTTGTGACAAAGTGTAAGGCGCACGGTTTGCCTGTTAGTTACAAAACTGCCCGCGATGTGACACATCGGAACTATAGCTTTTGTAACGACAAATCGCGTCAGCGACTATTCATAAACTATATTCTATCGCTATTTCTATGGAGGCACAACCCACCATAAGTTTGCCAGGGTTCTCAAACCAAGCTGGAAGCGTGATTGGATTATCGAATACGGCGTCGATCCCTCCTCTGCCGCAAATTAAAACCGCTCCATCAACTAATGCTGTTCAGGCAGATAAAGAGAGCGAGGCTCGTCCACGAGAAACAGCCTACCGTTTGGCTGTTCTACTTATATCTGTGGACTGGATTGTTGCCTTCGGCTCTATCGTGTCAGGTCTTATGATACGCGAATGGGAACGGGCATACTTTGTTCCAAGCCCTACAGGGCAGATTGTGCTTTCATCTACACTTTTGCTATGGAGCATGATCACGGCAATGTTGTTCAGTTGGCTCATGATCGCTTGTCGCACCTATGAAGTTCGGCATGTTTATCGTATCAATCATGCCTTAAAAAACGTGGTTCGCTGCGCGGTGCTTTGGGCCATCGCAATATGGGCATGGCTGGGCCTGACCAAACCCGTCGACGGATTCATGCCACGGGTGGGCGTGGCTTATTGTATCGTGACGCTCGTCATCGGTTTTGTTTTGTGGAGAGCTTGTTCACTTGTCTTCCTGAGTTCCTCCAAGATTAAGCGGGCTGCCAGCGCCAGAATACTCGCAGTCGGTTGGAATGAAAAAGTAGCACATCTCGATTCCGCGATGCGCATGGATCTAGCCCCTTCCGGCGAATTCCTCGGATGTGTGCCCATGCCAGATGGTCAATTTGGACTGCGCCCCCCCTCTGATATTCCCGTTTTAGGCGACTACGCGAATCTCCACGCACTCGTCAGAAACCAACGGGTTAACTCCATTGTGCTAACCGACGTCTCGTGCCCTTCCGCGGAGATCCTTAATCTGGTCACATTCTGTCAACGGGAAATGATTGAGTTCAAGATGGTGCCAAACTATTTTCCAGCTCTTACATCTGGGCTTCAGGTCAACACGACTAGCGGTGTTCCATTACTCAGCGTATGTGAGCTACCACTCGATAAGACTGTTAATCGCGTAATCAAACGTACTCTGGACATCGTTGGGGCGATTATCGGGATTTGTCTCTCTACGTTAATTATACCTTGGTTCTGTCTACTTGTATTTGTGGAATCACCAGGTCCAGTGATCTACCGCCAGCGCAGAACTACGCGAGGAGGACGTATTTTTAAAATTTATAAAATTCGTAGCATGCGGCTTAACGCGGAAAATACCACCGGTGCCGTTTGGTGTTCGAAAGAGGACCCCCGCCGACTGCGCATAGGTGCCTTCATGCGTAAATGGAACATCGATGAGCTTCCCCAGTTTTTAAACGTCCTCAAAGGCGATATGAGCCTTGTCGGGCCAAGACCCGAGCGGCCAGAGCTGATCTCCCGATTCAAAGGCGAAATTCCAAACTACAACGCACGCCATGAAGTTAGAAGTGGCGTCACCGGTTGGGCACAAATCCATGGGTTACGCGGTGACACAGACCTCCGCAAACGGGTCGAAGCCGACCTATACTACTTGGAAAACTGGAACGTTCTCCTCGACCTCTACTGCCTCGTGGCGACGTTCTTTAAAACCAAGAATGCTCATTGAATAACTATGATGCCCCCCAGATCACTCAAATTTTATTTTCTATAACAATGTCATGAAAATCTCTACCCTCCGTGCACTTTTTCGCCACCGGCGCCAGATCAAAAGCCTAATCAGTATTCATCTCTATTTCCTCGAGCATACCGATCAGTCCTTTTGGGGCAGTATCAGTGGCGAAGACAAAACCGGCATTATAGAAAATACAAAAAAAGCTGCTGCCTACCCCGGCCCAATCGTTGAGATTGGTGCTCTTTTTGGATTCACAACCCAATTGATTGCGACACACAAGCCACGAGATAAGGCTTTGATAGCGGTAGAAAATTTTATCTGGAATCCTTTTTTGTTACCACCTCGCCATCATCAATCTTTCACTGAGCGTGCGCTCTATTATTGTACCAAAGAACTCAATACTCAAATCTTCGACGGTTCAAACGAGCTCTTCTATAATTCCTATAAGGGAGAAAAACCTGCGATGGTTTTCATCGATGCTGATCACACTTACGAGGGAGTAAAAACTGATATTGCTTGGGCCAGAAAAACACGCGTGCCCATCATCAGCGGGCACGACTATTGCGATGTTCATCCCGGAGTCCGTCGTGCAGTCGACGAGGCCTTTGGCGAGAATATCGTGGTTCACGGTTCGGTCTGGACCGCAACCTAAACACTGCTGTACCAGATCAGCGGCGTTCAAGCACTGCCGGAACGCCGATTCGACCGCTTCACCGTCCAGTGTTTCACGCATACGTGCACGATTCCAAAAGGGGCCCACGCCGGGTCAGTTGGCCGGGCCCCGGAAGAAAAGCAGCATGATCGCTTAGATGTCCGAATTTGAAAATGACGAGTCGCAGGTTAGAATGGCGTTCGTTGATTTAGCTCTTTCCAGAGTTCGCCTCCGGCAAATGTCGTGAAAAGCACAAGGTGAATTTGAAAATCAGCAGCCACCTATAACCTCAGCTCTTCTAAGCGATTGGGTGGCACCACGGTCACAAATTGGAAACACAGTGAAAAAATCCGTCGGTCTGTGTGATCACGGGAGCGTACCATCTTGCTTGCCCTTACTAGGATCTACTCGCTCCGGGTTGATATGGACCGTCGCAGCAACCGCATCAAAGTTGAAATCGCCGTCTGGTCCCGGATCAACCACGACGTCCACAAATGAGCCACGGCTTAGCTTGACCGAGTGATCGTAGCCCACACTCACAGCCACTGGACGTCGCCCACCAAGTCCATCGAAATGATATTCCTTTTTTCCATCGATCCAGACGGACACGCGCACGCCATCTCCTTCGGAAACACCACAGCGAAAATCAACGTGCAATCGCACGAGACAATCTCGATCGCTACACCAGCGACGTACCACTGCAATCGGCACCCTACCAAGTGCGCTCGGATGTTGGTTCTGCGCTGTTATTGAAAGATTAGGGAAGGCTTCCTGGCTCCACTCCGCATTCCAATCCGTGACTCGATAGCTTTCAAGCGAATCAAATTTTTCGCTATCGCCGATACGATACCCATAGAACCAGCCGCGACCGCCTTGGTGATCGGAAAAATCTTCGTATGAATTTGCAATGGGAGCGGTGCCTATTGGCAGCGGTGCAGGCAATCCTTCCAATTTTCCTTCAACAAACAAAGGCGCGTCGTTGAGCACCACTTTGCCATCCAGACGTACCATCTGTGCATTCAGGTCGAGAGCACGTACAGGCCCACCCAAGTGTACACTAACCGACTCCAAGGACCACAAAACCCGCACCTCTTCTCCGGTCGATCGCCGAAACACCAGCGAATACAGGGTCGGCAGACTCGTTTCACGTCGAACAAATACAGCGCCGGACAATTCATGCGCCAAGGTGACCATGGCTCGCCCTGCAGGCTTTAGTGAGTAGATCCGATCGTTATGCACCAATCCCATCGTGCCAAATGGCTCATAGTCCCGAAACAAATACCAATAGATCCGCTCGACTCCGGCTGAAAGGAGCAGCGCGTAAGCGCGTACTAGAAATTTAGCCTGCGTGTATTCATTGATCTCCAAATCCCCTGGAGCCTGACTGTTTTTGGTATACCAACCAATCTCGGTGACCCAGATCGGCTTTTCCAGTCCGTGATTATACCGTTTGATCAGCGCTTGAAGCTGCTCGACCTGATGCTCAAGTCCCTCTGGCGGCACGTCGTAGCAATAAGGATGGATTGCCACCACATCCATGTCTTCTAGTGCACCGGCCGAAAACAAACGCTCAAAATACGGAAGCGGCACGCCAACGGTCGATGCTCCAGCAACGATCACGTCTGGTCTCACTTGCTTAACCGCGCGACTGGTTGCGCGTAATAATCGCGCGTAACTTGCCGGACGGTCCTGCGCAGCTGGCCCGCTGCAAAAACTACCGTTGTACTCATTCCATACTTCTACCTCACGAATCTGCCTGCCATAGTGTCGGAGCACTTCTGTAGCATAGCGCGCGTATCCGCCAATCGCTTTGTCAGTGAAGGGCGTTTCTCCTTTATCATAGTTTAGGTTTGCAAATGACAAAACGATCAGCGGATCGATCTGCTGGTGTCGTAAAGCGTCCATATAACGCTCGTAGCGCGCCGGGAAGACATAGTGTCCATGCCGATTCTCAATTTCCTGCCAATATAATTCATCTCTCA
>Ga0302321_100000649_pt1 | contig 30266 bp, 25 predicted proteins | sample Fen_T0_1_FD_202505 | JGI IMG/M metagenome (GOLD analysis project Ga0302321, IMG submission 202505) | Peat permafrost microbial communities from Stordalen Mire near Abisko, Sweden - Fen_T0_1 | ecosystem: Environmental > Terrestrial > Soil > Wetlands > Permafrost | place: Sweden: Abisko... | reverse complement strand
ATGATTACTTCTAAAACAAAGAATTGAGAATCTCTCCCGTATCCTTTTGGTTGTTAACACGAATTAAGCATCGTCAGAACCATAGGAATTACGTAATATTTTTTTATTCTCATTTGGATATGATTGACTACATCAATCATATTGCGACAACTATCTATAATTGATCTGCTTTGCCTTTTATATGATTCACTACTTTATAAAAAGTTTGCATATCATCATCTGAAAGTCCTTCCATAAGCTCACAATTCAACTCTAATTCAATCTTATGAAAATCTGCCAGAATACGTTCTCCTTTTTTGGTGACGAGAAGTTGATTTTTTCGTCTGTCATTTTGATCAACAACCCGACGCACCAGTTCTTTCTTCTCTAACAAATCTACCATCCTCATTATAGCAGACTTATCCTTACCCATTTTCTCAGCCATATCTTTCAGAATTACCTCATCTTTCTCCCTACTTATATTAAAAAGCAACCCAAACTGAGCGATTGTAAACTTAATATCGGTCTGCTTAGCAGCACGAGTTTCCAATACACGGAACATTGGCTTCAACATTTCAATAACAGTCATTCCTAAAGGCACTTTTGGTGTTTCCATAATAAGATATTAAATTTTATGCAAAGGAACGAATAATGATTGATATATGCAACTAATAAAATTACATTTTTAATACAGATTTTCAATAAGACAATAGAAATATTCTATATTCAAAAATAAGTACAATTCATTTGTTCTAAAACCTGTAATTAGTCATTGAAAGTTTCACACGTAATCATTTTCTTATTTTTGCACCATTACACTCAATAATCTGTACCTTTGCAAACAAACATAAACTTCTCAAATACAATTGAAATGGCCGATATTAAAAAAGTACACCCTGTTGAAAAATCCGTCTTACATCCTCGCAATAAACATCGTGAACGGTATGATTTTAAGCAATTAATGATCACCTGCCCTGAACTGGCCAAATATGTGAAATTGAATGAATATGGTGATGAATCAATTGATTTTGCGAATCCAAAAGCAGTAAAATGGCTAAACAAAGCCTTGCTGAAACATTATTATTCTGTAGGTTATTGGGATATCCCAAGTGGCTATTTGTGTCCACCCATACCGGGACGTGCAGATTACATTCATCACATTGCCGATTTGCTAGGCAGTTCCAATGGAGGTAAAATCCCTGTTGGAGGCAAAGTAAAATGTATGGATATTGGCGTTGGTGCCAGTTGCGTTTTCCCAATTATCGGCAATAAAGAATACGGTTGGACATTTGTAGGATCTGATATTGATGCAACAGCCCTCGAATCGGCTCGAAAAATTTGCAATAACAATCCAAAACTGGCCAATCAGATTACGCTTTCATTGCAAGAAAATCCAAATGATATTTTCCACGGCATCATGCTCCGAAACGAACCGATAGATGTTACCATCTGTAATCCACCTTTTCATGCATCGATGGAAGAAGCCCAAAAGGCTACATTAAGCAAAATGAGTAGTTTGAACCACAAAAAGATAACCATCCCGGTAATGAATTTTGGTGGACAAAGCAACGAACTTTGGTGCGAAGGTGGCGAAGAGCGTTTTGTGCGTACCATGATACGCCAAAGCAAACAATTTGGGTCTAACTGTTTTTGGTTTACAACGCAAATATCGAAAAAATCGTTACTAAAAAGTGTCTATGAAGCACTCCAAAATGTAAGTGCGGTTGAGGTGAAAACCATTGAAATGAGTCAGGGAACAAAAACCAGCCGCATTGTGGCATGGACGTTTTTAAAAGAAGACCAACAAAATGGTTGGAGAAACACAAGGTGGAATGCATTTTGATTCCAACAAATAATTATATCGCTAAAAAGAAGGCTGTCCTCTGTTTACCAGAACGACAGCCTTCTATGCAACAAGTCATTAATACACCTTAAAGAAACACCTGATTATTTTTTTAGTCAATCTAATCCTGAAGGAGGTAAAATTGTTTTCCCCCACACGGCAGACGGTTTCGAATCCATTTCTAAAACCAACTCACCGCCTTTCACAATATCTTCATGTTCAATCCAGGCCTGGTTGAATATTTTTCCATTTAAGGTTGCCGATTTGATAAATACATTTTTGTCGGAAAGATTCCGTGCAACAATTCTGAAATCCTTTCCGTTTTCCAAATGAACAACAGTTTGCTTGAAATATGGCGAGGTAATCAAATAATACGACTGACCCGCATTGGGATAAAATCCCATCATGTGGAATGCCAGCCACGAAGACATGGCTCCTGAATCGTCATTGCCGGGAATGCCGCCACGGGTAGCATCATAATTGCTATCAATAATCTGACGGGTACGCCTACTGCTCAGATCGGGTCGCCCAAGCCAGTGATACAAGCAGGAACTCAGGAATGAAGGTTCATTTCCAACATTGTAATACCGATTATCAAATAGGGTATTCAATCGCTTCAGAAAAGTTTCATTTCCACCCGATTTTGCTATTAAGCCAGGGGCATCGTGCGGCACAAACAAAGAATATTCCCACGAACTGGCTTCATAGAAAAATCCACACCACCAACACACACAATTAGGCCAATCTTGCGCCAAAGGCGTATAACGTACATAATTCAGTTGTCCATTGTACATATCGCATGGGATGCTATCCACCCATCGACCGGCAGGATCTTTAGGCATAATAAATCCCCGTGAACCGTTATCTTCTATGTCGCGCCATAGGTTTTTCCAGTTTTCAGATTGCTTCAGAAACCGGCGATATTCACCCATACGGTTAAGCCCCTTTGCTACCTGAGCGAGGCAATAGTCGTTGTAAGCATATTCCACTGTACGATTTCCGGAACGAACAAAGCGTGTTGAAACATATCCCAAACTGTTGTAATCGGTTAGCCCACCCCGACCTTCTTTTTCTTCGTTTCCTCCTGGAGGAATAGTGGCATCCTTGAGCATAGCCTGAAAGGCCAGTGAATAATCAATCCCTTTTAGTCCTTTTGCATACGCATCAGCAATTATCACTTCGCCATTCGAACCGCCCTGGGTACGACCATTGAAGTTTCCACTTCGGGCATCGGGCAAATAACCATCGCGCTTGTAAATATCGAGCATAGCATTTACAATATCTACCTGCCGCTGAGGTGTTATGAGCGTAATAAGTGGATGTGACGACCGATACGTATCCCAAAGTGCATAAAAATCATCGTAATACGGTTGTGTTGATGTCCAAAGCGGATTTTCGCCCGTGCGGTCCACCGGCATAAGTTGAGTATGATACAAAGCGGTGTAAAACATCACCTTTTGATCGTAAGTTGCATCCGGCGAAATATCGATTTTCTTCATCAGAGTTTCCCATTTATCCTGAGTTTCCTGGAAAGTTTTTTGAAAACTCCAATGAGGAATTTCGGCAGCTACATTCTGTTGTGCTTTTAATTCACTGACGAATGAAATGCCGACTTTCATTTGAATAGTGTCCGACAAATTAGTTCCAAACGAAACTAAAGCACCGGTTTTTTCTCCCGAATCAAATTGGGTGGTTTGCCCTACCGAAAATTTCGTTCCTTTCCACGTAGTAAAATTTTTGAACGGTTTGTCGAAAACTGCATGAAAATAAACCGTGTAAGCAGCCCCATTATTCCAACCGCCCATGATGCGACTGTACCCCCTAATTTCGGTATCGGATAAAATCTGAATTTGGGAACCTACAAATTGCTGGGCTTCGCGCGAATCAGGAATTGATTTTTCGCCTAGAAAATCACCCAAATCAATCTTAATTCCTTTTTCTTTCTTATTAAACACAAAACGATAAAAGGCCACCTTGGGAGATGTGGTAATTTCGGTACGAATATTCCACTTCTTCAGTAAAACACTGTAATAACCCACTTTGGCAGTTTCTTTTGCCCGCAACGATTCATATTTTGTCGATTCAAAATCCCCTGAGAAGGGCATTACAGCAATGTTCCCATACTTTGGACCACCACCGGTGCCACTTACATGTACCTGACTAAAACCATAGATTGTCTGCGTCGTATCGGGAACATAGCCACTGTTAGACGCTTTGCTGCAATCAGGTCCAGGTTTTACCATGCCAAACGGACATGAAGGTCCGACAAACACATTGCCCTTTTTCTCCGATCCGATAAACGGATCGATATAGGAATGAAGTGATTGTGCAAAAACGGGAAATCCTGAAAACAGGCAACCTGAAAGTAAGATTAGTGTTTTAATTCGTTTCGACATAAAGATATTTATTATATTTACTTTTATATGTTAGGTATAATAATTAAGTAGCTATATTACATTTTGATTCACTTCATTTTCCCCTGTTTTCTACGTGCATAATAACCTATCGAAAAACAGCATTGTATTCTGTTTTAAAATACTTGTTGTATATTTTGAGGATTCTACTATTAGTCAGTCAGATAATAGGTAAAAGCACCTTGCCCATTTCAGAAAAAAGCTATAAATGGAACTTGTAATATACAAAGATAATTGAATCCTTCATGGGGATCCGAAAATTCGAGAACAAATCTAGCATGATATTACAATTTTTGTTTTTTAGAACAAGAATTCCTTTCTTCGTATCCGCCGGTAATTGAACCTGCTTCAATGAATAATTCTTGACATTTTTTAGAACCAAAACAGGCATTTCCTTTGCTGTAGGAATAACAACGTCGCTTAACTGGAATCAAATCCAAAGCAAGCTACTTTGCGGTCGGCTCCACCCTGGCAAACAATGTTTACATCCTCAATCACAACGGATTGTGCACAACTAAAAGCCCCGTACTATTCGAGAGAAACAGGATTAGCAGGAGAAACAACTTCTTAGCGTTTAACTTCATGATTCAACTTATTTGAGTTCTTTCAATCCTTTTTTGGTATCAATCATACCTTTTATAAATTCAATTTCGCTGCAAAACTCCGTATAAGTCATTTCTTTTAAATAAATAGCTCCATACGAACGTTTTAGTAGCGGTAATTTACTATCATAAAAGAAATCACGACCAAATAGTGTCGTCAATTGGTGATGTTGCTCTACCCAAATACGTTGTGCCAGGTCGCTGAATGGACCTTCATATTCATAACTTGGGAAAGAGGCCGATTTTTGACTTACAAAACAATTATTGAACATGCTGCTGAGCACCGCAAACGAATTCAGCGAAACAGGAACAATCATGCTCACATCGCTGATATGGAATTTCGACCAAATATTCCGATACCCCCAAATCTTCAAGTCAGTGACGTGATATTTCTCTACATATTTTTCCAGAGCATTAGAAATGGCTATTAGCGTTTTGAAATGCGTATCAGGGCCACTACCTTCGGGATCCAACGCCAAGGATACAATGTTAGGACGAACCTTTTCGAGCAAATCTAAAATCGGTTTTACATCGCGGTCGGGATCAGGATATTCCACAAAAATATCGCCGGTATAAAATTGCAATCCCAGGTGTGAAACATGATCCAGTCCGATACCAAAATGTTCCCAAACCAGTTCCGCTTCAAACTCACGCGTCCAGCCTTTAATGACCTGTGCAATTTCCGTTTCCTTTGTTCCCGGATCAATGGTTGAAAGATGTTGAATGGTTTCATTTAGCGTAGGCAAAAGCTCTTTCAAGGTTTTCACATGTAGCCAACGAACCAAATGTCGAGCCAACCGGCAAGCAATGTAAACACTTTGTTCTTCGCTATTTTTATTGGCAATGGCGTTCAATGTTCCGGTGATATCGTCCCAGAAGCCATCCTGTTCAAATAGACGTTTGTTATCAAGGTATTTTTCTATTTTACCACTGGCAATCAAGTTCTTCAGCGCTATCAGATTACTATTGATATACTCGTTAGTAACTGATGTAAAACCACTGGTGCAATATACGAAATGGTTGTCGTTGTGTTCCGACCGTACCAAATGGTGCAATAACGGGAAATAAGCCAACTCAATATCATCATGATGAGGAGCTGTGTGTAATATCTTGCTTTGAATTGGCGGATTAAGACCTTTTTTGAGCTTTTCTACAATGCGTTTATGCGTGGCTTGTGCCAATGAAGCCAACGATTCGCCACTCACTTGCTGCGCCAAAAGCAAATACTGATTGGTAGTTTTAAAATTTTCTGAAGTCATTTCCTGCAACGAAACATTTTCCTCCAAAGCCCCGTCAACGATCAATTTATCAAGCGTTTTCGTATCCGGATTGGGTTGCTCAAGGATTGTAATTCTTTTGCGTTCATGGAGTTTTATAGCAGCTCCTTTCGTCAAATAAAAGCGCGAGTTCTCGAGTTTCTGAAGCGCACTGCCGGGGTATTCCAATGAAGGTTGCGACTCGATAGCCGAGGCTATTAACTGAGATTTTGATTCGCCGGCGGCAATAATAATGGCCACTACATCCGGATTGTGCGTGATGGTATTCAACCCAATGGTAATAACCGCTTTTTTACGCACCGATTCAATACCGCCAAGGTCAACAGCCGCAGCGGCCTGTGTCTCGTAATTGATATTCGTTAGCCGGGTGTGTGAATGGTGACTCGATCCTTTTACATCAAACGCTATGTGTCCATCAGGACCAATGCCACCCAAAAAGAATCCAATCCCACCCATTTTTCGTATCTTTTCTTCATAATTTTCACAGAATTGATCGAAGTATTTAATGGTTTTCTTTTGTAATGCCGCTCTTTCATTGGCGGGATGATTGATGCGCAAACTCAGGTCAATAATTCCTTCGGGGAAAATTTCGGCAATATTTTTACAGCCAGCCAGATAAGCCTGATCAGCTTCAGGTATATTGAAAGTATCAATGAAAAGTACCTTTTTTTCATCAAATCCAAATCCTTCGATATAAAAACGCTTGACAAAATAGTTGAACGAGCGTTCGTGCAAAGGATCAAGCGGAAAAAACTCGTCGATCATTACAAAATAAAGCGATTTAAAATCAGGCCTTAATGTTACATCCAATCCTATTTTATGCAGCAATCCTGTCTTCATCTCCGCATCCCAGTTTTCGAGGTAATATTTCATCCACTTAATGAAGAATTCCGGCGTTTTACCTGTTGGGAGTGCTACTACTCCACCAGGATTGAGTGCTACCCATTCCAAAAAACGTAAAGCTGTGATTTGACCCAGATTGATATAATTATCAACCACAACGACCTTGATTTTCTCATCCAACTTTTTGATATCCGGATTACTGAATTGCTTTTCGAAATAAGCTTCTACTTTACTTTCGGTGATATATTTTTTAGTTTCCATTTTAATTTCTTTCAGATTAAACTTTAGATAAAAGCATGTTCAAAGATATGCATAATTCAATACTTAAAACACTTTATTTACCGCTAAAAGAAAAAGTAGGTAGTAAATATTGGAAACAAATAGTATCTGCCCTATTTTGTATATATTTGTGCTGACTAACAACTCTGACAATGAAATTCTTCAGCACTACACAAATCAAACAGCTTGATCAGTACACTATTGAACACGAACCAATTGCATCTATTGATTTAATGGAGCGGGCCGCCGATGCTCTTTATTGGGAGTTTGTTGGACAATTCCCATATTTACAAACCATTTGTGTTCTTGCTGGCTCTGGAAATAATGGTGGAGATGCGCTGGCAATGGCTCGAATGTTACTGCAGTTGGGTTATCCCGTTTCTGCCTATTTAGTGCACACAGGCGGTCTTTCTGATGACTGTGAGATAAATAGAAAACGCCTATTGGAAAGATTCCCAACAGCTTTGACCGAATTAGAAAATGAATTCATTGCTCCTTCTATCAACGAAGACACCATCCTGATTGATGGCCTCTTTGGTTCCGGATTGAGCCGACCACTAACCGGTATTTACGCTCAGTCAGTTGAATGGATGAACAGCAGTGGTTGTAAAGTAGTGGCAATTGATATTCCGTCGGGACTTCATGGCGAAGAAAATACAATTGATGATTCTTCAATAATTGTCAGGGCTGATTATACACTCAGCATCCAATTTCCAAAATTATCATTTCTTCTTCCCGAAAATGCAAAATATGTTGGAAACTGGAGGACGGTTGCCATTGAATTACATCCGAAAGCAATTGAAATGACTGAAAGTAATTTGTTTTATTTGGAGCAAAACGATATTCTTTCGCTCTTAAAAGAACGGAATAAATTTTCGCACAAAGGCACATTTGGTCACGCTTTTATTGCAGCCGGAAGTTTAGACATGGCAGGGGCTGCTGTTTTATCGGCAAGAGCTGCCTTGCGTAGTGGAGCAGGATTGGTAACTGTTCATAGTGCAGCCGCAAATAGAATTATTGTCCAATCGGTTGTTCCAGAAGCTATTTTTCAGTCGGACAAGGCCGACAATTTCATAACAGAAATAGAAACATTCGAAACTTACAATGCTGTTGCTATAGGACCCGGGATTGGCAAAAATGCAGAAACGGTGGAAATGTTACAGCATTTCCTGAAAAATTATAACAAACCGTGTATTTTAGATGCAGATGCTATAAACATTATTTCTCAAAATAAAGAATTACTTCCACTTATACCCAAAAACAGCATCATTACTCCTCACCCAAAAGAATTTGAACGACTTTTCGGAAAATGCAATTCTGGCTACGACCGAATGATAAAAGCCTCGGAATATGCCCGAGAACTTCAAATAATCATTATTTTGAAGGGTGCAAATACGCTTATCGCAGCTCCTGATGGCAAGCTGTATTTCAACAGTACAGGCAACTCGGGCATGGCAACAGCAGGATCGGGCGATGTACTTACAGGAATGCTGGCAGGATTAATGGCACAAGCTTATACTCCTGAAGATGCTGCTAAGGTTGGCGTTTACCTTCACGGACTTGCTGGTGACCTGACGTTAAAAAACCAATCAACAGAGTCGCTTATTGCCGGTGATATTTTAGAAAATATCGGAAAGGCATACAATTCGACACAACCCTCCGTTCGTTAAATATTGCAAATTATTGAAATTTATTTTGATTTATTGAAGCATTATTCAATAAAAAAGTATTCCTTTGCAGTTAATTAATAGAGCTATTAAATATAACAATTAAATATGGAAATTAAGAACGACCTGTCGATGGAACAAACGATTTTGGAAGTTGCCGAAAAACTATTTCTCGAAAAAGGATTTACGTCGACTTCCACTACTGAGATAGCAAGAGTGGCCGGCTGTAATCAAGCCTTAGTCCATTACTATTTCCGGACAAAAGATAACTTGTTCAACACTATTTTTGAGAAAAAATTCAGAATGCTTTTCGAACATCTATACGCATCACCGAATTTTGGGAATATTTCTTTCTCCGAAAAAGTGAGACATGCAGTAGAGTCGCACTTCGACTTACTAACAAACAATCCAAAATTGCCACTATTAGTAGCCACTGAACTATCGCGACTGCCAGAAAACCTTAAAAATCTACGCAATAAACTACAGGCGGTTCCTTTTGAGTTGCTTACAAGACTAAACAATGAGCTTCAGCAAGAAATAGCCGAAGGACGTGCCCGCAAAATTGAGCTTATAGATATAATCATTACAATGGTTACACTCAATGCAGGATTTTTCATGCTGTTACCAATAGCCAATGGCATTTTACAACTTGATGAAGAACATTCCAAGGAACTATTAGCACACAGACGTAATGAGAATGTACAAGTTATTTTAAACTATATAAAACCATAAAATTAAACCAATCTATTTTTTGGTCTAAAAAACAGTGTATACATACCAAACTTAAACGAGAAACTAAAAAAAACAGACAAAAAAAATTTCTTGCAAAAAAAAGACTCAGGTGTTAAATAGAGTTCTAAATGCCCTGAGGTATAATTTTAAATTTAGAATATTGAATTTAAAGATTAAATCGTTTTAAAAACAAAAAAAATGCAAGTAGCCGTAAACAGAAAAAAGTTTATTTTCTCGCCTGATCCTTCAAGAATTATCCCACGTTTTCTATACGTAAATGATGATAGATCAGCAGACATAATCCGAAAAGTACTGGCAATGCCGGAAAAAGAAGTGAATATTGCCATGAGTCAATTGTTGAGAGGTTTCTCCCGGCGTCACAGAAATATATCTCGAATATTCGAAAAACATTTTGATAAACTTACGCCAATATTTGACAAGATAGAAGTAAATAAAGAAGATCTTAGTTCGGCACAAAAGGCTTTGATAGGATCCTATTTCACAATGGAATACTCCATTGAATCTGCAGCATTCTTTAATCCATCTATCATTGAACATCCCGATCAGACGGAGATAGGTGCGAATGAGAAAAGAGTCATTTTTAGCTTTCGTGCCACAGGTGAGGGACATATCTCCTCTATTGTTTTCAGGTCCGGAACTCTTGATAAAAACAACAATCTGAGTCTAGAACCAGTTGGAAAAATGTTGGCTGAAGCAGATGTAATTAAACGAAACATCTACGAAAAAGAGATTTTCCAGAAAAAATTGATGGAAATGCAAGAACAAGGGAACTCTATTTCGCCGGTTATCATTGAGAAAATTGAAGGAATACAAGAAGTCGAAAATTCACTAGCACCTGTAATTGTTGACAATCAAGACAAGGAAGTGAAAGCAGAGGTGAATGTAGTTTCACCGGCATTTATTTTAGATAAGCTTGGAAATAACTTCACCTATGGCGAGTTGATGAGAAACCTTGCAATTGCCCGAAAAGATGAGAAAGTTACAGAGGAGCAGATAAAAATCATCAATGACATGATGTGGCTGGCTTCGTCGCATTACGAAATTCATTTTTCAATTGATTCGGCCATTTCCGAAAGGGTCATTTTCCCAATTTCAGCAACCGAACAAAAAGGAATTGAAGATGCACGTTTCGTCAAATTCACGGATGACAATGGTGAAATTACCTATTATGCCACCTACACAGCTTACGACGGAATAGCCATTTTACCTAAATTAATCAGCACAAAAGATTTCTATGATTTTAGAATATTACCGATTAATGGCGAAATTGCTCAAAACAAAGGAATGGCGCTCTTCCCAAGAAAAATAAACGGGAAATATGCCATGCTGTGCAGGATTGACGGCGTGAATAATTATATTGCGTACTCCGACAATATTAATATCTGGCGTAGCGCAAAAATCATTCAGCAGCCCAAATACCCATGGGAATTGGTGCAAATTGGAAATGCTGGCTCTCCAATTGAAACAAAAGACGGTTGGCTGATTATAACACATGCCGTTGGGTCAATGCGTGAATACACGTTGGGAGCTTCATTGTACGAACTTGATAATCCAGAGAAAGAAATAGGTAGATTAAGCAGTCCGTTGATGGTTCCAAATGAATCGGAAAGAGAAGGTTATGTACCAAATGTGATTTACTCATGTGGTTCGCTGATTCATAACAACGATTTAGTAATTCCCTATGCAATGTCGGATCATTCATCTTCTTATGCCACCGTCGACCTTCAGGAATTGCTGGATGTTTTAAAAAACTCAGGAAATTCAGACGAATATAAATAATAGAAAACAACCATCACTTCAAGTACATAGATTACAACATATCAACTATTTACAAGATAATATGAGAAAACAATTTTTAGTCATCCTCCTGTCCATCATCTGTCAACTGAGTAGTATGGCTCAGTTGACAGTTGAAGTATGTCAGGAAAAAGCCAAAGCCAATTATCCGCTGGTAAAACAATACGGACTTATTGAGCAAACAGCGCTGTACAACATTAGTAATGCCAACAAAGGTTACTTACCACAACTAACACTTTCGGCCAAAGGCACTTACCAGTCGCAGGTAACAAAACTGCCTATCACCATCCCGAATGTAACGATTCCCGGACTGAGTAAAGATCAGTATCAGGCTGTAGTAGAGGCTAATCAGGTGATATGGGATGGCGGAGCTATTTCTGCTCAGAAAAAAATAACCAATGCCAACACAGAAGTGGAGAAACAGAAACTTGAAGTTGATTTATACACGCTAAATGAACGGGTAAATCAATTGTACTTTGGCATTTTACTCATAAATGAACAGCTACGACAAAATGACATTTTGCAAAATGAACTACAAACGAACTACAATCGGATAGCTAGTTATAAACAAAATGGGGTGGCTAACCAGTCGGACTTAGATGCACTCAAAGTTGAACAAATCAATACTCAGCAACGAGAAACAGAGTTGAAAAGTACTCAAAAATCTTACTTTATCATGCTCTCAGCTTTGACCGGCTTGACAATTGATGCCAAAACTGAATTGATAAAACCCGAAATAAATCTTGCAATTCTGAATGCAACTACCAATCACCGTCCGGAGATTGGGCTATTTGATGCACAAAATAAATTATTGGAAAGCCAAAAAGAATTACTAAATGCTGGAAATCGTCCTAAGATTGGCGCCTTCGTTCAGGGTGGATACGGTAAACCCGGACTAAACATGCTAACCAATGCCTTTTCTGATTTTTATATCGGTGGTATTCGTTTATCATGGAATTTAAGTGGTTTTTATACTCAGAAAAACAATCTCAATAAAATAGAGATCAGCAAAAAAGTAATGGATGTTCAAAAGGAAACATTTCTATTCAACGCTGATTTGAAAACCAAACAACAACAAACCGAAATCGAAAAGTTACAATCAACACTGTCCAACGATGATGAAATTATTCGTTTAAGAGGAAATATAAAAAAATCGGCAACAGCTAAAGTTGACAACGGAACGCTATCTATCACTGACTTGATTCGCGAAATAAATGCTGAAGATCAGGCAAAACAACTCAAATCCTTGCATGAAATTCAGCTGATAATGAATGTATATCAACTTAAAAATAATATCAATAATTAAACCCCATATCCGTCCGGCCGACGGGATTTAAAATACTTACGATATGAAAACAAACTCTATTACACCTTCTTCAAAACGTAAAGTCTTATTCGGATTATCTATTATTTCAATATTATTTACCTCGTGCGGTAAATCGAAAAGTGACGCGGATGCTTTCGGTACTTTCGAAGCAACCGAAGTAATTGTTTCTGCCGAAGCAACCGGCAAAATTCTTTCGTTCAACGTGGAAGAAGGACAGGTGCTAACTGCCAATCAACTTCTTGGCGCTATCGACAGCACGCAGCTTTATCTACACAAACAACAGATTGCCAGCAGTAAAAAAGCATTATTGAGTCGTCGCCCTGATATCAAAAAGCAAATTGCCGCTATCGAACAACAAATTGCGACAGCCAAAACCGAGCACAACAGATATCAAAATCTGGTGAAAGCTAATGCTGCCAATCAAAAACAATTGGATGATATAAATGCACAAATTGCCCTACTGGAAAAGCAACTTGACGCACAAAAAACGACTTTAGTTACCGGTAATCAAGGCATCAACAACGATAGTGAAGGCATTTCGCTACAAGTATCGCAATTAGACGACCAGTTGAAAAAATGCAATATTACAAGTCCTATAGCCGGAACCGTACTGGTAAAATATGCCGAAATGGGCGAAGTAGCTGCACCGGGCAAAGCACTTTTCAAAATAGCGGATACCGACAACATGATTCTACGTGCTTATGTTACTGCCGATCAACTGAATAAACTGAAAATTGGTCAGAAAGTGAAGGTTACGACCGATTTTGGCAAGGATGACACCAAAGAATACACCGGCACATTGGCCTGGATTTCAAGCAAATCGGAATTCACACCCAAAACTATTCAGACGCGCGACGAACGTGCGAATTTGGTTTATGCAGTAAAAATAAACGTCAAGAACAATGGTTTATTGAAAATAGGGATGTACGGAGAAGTATCGTTTTAGTTGAAAGCTGATAATTGACAGTTGATAATTATTTCTTAGACTTCCCAAATATACAATCTAATGGACAAACAAAATATTCAATCTGAATCGGCTATTAGTTGCAAATCAATCAGCAAAAAATACGATACGATTGAAGCTCTCAAAGGGGTTAACTTCGAAGTGGAGAGAGGTGAGATTTTTGGTATTATCGGACCTGATGGAGCTGGAAAAACGACACTCTTCAGGATTCTGACGACTCTGATTTTAGCCGATAGCGGAACAGCCTCGGTGGATGGATTTGATGTAGTGACCGATTACAAAGAGATTCGCAAACGGGTTGGTTATATGCCCGGAAAATTCTCGCTCTATCAGGATCTGACAGTGGAGGAAAACCTGAACTTTTTTGCGACGGTTTTCAATACTACTATTGAAGAAAATTACGAGTTGATAAAAGATATTTATCAGCAAATTGAGCCGTTCAAAAACCGTAGAGCCGGAAAACTATCGGGTGGAATGAAGCAGAAACTGGCACTAAGTTGTGCGTTGATTCACAAACCAAGTGTGCTCTTTCTGGACGAGCCTACTACAGGAGTCGATCCGGTATCACGAAAAGAATTTTGGGGAATGCTCAAAAACCTGAAGGCGCAGGGCATTACCATTTTAGTTTCCACGCCTTACATGGACGAAGCAAGTTTGTGCGACCGCATTGCGCTGATTCAAAACGGACAGTTCCTAAAAATCGACACACCAAAAAACATCGTCAATCAATACGAAAACAAGCTCTGGGCAATGCAAAGCGACAACATGTACAAACTTCTGAATGATTTGCGGGCCAACGAGCTTACGAGTAATTGTTTTGCCTTTGGAGATAAACACCACGTTTCAGTGAGCAGTGAACAGTTATCAATAAACAGTTTGAAAGAAACATTGGATAAGTTAGGTCATACAAATATTGAAATCAGAGAAATAGAACCAACAATTGAAGACTGTTTTATGCAACTCTCCCAGAAATAAGAGCTAAGAAAGAAAATGGAAAAAACAATTCAACATAATTCCAACAAAGTAATTATTGCCGAAAATCTAACCAAGAAATTTGGGCATTTTAAAGCAGTGGATAATATCTCATTTGAAGTGGAGCGAGGTGAAATTTTTGGATTTTTGGGAGCCAATGGTGCCGGAAAAACCACCGCTATGCGTATGCTTTGCGGACTCAGCATTCCCACAGGTGGAAAAGGGTTGGTGGCTGGTTACGACATTGGTAAACAGACCGAACTTGTCAAAAAAAATATTGGCTACATGAGTCAGAAATTCTCACTTTATGATGACCTCAAGGTGTGGGAAAACATCGAACTTTTCGGTGGAATTTATGGAATGAAAGACCAGGAAATAAAGCAAAAAACAGACGAGTTGATGCGCGCCTTGGATTTTGAAAGTGAACGGAATAAATTGGTTGGTTCACTACCATTAGGGTTCAAACAAAAACTGGCTTTTTCGGTTTCCATTTTTCACAATCCGCAAGTAGTGTTTTTGGATGAACCAACCGGAGGTGTCGACCCGATTACACGCCGTCAGTTTTGGGAACTGATTTACGATGCCACTTCACGCGGAATAACCGTTTTCGTAACAACACATTATATGGACGAAGCCGAATATTGCAACCGTGTTTCCGTTATGGTGGACGGAAAAATAGAAGCATTGGACTCTCCCAAAAATCTCAAAAGTCAATTTAACGCCACCAGCATGGATGAAGTATTTCAACAACTGGCACGCAAAGCGAAGAGAGTTGACAGTTGAAAAGCCCCCTAAATCCCCCCCAAGGGGGACTTAAAAACACCATGTAAAATGAACTACACTAAAACATATTATTAATTTATACAAACATACCTAAAAGTCCCCCTCGGGGGATTTAGGGGGCTTTATCTAATTATGAAACAGTTGATTTCTTTTATAAAAAAAGAATTTTATCATATCCTTCGCGACAAAACCACCATGATGATTTTGCTTTTGATGCCTATCATTCAAATCATTTTATTTGGTTTTGCGCTGACGACAGAGGTAAAAGACACGCAGGTAGCGGTTCTCGTTCCAACCAACGACGAAGCCAGTAGTCGCATTATCGACAAGTTGAATGCCAGTGCCTATTTTGATGTGGTAGCTAGAATTCACACTACCGATGAGATTCAACCTGTTTTCAGAGATGCCAAAGCCAAACTGGTGGTTGTTTTCGAAGATCATTTTGGAGAGAAACTTCGTCATAACGGCACGGCGCATATCCAACTTCTGGCCGATGCCACCGATCCTAATACAGCAACATCATTTACCTTTTACGCCAGCAATATTATCAACTCATACCAACAAGAGTTGATGGGAGAAAATAAAAATCCCTATCAAATTACCCCCGAAGTAAAAATGCTTTTTAATCCTCAAATGAAAAGTTCATTTAATTTTGTACCGGGCGTTTTAGGCATGATTATGCTCTTGATTTGTGCTATGATGACCTCTATTGCCATCGTTCGTGAAAAGGAAATGGGAACAATGGAGATATTACTGGTTTCACCCATGAAACCTATCTACATCATCCTGTCCAAAATCACTCCCTATTTTGTGCTTTCGTGTGTGAATTTTGCCACCATAATGCTGCTTTCAGTATTTGTATTGGGAGTGCCTATTGCGGGGAGTTTTATGAGTTTAGTCGCCGTTTCGCTATTGTATATTTTTGTTTCGCTATCGTTCGGTCTACTCGTTTCTACCATAACACACTCGCAACAAGCCGCCATGTTGGTGTCCGGGATGGGGCTTATGATTCCGGTTATGCTTCTTTCGGGCATGATGTTCCCAATAGAAAATATGCCACTTCCACTCCAATTTATATCAAATATTGTTCCTGCTAAATGGTATATCAGGGCTGTAAAAGCCATTATGATTGAAGGTTTAGGAATTACTTCCGTGCTTAAAGAAGTTGGTGTACTTTGCCTTATGGGTATCGTTTTGGTCACCATCAGTCTGAAAAAATTTAAAGTGAGGTTGGAGTAGAAGACCCCCAACCCCTAAAGGGGAGTAAAAAATAGTACAACTAGTTATTGAAAAAAATTTAATCAAAAGAATTTAGGAGACAAAACTAGCTTCAATCCCCCTTTAGGGGTTAGGGGTAGTTATAACAAGGTCACATTATGATAAAGTATCTTCTTAGAAAAGAATTCAAACAAATACTTCGGAATGGGTTTCTTCCGAAGATGATTTTTATATTTCCGCTCAATGTGCTGCTCATTTTTCCGTGGGCGGCCAGTTACGAAATAAAAAATCTGAACCTGAGCGTGATCGATAACGACCACAGCTCGTATTCGCAACAGCTTACTCAGAAAATAATTTCATCTAATTATTTCAAACTTACTGACGTGTCGCCAAATTACAACAAGGCACTGAAAAGCATTGAAAAAGGAGAGTCCGATATTATTCTTGAGATTCCGCCCCATTTCGAAAAAGATTTGGTAAATCGTCAAGGGGGTAAAATCATGATTTCGGCCAATGCAGTAAACGGCATGAAAGGTAGTATCGGCATGACCTATCTCTCGAGCATCATAAGCGATTACAACGGGCAGGTAGTTCAGGACTTGATGCTAACCGGCGCGGGAACCAACTCCACTCCTACCATTCAAATCGATTCACAGTATCGTTTCAATCCGCATCTCAATTACCGTGTTTTCATGGTGCCGGCACTGATGGTTATGATTCTGACTTTGTTATGCGGTTTCTTGCCTGCCGTATCCATCGTTACAGAAAAAGAGCGCGGAACAATGGAGCAAATTAATGTAAGTCCGGTTTCAAAATCGATGTTTATTCTGGCAAAATTGATTCCATACTGGATCATCGGATTTATTGTTATCAGTATAGGTTTTCTTGTGGCGTGGGCAGTGTATGGCTTAATTCCAGCCGGATATTTCGCATCCATTTATTTGTTTGCCGCTATCTACATCTTGGCTATTTCGGGTCTGGGTCTGGTTATATCCAACTATGCAGCCACCTTACAGCAAGCCATGTTTATCGTATTTTTCTTTATGATGCTGTTTATTATGCTAAGTGGTTTATATACGCCTATCGACAGTATGCCCGAATGGGCAAAGTGGATAGCTGCCTTCAATCCACTGAAACATTTTATGATCGTGATGCGATCGATTTATTTAAAGGGAAGCAATCCGTTACAACTGATGAATCAATTAATGGCGCTGGTAGGATTTGCCATATTCTTCAATACCTGGGCAGTATTGAGCTATCATAAAAAAAATTAGTTTTCATATTAATCAATTGCCATCTGCTTTAGCTGACGGACAAATATATATAATATTATTGGCTTTAGCCAAATCTGAAACAGATTTGGCTAAAGCCCTTTTAAATGGAACCCCTTTCAACCGTCAGCTAAAGCAGACGGCAATTGAGCTATAATTACATCAGAATTTGTACTCAGATACTTTGAGAAAAGGCTTCAATGGCCTTCTTTACCGAGCCATGAACAAGCAAGGCATTCTTGGCATGTTCATAATCCAGGTCGAGTTCTTCCATGAGCATTCTTGTTCCGCGGTCGACCAACTTGGCATTGCTGAGTTGCATGTTCACCATTTTATTGCCTTTCACTCTGCCTAGTTTTATCATCGTAACCGTTGATATCATATTGAGTACGAGTTTTTCTGCCGTACCGGATTTTAATCGTGTACTTCCGGTAACAAATTCCGGTCCGACAATCACTTCAATGCGAATATCAGCTTCACGGGCAATGGGCGAATCGGAATTACAGGCAATGGAAGCCGTCAGTACACCATTAGCTTTCGCATTTCGCAATGCTCCGACTACGTAAGGCGTTGTTCCCGAAGCAGCTATGCCTATAACCGTATCAGTAGCATTTATCTGATAGCTTTGCAGTTCCTCCCAGGCTTTGGTCAAATCATCCTCCGCATTTTCCACCGGATTACGCAAGGCCTTTTCGCCTCCGGCAATCAGCCCAATCACCATGTGCGATGGCATTCCGAAGGTAGGTGGAATCTCCGAGGCATCCAACACACCCAATCGTCCACTGGTTCCTGCTCCCACATAAAAAATCCGACCGCCCCGATTCATTCGTTCCACGATTTTCTCTACCAGCTCCTCTATCTGAGGAATCGCTTTGTGAACTGCCAATGCCACCTTTTGATCTTCTTCATTCATCTCCATAAGAAGTTGACCCACTGATTTTTTATCGAGGTTGGTATGGAGAGAAGGTTGTTCGGTGACTAAAAAAGAGCCCCTAGCCACCCCTAAATCCCCTGAAGGGGACTTTAAATTACTTTCGCCTTGTATTTCTCTTTCTATATTCTTCATTATAAACGTTCAAAAAAACGTACTATTTAGAAACCCCTTTAGGGGCTTGGGGTAGATGATATTTCACCAGTCCCTCCATCGGACTTTGCACTACTTCCGACACTTGTATTCCTCTTTCAAAAGCCACAATTTCCAATGTATCGCGAAAATAATAAGCAATGGAGCCAATAAATCCAACTTGTATATCTTCCAACGGATATTGCATCACATTGCGAACAAAAAACGCATCAAAACTATCGAACACCAAATTAAAGATAGAAGGTTCTTCAATATTTTCGAGTAAAAACGGGGTAAATCTAGACAAGAACCGATTAGGAAAAAGCTTCTTGTACACACTATCCATAATTATAGCAGGCGTGAGTTCATATTGAGCGAAAAATTTCTCTTTCAATTCTTCAGGCAATTGATTTTTCAAACAATCGGCCACAAAGAGCTTTCCAAGCACAGCACCGCTACCTTCATCACCCAAAATAAAACCAAGTGGCGATACATTTTCAACGATGTCAACACCATTGTAATAACAGGAATTAGATCCGGTTCCAAGGATACAGGCAATTCCCTTCTCGTGTTGAAACAGTGAACGGGCTGCTCCCAGCAAATCGCTTTGAATCTCTATCATAGTATTGTTGAAGAAACGAACCAACGCTCTGCTCACCAATATCTTTTTATCCGGGAACGAACAACCAGCACCATAAAAATAGATTTGCTCGATGTCAACATTGCCCAGCTTGGGGATCAATTGAGTATCCAGCAAAGCAATGATTTCCATATCGGTTTGGTAGAACGGATTAATACCATCTGTAAAAACCTCACGCACCACACTCCCACTCTGCACCAAACACCAATGTGTTTTGGTTGAACCACTATCGGCTATTAATATGACCCCTAAATCCCCTAAAGGGGACTTTGAAGTTACTTTATTATCTATCATCCCATTAATATTTTATTTATAACAAATACAAAGATAGGATATATTTTCAAAAGAACAGGATTCCTTTTTCATTGGAAAATTGAAAATTTAGTCGTATTTTTGACAACCCAAATAGCATAATAATAATAAAATCTCCATAAATGAATAATCAATCGACAAATTTCACTGAGGCAAAAACCCCCTTCAGGGGGCAGGGGGTCATAAACTTCTTCGTTGCTTGTAACGAAATTGCACAAACTAAAAAAACAGTTCAACAAATCATTCAGTCACCACTCGTAAAAAACGTCTATCTCCTTGTAAAAAAAGGTGCTAACATACAATTAAAGGATTGCCAAACACTGGAAATTGACTCCATTCAAAGCAGCAAAACCATTCAACTAATTGCCGAAAAATCAGATGCACCTTACTCACTTATTTACACCAAAGACACTACCCTCGAGCTGGGACAATATGCGTTGGAACGTTTCTTTCACATTGCCGAAAGCACGAAAGCCGGACTGGTTTACGCCGATTATTACCAAATAGCCAACGGCGTTCGCTCCAACTCACCGGTCATCGACTATCAGGAAGGTAGCTTGCGCGACGACTTCAACTTTGGCTCGGTGTTGTTCTACAACGTTGCGAATCTGAAAAACGCTGTTGCAGAAACAGCCACCGACTACCAGTTTGCCGGACTATACAACCTTCGTTTGAAGGTATCGCAACAAGCCGAATTGCTTCATATCAATGAATATTTATATTCGGAAGTAGAACACGACACCCGCAAAAGTGGCGAGAAACAATTCGATTATGTGGATCCGAAAAACCGTGCCGTGCAACTGGAAATGGAAGCAGCCTGCACCGATTATCTAAAAAACATCGGTGGTTATCTGGCTCCTGTGTTCACGAAAATTGAATTCAACGAAAGTAATTTTCCAGTGGAAGCCTCGGTCATTATCCCTATTAAAAACCGGGTAAAGACAGTGGAAGACGCTATCAAATCGGTACTGATTCAGAAAACCGGTTTTGAGTTTAACCTGATTATTGTTGATAATTTTTCTACTGATGGCACTTCGGAATTGATTTCCAACTATGCCAAACTAGACCCTCGCGTGATTCACGTTATCCCTGAACGAACGGATTTGGGTATCGGTGGTTGCTGGAATGCAGGAGTAGATAATGTGTTGTGTGGTAAATTTGCCGTGCAGTTGGATAGCGACGATGTATATCAGGATGAAAACACATTGCAAACCATCGTTGATGCTTTTTACGAGCAGAACTGCGCCATGGTGATTGGCTCGTACACCATGACCAACTTTGCCATGGAAACCATTGCTCCCGGACTGATTGACCACAAAGAATGGACACCCGAAAATGGTCGCAACAATGCACTGCGCATCAACGGACTCGGTGCTCCACGTGCATTCTACACACCCGTTTTGCGCGACATAAAAGTGCCAAATACCAGTTATGGCGAAGATTACGCGCTTGGTCTGCGCATCAGCCGCGAGTACCAAATAGGACGCATCTACACGTCACTTTACCTTTGCCGCCGCTGGGACGAAAACTCCGATGCTTCGCTGGATGTAGTGAAAATGAATGGACATAATTTGTATAAGGATAAAATCAGAACGATTGAGTTGAAAGCGAGAAAAGTCTCTTTTGCCAAAAAAGATTAATTTAAGGCTGCTAAAAACAACAAAGATTAATTTTTTTCTAATCACATAAATGTTATAATTAACGGAATGGATTTTGTTGTGTGAAAAACTTAAATTCTAAAAACATACAATATGAAAAAGACATTCATCTTCAGTATTATTTTCTGTTCTTTTATTACATTATGGGCTAATAAAGTTTCCGCCCAAGAGTACAAATATGATTTAAACAAGTACTATACGCCTGATATTGTGCGTAACAGTTTAGATCTGAATCTGAACTCCAGTGGGGGATTTGATAATAGATCAGATAACAATGCACCAAACTATAAGGATAATACAAAAATCAACAATTTAAGTGGTCAATTTAATTCTAGGTTTACACAATTTAAAAACACACGTAAAACCGAGTCTGTATTACAATTAAGCTTGGATGTAAACGGACAGTTCTCTAATAATAAAGATTGGGGGCTAACTAATGAAAAGACACATAATTCAAGTTCAGAAGAGTACATTGGTCTCAATTACAGTAAAAAAATGTACGGAACGAATAAAAAGTTTCTTTCCTTTGGTCTCTTTTCAGATTTAAATCCATCAACTAGTTACACAAGTAAGGAGGTTGCTAGTTTGACAACAGAGAATACGACTAAAAGATTTCAAGCAGAAATCAGACCTTTTATCGGAATTGGTATTGGAAGGATAGAGTCGGTAAAAGATGCTCGCCAAGCCATTTACATTTTGGAGGACTTGTCGAAGCGAGCTGTTTTAACCCGACATTTATCGGACGATGAAATATTTAAATTCTCGCAAATCATTTCGCAGGTAAAAAATAAACGATTTCTTGACTACAGATTACATAAAATTGACGAGATAACTACCGTCGATTCTTTTCTGGTAAAGAACAACTTGCTCACCAAATCTGATGCCAGATATTTTACCACACTTTACGACAATTGGGAAAATAGTGCTAACTTCGAGAGGATTTCAGGACAGTCTTTTGAGGTGAAATTATCGCCGGATGTAAATTGGAATAATCGGGAAAACGAATCAAAAATATCGAATCCAAGTTCAGACACATGGAGCAGCAAACAAAATGACAAGAATTATGGTGCTGGTCTGGCATTCAATTACAATTATGCAAAACAGATTAATTTAAATTGGGAAAAAACGGCCTATGTATCGCTCAGTGGTTCAACAACGCGCGAAGAACAAAGACTGTCTTATGAAAGTAGTCAAGAGAATGTATCCAAAATCAACGTAAGGAATATAACTCTGAATGGTAATTATCGTATTGCCTACTACCCAAGCACACGTACAAACTTATCAGCCAATATATCCCAAAATTTTTATAAAAATTTCTATGATGGAGTAACAAACACTGGCTGGAGCGATTCGTTCAATTCAGCAACTAGTCTTGAATTTAGCGCTGTACATTATGTTTCGCCACAACTAAGTCTTTCTGGTAATACATATATTTCATATAATTATTCTAATAGCAGAAATAGCACAGATAAGTCCAACTACAATCATCTGGGTGCAGGTTTTTCAGTTGCACTAAAATACTCATTCTTTTAATGGCTCGAGCGCTCACTTGGGCATAGAAAAACATGAATAAACTCAATTCTAAAATTACAGAATTATTGAACGAGCAGGTTTCCAACTGGGAACTTGCTCGTACCAATTTTGCCGGTCTAAAAACGGTTAGAACTAAATCGTTCGATTTTGGCGATTTTGAGGTGAAAGTGCAGTTTAATCCTGCGCGAATCATTTCATCAGGGGCTAAGGTGGATCCCAAGACAATTGCCGAACGCAAGTGTTTTCTCTGTACCGAAAATCGTCCTGCTGAGCAGACATCTGTGGATGCGGGCGATTACCTGGTTTTGGTGAACCCCTTCCCGATCTTCCCCGAACATTTTACCATTCCACGCAAAGAACATGTCGACCAACAAATAAAACCTTACTTTGCAGATATGCTCGTGCTGGCTGAAGCTTTAGACGATTATCTGATTTTCTACAACGGACCACGTTGTGGTGCTTCAGCTCCCGATCATATGCATTTTCAGGCCGGAACAAAGGATTTTCTACCCTTGGTAAACGATTATAAACGACTGAAAGATACACATGCTCAGTTATTGGTGGAGTCGGAGAACTTCCAGCTATTCAACTTCAACAACTACTTGCGTACCGTTTATTGCATTGAGTCGACTGATGTGGAGAGTGCTAAAGATGCATTCGAAAAGTTGTATAAATATTTCACCTCACCCCCGACCCCTCTCCTTGAGGAGAGGGGAGAAATTACTTCGGATTCTAAAGCTTCGAAAAAAAGTATTGCTTCAACTGCCCTCCTCTCCCTTGGGAGAGGAGCTGGGGGTGAGGTCGAACCCATGCTCAACATCGTCTGCACATTCGAAAACGGCAAATGGTTTACGTTCGTTCTTCCACGCAAAACCTTCCGCCCATGGCAATATACCGCCGAGGGGGATCAACAATTGCTCGTTAGCCCCGCCACGGTGGAGATGTGCGGCATCTTTATCACACCTATCGAGGCTCATTTCGAGAAAATAACGAAAGAAGATGTGGAAAGTATATTGGAACAGGCAAGTTGGAAAGTATAAATGAGAATATTATTGAGTTCGACTATAAATATTATCGTTTAGAACAATAATATTATCATCTAAAATAGAAAAGTTATCATTTAAAATATAAAATTTATCATCTAAAATATGCAAATTGTCATCTCTAATATAAAGATTATCATCAGAAATATGCAAATTGTCATCTCTAATATAAAGATTATCATCAGAAATATGCAAATTGTCATCTCTAATATGAAGATTATCATCAGAAATATGCAAATTATCGTCTCAGATATGAAGTTTATCATCAGAAATATGCAAATTGTCATCTCTAATATTAAGATTATCATCTGAAATATGCAAATTATCATCTCAAATATGAAGTTTATCATCAGAAATATGCAAATTACCATCTAGAATATAAAGATTATCATTTAGATTGTATTTTTAATTTATTATCTTAGCTCTATATTCATTTTATTTCTATTTTTGTAAATAAATAAAATCAATCAAAATGGGAACAAATAGAAACATCAAAGCATTAATGGCAGATGTATATCCAAATATAGGAAGAGTACTTGCCGACTACTTTAAAAAACAATCTATAAACCGTGCGAAGCTATCCAGACAATTAAGTGTACCTAGTCCATCTATAGTTAGATATATAGAAAAGGATACTTTACAATTCAAAACTATTTGGAACATTAGCGTTGCTCTGAATCATAATTTCATTGCAGAAATGGGTGAAAAATTACCGATTAACCATACTACTGTACGCGAGGCAGCACTTCAAAATCAGGTTGAAACATTACAAAAGGAACTTGAAAAGCTAAATATTGAGCTTTCTGTATATAAAAACATTGTGGGAAAATAATTACTGCCAACCAACCGTTATCAAAGTACATTATTTTTCCCAGCAACATCATGAAAATTAAACTTCTATTTATCCTTAGTTTTTGCACATCAATAACATTATCGGCGCAAACCAACAACGAATATGCGGCGGTTGACGCGAAAATGCTTCAGATACCCGACTCATCCACTAAGTCGACCGAGAGTATTGCGCGTTACATCAACAGTAAATTCACGACTAAGCACGACAAAGTACGGGCTATCTACTATTGGATCACCAAAAATATTCAGTACGATATCAAGAACATGTACGCTATCAATCTGAACGAAGACACGAAAGGTCTTGCCGATAAATTACTAAAATCCAGAAAGGGTGTCTGCGTCGATTACGCTATTTTGTTTGATAACATTGCCCATCAGGTAGGAATAAAATCTTATGTTATACAAGGCTTTACAAAGCAAAATGGTGCTCTTGATAATATTCCGCATGCATGGTGTGCAGCCAATATTGATGCCGTTTGGTATCTTTTCGACCCAACATGGGGTGCGGGTGGCGTTATAAATTCCAAATATGTGAGTCAACAAAACAACCTCTTTTTTAAAACAAAACCCGAAAGTTACGTCAAATCGCACATGCCGTTCGACCCACAATGGCAATTTCTGAATTATCCTGTCAGCTACGAGGAATTTTGTGACTTGAAACCAACTTCAACGTACAAGAAGTCTTTCTTTCAGTTCAATGATTCGATACAAGCGTACGAAAAGCTAAGCGAAGAAGAGCAGTTGGTCACCACCACGGGAAGAATGGAAAGAAACAAGGTTACGAATGCAATTGTATTTGACCGACTGCAATATAACAAGCGAGAAATTGAGTACTTCGGGAATAAGAAAAATGCCGACCACTATAATGCGGCCATCAATTATTACAACGAGGGTATCATTTCTTTAAACGCATTTATCAATTATCGAAACAAACAATTTACTCCCATAAAGCCGGATGCCGAGCTAAAAGTAATGCTCGATACCATTGACAATTGCTTTACCCTTGCAAAATCAAAAATGAAACTGGTCGGCGGTAGAGATGCTAACACCCTGACATCGTTGAACCAACTCTATAAATCAATCGAAGAGGCCAGTCTGAACCTGGAAGAACAAAAAACATTCCTGAAAAAATATTTATCCACAGGCAAATTATTCAGAAAAGCATCATTTTATAAGTTCACCTGGTTAGGAATTCCGGTGAAGTAAAAAAGTCTATTTTAATGAAAGAATTATATATCAACGTCGGGATAGTATCTGCCAACAGCATTGAGTTTGTGCTGAACGGCGAATTTACGTGCACCAACGGCAAAACATACACCGGCAACCAAAAGGCCGAGTACAAAAACGGAAAAGTCTTCTTTGATGGACAAAATGCAGCAGAAATCATTTTTGAACCGGCAGCAGAAACAGCATCATTCGACCTTATCGACGTGGTGATTGGCATCAATTTCCACTGGGAGCGAAAGGAAAATCAGCGGTTCAAAGGAGCATTAAAGTTGATCGTTGAAAATGAACAATTGACAGCGATTAATCATATTTCGGTAGAGAATTACCTCACCAGCGTTATTTCCAGCGAAATGAGCGCCACTGCCTCCGACGAATTATTGAAAGCGCATGCCGTGATTTCGAGGAGCTGGTTGTTGCATCCCATCATGAATCCGGTAGAGACGCACCGCCGTGCGTCTCTACAAGAGAACAAACACATAAAGTGGTACGAACGCGATGCCCATACCCATTTCGATGTATGTGCCGACGATCATTGCCAACGTTATCAGGGCATTACCCGTGCTTCGACAGCCGCTGTAGAAAAAGCCATCGAAGCCACACGTGGCGAGGTATTGATGTTTGAAGACAAAATTTGCGATGCACGTTTCAGCAAATCGTGTGGAGGCGCATCAGAAACTTTCGAGAACTGCTGGGCACCGGAGCATTACCCCTACCTCACCAAAGTAATCGACAATCCCATCGATCCCGAAGGCTTCGAACTTGATTTGACCGTTGAAGTAAATGCAGAGAAATGGATTCGTCAATCGCCCGAAGCATTCTGCAATACCACCAACAAAAAAGTGTTGGCGCAAGTACTGAACAATTACGATCAGGAAACCACCGACTTCTATCGTTGGAAAGTAAACTACTCGCAGACAGAATTATCGGAACTACTGGCACGTCGCTCAGGCATCGATTTTGGAGAAATTATCGATCTTATTCCGGTAAAACGAGGAGAATCAGGGCGCATCATTGAACTCAATATCGTAGGAACAAAACGAAGCATTATCGTGGGCAAAGAACTGGAAATCCGTAAATGGCTTTCCAACTCACACCTATACAGTTCAGCTTTCGTGGTGGATAAAACAGACCTTTCAAACGGCATTCCACAACACTTCACCCTCACCGGTGCCGGCTGGGGACATGGCGTGGGTCTCTGCCAGATAGGTGCTGCCGTGATGGGCGAAAAAGGATATCCGTATAACGAAATTCTGTTGCATTATTTTAGAGGTGCGGAATTAAAGAGGATTTACCCCCTAAGTTCCTACAAGAACCCCTAACCCCTAAAGGGGAATAAGAAATATTACTACTGATTGTTTTAAGACTTTGACATGACACACAAAGAACTAAAAATACAAGTTGAAACTAACTCAGGTTCTCCGTCAGCCGACGGATTAGGGATAAACTCCCCTTTAGGAGATGAGGGTAGCAATATGTTTTATGGTGCTTTGCCAATCCATTTCGAGTTAGCTCGAGAACTTAGAAACAACCCAACAGAAGCTGAAAGTTTTCTGTGGGATCATTTACATATTATAAAAGGAATACGTTTCAAAAGACAGCATCCAATTCTTTATTTTATTGCAGATTTTTACTGTCATAAAGCAAAGCTGATTATAGAAGTAGATGGTGGATATCACACCATTCCCGAGCAATATTTATATGATAAAAATCGAGACAATGAACTTAATGAACTAGGACTAAAAGTAATCCGATTTACCAATGAGCAGGTGTTGTTTGAAATTGAAAACACATTGTACGTAATTGAGAAAGAAATCAAAGAAAGAATATCTTAACCCCTAAAAGGGAGAGAAAACATTACTATAGATTATCATGAGGAAACAGGAAAGTATAGAAAATAATGGTAACTTCTGTTCCCCTTCAGGAGTTAGGGGTAAATTAGGAGACGAAACAAACTCAGTCCCCCTTCAGGGGTTAGGGGTAAATTCCCCTTCAGGGGTTAGGGGTCAGTCCCCTTGGTCATGGATACCAACGCTTTATTTTGCTGAAGGAATACCCTATGTAGTAGCCATGACAGTGGCAGTGATTATGTACAAACGCCTTGGCATTTCGAATACGGACATTGCCCTTTACACCAGTTGGTTGTATTTACCATGGGTCATTAAGCCGTTTTGGAGCCCGTTTGTAGATATTATCAAAACCAAACGTTGGTGGATAGTCACCATGCAGTTGCTTATTGGCGCCGGATTAGCCGGAGTTGCTTTTCTTATTCCCATGCCGTTTTTCTTTCAGGCCACTTTGTCGGTTTTCTGGCTGATAGCCTTTAGCTCAGCCACCCACGATATTGCAGCCGATGGTTTCTATATGTTGGCATTGGACAGTTCCGAACAATCCTTTTTCGTAGGGATACGGAGTACTTTTTATAGATTAGCCATGATCTCGGGGCAAGGATTGTTGATTATTCTGGCCGGAGCACTGGAACACTATACCGGCAATTTGCGCCTGGCGTGGAGCATCACATTTTTTGTTCTGTCAGGGCTGTTTGTGTTGTTCTTCATTTATCACCGATTCGCACTACCTCGTCCGGATGCCGACTCGACTAAAGTGGGCGACAACCCAAAAGAGATTTTCCGCGAATTCGGTCTCACCTTTGCTTCCTTTTTTCAAAAGAAAGGAATTGGATTGGCTATCGCATTTATGCTGCTGTATCGCCTTGGTGAAGCCATGTTGGTAAAAATGGCATCTCCCTTCCTACTTGATGCCCGCACTGTTGGAGGACTGGGACTCAGCACCGAACAAGTAGGATTAGTTTACGGAACAGTGGGTATTATTGCCCTTACATTGGGTGGAATTACGGGTGGAATTGCAGCATCACGCAAAGGATTGAAGTACTGGATTTGGCCGATGGCATTAAGTATCACGCTGCCACATTTGGCTTACGTTTACTTGTCGTGGGCACTTCCTAGCAGTTTTATATTGATCAATATCGCAGTAGCTATTGAGCAATTTGGTTACGGATTCGGATTCACCGCCTATATGCTTTACATGATTTATTTTGCCGACGGCGAACATAAAACAGCTCATTACGCCATTTGTACCGGCTTTATGGCTATGGGGATGATGCTTCCGGGTATGATTGCAGGCTGGCTACAAGAATTACTCGGTTATAATCATTTCTTTATTTGGGTAATGCTTTGCGCAATACCAACCTTGGCAATTATTCCGTTTTTGAAGATAGATAAGAGCTATGGAAAGAAAGAGAACCCCTAACCCCTAAAGGGGAACTTTGTCATATTAAATAAAAAGAAATCAGTTCAAATTATTATCTTTGTACATTATTCACAAAACATACTATCCTCAAGTTCCCCTTTAGGGGTCATGACTTATGAAAATACTTATTCTTGGTGCCGGAAAGATGGGCACATTTCTTACCGACGTGATGTGTATCCATCATGAAGTGGCTCTTTTCGACACAGATGCAACACGTCTACGCTTTGTATTCAACACCTTGCGGATGACCGAATACGAAGAAATCCGCGCATTTGAACCGGAGTTAGTAATCAACTGTGTGACGCTGAAATATACCATCGAAGCATTTCAGAAAGTACTGCCTTATCTACCTAAGAACTGTATTATCTCGGATATCGCTTCAGTAAAAACGGGCTTGCAAAACTATTACGAAAGCACCGGAATGCGCTACGTATCAACACACCCTATGTTTGGTCCGACCTTTGCCACTTTGGATAACCTGAGCACGCAAAGCTCCATCATCATTTCCGAATCAGATCATATGGGTAAAGCCTTCTTCAAAGATTTATACGGTTCATTGAAACTGAAAATTTTTGAATACACTTTCGATGAACACGATGAGACTATCGCTTATTCACTGTCCATTCCATTTGCTTCTACGCTGGTTTTTGCCTCGGTAATGAAGCCACAGGAAGCCCCCGGA
>Ga0302321_100000648_pt1 | contig 30296 bp, 32 predicted proteins | sample Fen_T0_1_FD_202505 | JGI IMG/M metagenome (GOLD analysis project Ga0302321, IMG submission 202505) | Peat permafrost microbial communities from Stordalen Mire near Abisko, Sweden - Fen_T0_1 | ecosystem: Environmental > Terrestrial > Soil > Wetlands > Permafrost | place: Sweden: Abisko... | reverse complement strand
TTCGCCGGAATCGGCCAGGACCGGGGCGAAATTCTGGCTGCGCAGAAACGAGTCCAGCAGGCTGCGCTGGCCCGGATCATCATCCACAATCAGGATGCGGGGCGGCAAGGTTGGCAGGGGCGGTTCGGCTGGCACAGGGCTAGGCTAGTCGAATCAGGCCGCCAGTTTCAAGTGGGTGATGCGGAAGATGGCGCCGCGCGGCTCGTTGCCCAGGCATTCAATCTCCCAGCCGTGCACCTGCACGATCTGTTGCACCACGGCCAGGCCCAGGCCCGTGCCCTGCTGGTGCGTGGTGAAATACGGCTTGAAGATTTCCTGCCGGCGCTCCGGCGGCACCCCGGGGCCGTTGTCGCGAATTTCCAGCGCGGCTTCCGTGGGGCTGGTGCGCCGGGCAAAAAATTTGATCTCCCCGCCGGGGCCGGCGGCCTGGATGGCGTTGAGCAGCAGGTTAAAAAGGACCTGCCGCAGCAATTGATCATCCGCCTCGACGACCAGCGGTTCGCCGCCGGTTTCCACGCGCAGCTTTTTCTCCTCGATGTCAAAGCCCAGCGTGCGGACGATTTCCGCCATGGCCGCCTTGATTTCCACGTTGGTGCGGCGGACTTCGCGGGGGCGGGAGTAATTGATGAACTCGGTGAGCTGCGCGGTGACCTTGTCCGTTTCCGCCACGATGGTCTGGGATTTCTCGCGCACATCCGGCGTGGCGGCGGGCAGGCGCGAAATCATCTGGGCCTGGCCGCGGATGATGTTGAGCGGATTGCGGGTTTCATGCGCCAGTCCGGCGGCGGCGAGGTTCAGTTCCTTCAGGTGCGAATTCAGTTCGCTGGCCCGGACGAGGCGAATTTGCAGCTCGGCCGTGCGCTCGGTATTGCGCCAGGCCAGGCTCGCCCCAAAGGCGGAAATGCCGGCAAAAAAAGCGATGATGCAACGCAACCACAGGTCGTGCGTGCACAGGGCCCGGTAATTTTCCGTGGACATGGCGAGCACCAGGCCGTGCAACTCTCGCTTGGCAACGAGCACCTTGAATTCCTCATCCGTCATCCCGCGCATCCACGGCGGCCGCCGGTAGCCGCCGCGCGGCCGCTCGCCGAGGTCGTTGGGCGGCGGGGGCATTTCCAGCTCGCCCGCCGCGTTGGTAAACGGCGCGGGGAAATTGGTGGGCGAAAAGCCGGGACCATTCGTGTCACCGGGCCGTGGGCCGCGCCGGCCAAAGTCACGGCCATGACCGTCGTCTTCGCGATTATGGCCCGGCCCATTGGTCAGGTTGCGAAAGGGCGGGATGACGACGGTGGCGTTGTTGGTGGCGCCTTCGGGCCGGACGCTGGCGCCTTCCACGGGCAGCACAAAGATGACGCTGGCGGCGGACCAGCGCTCGCTTTCCGCCAGCACTTCATGCGGCAGCAGGTTGGTGTTGCCGGCGGCCACGACCGGGTCGCCATCGGTGTTAAGCAGGCCGACGGCGAGCAGATTGCCGGCGTTGACCAGGGGATTGGTGTGGCTGTTGACCAGCTCGTTCAGCACGGGTTCCAGCCGTTCCTGAAAGACCGCGCCCCGAAACCGGAGCGCGCGGGTGACGGCGCTCAGGGTGCTGGCGATCTCGTGCGAACGGTTGCGCAGATCCGACCGGCCCGCCTCCACCACGCGGTAATGTTCCTCGACCTGCCAGACCACGACCAGCAGCCAGGCTCCGGTGAGGAGGCTGTAAACCAGTCCGCTGCTGCGTTTCAATTCCATGGTCGGATCCAGTGTGTCGGGGCCGGGTCAAAAAACAACGGCTTATTTTTTCTTCACGGGCACGGTTTTAACCGGAATACGTTCCAAATAACGGTCAAGCTCCTGTTCGGTGACCGAGTTGGTGATGGCCGAGGCCTGCCGGGTTTCGTTGCCGGTCAGCGCCAGCATTTGCGCCGGCGACTGCACGATGTGCGGCGTGAGAAACATCAGCAGCTCCGTTTTGTTGTCAGTGGAGGTTTTCGATTTGAACAACGTGCCGAGATAGGGGATGTCACCCAGCCACGGCACCTTGTTTTCCGACGATGACTTGGAGTTGGAGATCAAGCCGCCAATCACGACTGTCTGGCTGTCCGGCGTGACCACCACCGTGTCCGCCGAACGAATGTTGATCGTCGGCGCAAAGATGCCGGAGGCGATAAGCTGGCCGGGGGTGGAGGTGTCCACGGACGAGGTCTGCGGCTGCACGATCATTTCGATCAGGCCGTTCGCGCCAATGAAGGGGGTGACATTCAAGATGATGCCAACCTCCGTGTAGGTGCCGTTGATGATCGGCGTGGTGATGCCGCTCCCCGTCGAACTGTTAAAGGTCACCCCGCTTGGCATGTAAATTTGCTGACCCACGACGATCTTGGCGAGCTGGCCATCGCGGGCCAACACGGACGGACGGGACAGCACCTTGGCCTTGCCCGCCACGGCGATGGCCTTCAGGGTGGCCTGAAAATCCTTGCCCATGATCTGGTAAAAACCATTGGCGCCGCCGGTGCCGGGCGAGAGGGCGGCCAGCCCCGACACGCCGTTCATGCCGCCGCCGCTGAAGTTGGTGACGATGCCGTTCGCACCGGCCAGGCCGAAGACGTTGGCGGCGCTGCCGGCCAGGTTGTCGCCCATCCCCTTCGTCCAGGCCCCTTCGATGCCGATGTCCAGATCGTTGTTCAATTGCACTTCCATGAACACCACCTTGATGAGCACCTGCGGCTTGGGTGCGTCCAGATTGCGGATGATATTGCTGATCTGCAGGCTGGTCTCGGCATCCGCGATGACCACGATGTTGTGCGTTTCCGGATCCACCGTAATGGTTGCACTGCCCACGGAGCCGTTGTTGTTATAGGAGCTGGTGCTGCTGCCGCTGCGACTGGAGGAGCTGTTGCCACCGCCGAAGCCGCCGAAGCCGCCGAAGCCACCAAACCCGCCGGTGCCCCCGCGCTGCTGGGCGTGGAGTGAAACCGCCGTGCCGAGCAGGATCGCCAGGGCGCCGCTGAAAATTTTTCCAAAATGATAAGTCTTCATAGTGTCTTGCGTAATGGTTGCATCAACGGTCCGCTTAATTGCCCCCTCCCGTTCCGCGGCTGCTGCCGGTGCTGAAACCGGAACTGCTGGAGCTGGACGAAGTCGTGGAGGTGGCGTTGTTCTGTTTGCGCTGCATCAGGGCGCTGTTCTGCGAGGAACTGCTGCTGCTGCTGCGCGAGCTGCTGCTGCTTTGGAACATGGTTTGCAGCACCTGCGCCGCCTGCTGCGGGTCGCCGTTGTCCATCTTGAACACGTACACCTTCTGGTCGCGCGTCGAGGGCGTGTCGAGGTCGTTCATCATGCTGGCAATCTGCACCATCAAATCCTTCGGCGCGGTGACGATGACCGCCTGGATGCGCGCATCCGCCACGGCCGTCACCTGCATGGCCTTTTTGACCCGGTCATTGGCCGTGCTGCTGCCCGTGCTGGCGGCAGCTCCGCCGCCCATCATGCGCTGGAAAAATCCACCCGGTCCGCCGCCGGGGCCGCGAAAATTGATGGGCGATTGCGTGTTGCCGGAGCCGCTGCTGCTGGGGAAGATGCTCCCCAGTTCCGAGGCCACGTCCGTTGGGCTGGCATAGCGCAGATGGAACACGCGGATTTCCGTGGAGGCTTCGGCGCTGCCGTCAATGGCCTGGATGATTTCCGTCAGGTGCCGGATGTTTGACTGGGTGTCGGTGATGACAATCGAATTGCCCGCCTCGTTGGCCACGACGGTGGCCTGCGGGGAAACAAAGGAAGACAGATCCGAAACCAGCTGCCGGGCCTCGACAAAGCGGATCGGGATGATCTGCGTGACGATTTCCGCGTTCTTCGGAATGTCATTCGGGTTGTTGCCGCTCTTCACCGGGATGTCGCGTGATTTCGCGTCGTTCTTGTCCACGACGGTCAGCGTGCGACCGTCGCGGATGATGGCGTAGCCGTTTTTGTTCAACACGGTGTTCAACAGGTTCACCGCTTCATCCCTGGTCATCGGCTGGCTGCTGATGACGGTGACGTTGCCATTCACCTTCGTGTCCAGCACGATGATGAAGCCCGCCGCATCGCTCAAATAATTCAGCACCATTTCCAGCGGTGCATTACGGAAATTCAACCGCAGCTCGCCGCTGTTGTTCGTGCCGCTGGCCGTCGCGGGCGGCAGGAAATTTGATTGAAAATCCTGCTGGGGCGCGCTTTTGGTCTGGGACGGCGAAATGACCAGTGGCGCCACCACCTTTTTTTCGTCGACGCCGTTGGCGGCCTCGGCGGCCGCCATGACTTCCGGTGGCGGCAGCATGGCAGGGCCGCCCGCTTCCGGGCCGGCCTGGTCGGGCGGCGGCGGCGGACTGTTATCGCCCCCCGCGTCTTGCGCAATGGCCGACGCCAGCAGGCCCGCGGTTCCCAGGGTCAATAGGCTGAAGATGATTTTTTTCATTTGTTTTCCTGTTCTCTTTTCTGCATCAAGCGTTTCAAAATTTCATTGGGCTGACCGGCGGAAGCCGGACTGCTGGTGGCGCTGGTCGCTGCGTTCTCGTCATCGCCGGTGCTGGCGGGCTCGGACGAACTGCCGGCGGCGGACGATTCCCCCAGCGTGGTCAGCACCCACTTGCCGCCCTCCTGCCGCATCCCGTCGCCAACCTGCAAGGTCAGCGGCGCGGTTTGGTTGGTGGCGGTCAGCGTGACGCGCCCGTGGGAAATTTCGGTGATCGTGTAACCGGCAAACGTTTCCGCCAACGGCACCACTTTCTTCAAATCGGCATTGTTGCCGCTGAAGAAGGCGAACAGCCCCTTTTCATAACTGATCGTGCCGACAAACGTGAAGGCCGGGGTTGACGGAGCGACCCGGGTCCGGGTCCGGGTCCGCGGCGTTGAACTGTAATGCGGCTGGCGGTTCGGGTCGAAAATGTTCCGGTCGGTGATGAACCGGGTGAACGACGTGTAATCCGCCGGGCCGGGCACCTGGTTGTTGGACTGGGCCAGCGCGCCGAGGCCGCCGGTCAGGACAAGCGTGACAATGAGCGGTGACAGTTTCATTTTTTATCCTGGGGAATGAGCGCCAGACCGTTGATTTCCGTGCTCAAGGTCATGACCTGGCCGTCCTTGTCCCGCGCGCTGAGCTCCACCGAGTCGAGCCGCAACGCCTGCGGCCCTTGTTCCAGGTCGTAAAGGAATTTGCTCAGGGTGCCGAGGTTGCCGGACGTCTCGACCCGGCAGGTAAGCGTCAGATAATTGGTGGATTCATTTTTCCATTGCGGCATCAGGCTCGTCACTTCGGCGCCGCTGCTGCGGGACCATTCATCCACGGACTTGAGCAACTGTTGTTCGGCCAGCGAGGGACTGGCGGGGAGGGCATTGGCCTGCATCTCGCTCCAGTGCTTGCGGATGCCCGGCGCGCGGTTGACGAGCTGCTGGCCTTCACGGACTTTCGTGCGCAGCTCCTTGATCTGGGCCTGCCGCGTGGACCACCAGCCGGCCAGCGGGGTGAGGATGAAGTTCACCCCCACATACAGCGCCAGCGCCGCGATGGTCAGTTGCAGCAGGAATTGCTGGCGATTTTCAATTTTCATGGGCGGCTCCGTGGTTAAATTTGAATCCAAACACAAATTGCATCGGCGCTTTGCCGCGCACCTGTTCCAGCTTCACATCGGTGATGCCGGCGGCGGTGCGCAACTTCGCCTGCATCCCGAGCAGCGCGGCATAATCGCGCGCGGTGCCGGAACACGTCACCGTGCTGCCGTCGCGGATTTCGATGCTTTTGGCCGTCACCGAGCCGTCTTCGGGAAAGGCCAGCGTGAGCTGGCGCAGAATGCCCAGATTCGCGAACGAACCGTCGTACCAGGAGCGATACTGCCGGATCTGCCCCTGAACCTGCGCCAGTTCGCCGACCTTGTTTGCCATGGCCGCCCATTGCGTCTGCAGCCGCCAGAGGGTGATTTGCTGATAGCCGAACACCAGGGCCAGCAGCAGGCCCACGCCCGCGCCAATCGCGCCGATCGTGCGCAGCCGGCCGGAAGAATACTTCGTGACGAATTGCTCAATCAGCCCCGGCTTGGGCGGCAGAAACTCAAATGCCGGTGCTTGTCCCAGCAAGGCTTCGGCGGCGAGACTGAAAGCGGGGGATGATGAGACTCCCGGCGCCATCGGCCCGCTGGCACCGGCGCTGGCCGGAGCGCTGCATACTTCAACTTGCACGCCCAGGGTCGAGCCGCGCGTTTCCAGGGCGTCCGCGAGTTGCCGCGCCAGTGGTTGTGGACCAAAAATGCGGATGCGCTTCACGGTGTCGCGCAATTCGCCCGGCAACTGGCCGAGCGTGATGCGCACTTCCCGGCTGACCAGCTCGGTGTTCAGCACGCGCTGGCTGCCCTCGTCGGTGACCGCACCTTCGAGCGACCGCAGCGCCACCACGCCGCCGTTGGCGGCGACCAGCAGTCCAACCTGGCTTTCGCCGATCGCCAGCGCCAGACCGCTGTCAAAACGTGCTGCCAGCGGCTGACCGGCCGGTTGCAGCGCCGCCAGGCCCAGCGCAAAGCTGACCGGTTTCAACTTCGCCGCCGCCAGCACTTGTTCCAGTCGTGCCAGATGGGTGCCGGGAATGCCGGCGATCAAGACGTTGGTTTTGCCCCCGGCCAGCGGACTCCGCGAAGTGCTGAGCTGCAGCGTGGCCACGTCCGCATGAAAGCCGCGTTCCACTTCCAGTTGCAACAGGCTCGCCGCATCCGCCGCGGGCAGCGCGGGCAGCTCCGTTTGCATGGTCAGCACCCATTTCAGCGGCACGCCGAAAACGCAGTGGCGTTCCCGGATGCCAGCGGCGTCCAGATGGTTGCGAATTTCGCGGGCCACCAGCTCCGGTGCCGCGGTAAGCGGATCCAGCGCCAGCCCGGCGGAAAAGCTCTGCTGACCCGCCGGCGCCCCATTCACCAGCTTCAGCACCACGCCGTCCAAACGGCGGCCGTCCAGCGCCAGGCCGAGCAGCGACGTCAGTTTTTTACGCCGGCGAAATTTGAATTTAAAATCAGGTTTCATTGCGTGTCTTTCACGACCAGGGTTTCCCGGACCTTCTCGCCCAGCGCCCAGCCCAGCCGGCTCAAGTCCTGGCGATAGATAACTTTCGGCCCCCCGTCGCTCGTGTCGAAAATGAACTTCACCCGGCGGTAGCCGCGGCCGAACGGCCCCACGGCGGCGATGTCGGCCATGAACTGGTAGCTGCGCGTCGTCACCCAGTCGCGCCGGGCCAGCGCGGTGACCACCGGGTTGTTGTTGCCCAATGCGTCAATCATCCACGCGAGGGAGCCCAGCCGGGTCGGGTTCTGCTGACGGTATTGGATCAGCGTCTGCGCCGCGCTCAAGGCGGTGGATTCATCCTGGTTGGCGCCCATGAACAATGCCGTCAGCACATCCACCCCGGCGGTGTTGATGTTGACGCGGTTCCGAAAATACAGATTGGTGCTGGTCGTGACGTCATTGGCGATCTTGGCGAAATCATCCGAGCTCATGCCGATGTTTTTGCACCGCAGCGCAAAGCCGAGCATCCCCGAATAAGGCCGGATCGGCGTGTTGGAAGCGATGATTTGCTCCGTGTAAGAGGTGCTCACGCTATGGTTTTGCAGCAGCGAGCGGATTTGCTCCGGCTGCGCCGTGCTGACATTGGTCAGCGACGTGCCATTGGTATAGAAATTCGGTTCGCGGGTGTAAACCGTCACAAATTCCAGCAGCCCGGAATCCAACTGGCTGTTGCTGTTCAAATCCTTCTCGCTCGGATCCAGCACGCCGTTGCGGTTGTGGTCTTCGCCCACGAGCAGATTCACCGAGGCCCCATAGACCAGGCGCAATTCATCCACCGTCTCAAACGGCGCATATTTGGGCGCGTAACCCAGCGAGGTGTAATCCAGGGAGACCGTGCCGTTCGTGCCGCGCCAGTCCAGAATGGCATCGGTGAAATCGACCGTCATGTCCGGCAGATACTGAAACACATTGGTGGTGACGGAGTTCAAATTCAATTTGCCGCCTTCATCCACGAGGCCGAAATACGGTTCCGTGGGGCGGTCGGCATTCGGGTCGCGGCCAATGAGCCAGAATTTCGCGTCGCCCACCGCCACGGCCTCGGCTTGAAACAAGGTGCGGTCCGGCACGGCGCCATTGGTGGCGTAATTCTGGAGCACCAGGCTGACATAGCGGGCGGCACCTTCGATGGCCTGGTCGGCCTGGAGCCCGTTCACGCGGTTGTCCGAAGCGCGCAGCTCGTAGGTCATCGTGTTGGCAAAATACAGGGCGATGCTCACCAGGCCGATGCAGACCCACAGCACAATGATGAGCACCGAGGCGTGTTCGCCGCGGGCTTGCCTTTGCCTGGTTGGTTGGGTCAATTTCATTTCAAGTTCCGGTGGTGCTGGTGAGCACCATGTTCGTGCGGGACTGGGAATCCACCGGCACCACGATTTCAACCGGCGACAGGGTGTGGTTGTCGCCGGCCATCCGGATCTCCACCTTCACGGCCACCGGCAGGTTGGTGTACAGCGAGGTCGCGTCGCTGGTGTCCCAGGTTTCCGCCCAGCGGGCGCCGTCGTAGCCGTAAAATTTCACGCTCTCCACCCCGTTCAGCAGCAACTGGTCGGCCACATCGGGCAGGGAGATGGTCAACAGGTTCCGCGAGACGCTGCGGTACAGGTCGCGCCGGCCGGAGCCGTCCGTGGAATTTTTTAATTCGTACGTCACGCGCTGGATGTCAGCCCAGGGCGTCGTGGTGCTCAACGCCCCCGTGGCCGTGAACAGCTCCGCCGCCACCGGTTCGCTGACGCCGTCGCTGTTGATGGTGCCGATGCGAAAGCCGCCGGAGATCACCTTGCTCGTGCCATTCGTCGGGGTGACCAGGCATTGCAGGTCGCGGCGCATGATGGTCACGGTCATATCGACCGGCAGGGCGGCATCCACGGCCGCGGTGGTCACCTCGCGCAGATGCAGCGCGGTGAACAGCACGGCGTTCACGGCCACCAGCACGATGGCCGCCACGCCGATGGCGAGAATCATCTCCACCAGCGTGAACCCGCGGCTGTAATATGTGGTTTCCAATTTCACTTCGTTACTTCGTCAAATTCAAGGTCGTCAGGCCGGGCTGCGGCACCAGCGTGCTCAACTGCACCGAATAATCCTGGGCCTGCACCGAATACTTCACTTCGACCGTCAGCAGTTGCAGGGCGTCCACCGACCACGCACGGCTCGACAGCGTCCAGCGAAATTCCTGCGCGCCTTCGCCCGCGGTGCCGTTCTGGGTGCCGGTGCTCCAGTTGGTCGTCACCAGGCTCTCGTTTAAAATCCGGTCGGCAATCCGCGCCGCCGCCCCCTTGCGGGCCGCCACCGTGCCCGCGCGGCTCGCGATGTGCATGGCCTCAATCGCCGCCGGAATTACGATGGCCAGAAACAGCAGCGCCGCCAGCACTTCCGCCAGCGTAAAACCTCCCCGGCCTCGGCGCCGGGCCGCTGCCGGGCGGCTATTGCTCGGTATCGCGAATCTCATAACCCGTGCGGGCATTGTTCAAGCTGAACCAGCGCGAAAAACCGGCGCTATCGGTCAGCTTCAAAACCGGCAGGCTGTTTTCATCCACCGAACCGTCGGCGAGAAACCGCACCGCCGGCAAATTGTTGAACGTCACCGGCGTGCCCAGGCCGGTGTTCTGCACCGTCATCTGCAACGTCGAATCCAGCGGCAGGGTTTCCGCCTTCGCGTCGCCGTTCTTGCCGGTGGTCTCGGCCTCGAGCCCGTAGCGGCCGGCCTTTTCATCCACCCACAGCACGATCGTGGCGCCCTCCGAAACCGCCCGGCTCTGGCCCGCGTGGATCAGCGCCAGCATCCGCCGCGCTTCCGAATCCAGCGCCCGGCCCCGGATGAACCGCGACATCGCCGGGGCGGCGAGCGAGGTCACAATCACCAGCAGCGCGAGCACGAGAATCAGTTCGACGAGCGTGAAAGCGCGGTGCGGATGCGTGCGGCGTGCGGCGTGACCGGCGGTCCGGGCCTGGGCGTTGCATTTCATCACGAATCACGGCTCACGAATCGGCGGTTACTTCGACCAGTTGCCCACGTCGTCATCGGTGCCTTCCTTGCTGTCCGGTCCGACCGAGAGCAGGTCGTAGGAATTGCCGTTGTGTTTGCCGGGGAAATAATAGAGGTAGTTGTTGCCCCACGGATCTTGCGGGACTTTTTCCAGGTACGGCCCGTGCCAGTTGCGAGCGTTGCCCGGCGCGGTGACCAAATCCTGGATGTTCTTGGGATAATAGCCGTTGTCCACCTCGAAGGCGTCGAGCGCGGTCTTGATGGAGGAAATGTCGGCGTGGGCGGCGGTGGCGCGGGCCTGCTCGCTGCGGCCGACGATCTTGGGGATGACCAGCGCGGCCAGAATGCCGATGATGGTGACGACCAGCAGCATTTCCACGAGCGTGAAGGCGCGGCGGAATTGTTTCCGGGGAATGAGGGGGGTGTTGAGTTTCATAAAAGCTTGGACTTTATTTGATGTAATCTTGCAGCGAGAAAATGGGCAGCAACATGGAAATAAAAATCACGCCGATGAAGCCGGCGATCAGAAACAGCATCAGCGGTTCCGCCAGGGCCACGGCGGTCTTCAATTGCCGGTCCAGGTCGCTCTCGGTGACGACCGAGATGCGCACGAGCTCGGTGTCCAGCTTGCCGCTCTCCTCGGCCACTGAAATCATTTCCAGCACGGAGCCGGGAAACAGCGTCCGGCAGCTCGCCAGGCTCTGGCCGAGCCGGCCGCCCTGCTGCACGCGTTCAATGGCCTGGGCCACCGCATCCACGAGGATCTGGTTGCCAATCGAGCGGCGGGCCACGTTCAAGCCCTGCACCAGCGGCACCCCCGCCCCGATGAGCGTGCCCAGCATCCGGCAGAAGCGCGCCATCGCAAACTGGGAGATCAGCGGGCCGACCATCGGCGAGCGCAAAACGAGCCCCTCCCAGATGCGTTTGCCCTTCTCCGACACAAACCACGAATACACCAGAAAGCCCAGCCCGGCCAGACCCACCAGCACCAGCAGGCCGTACGAGCGGATCACCTGGCTCATGCCGATCACAATTTGCGTGATCAGCGGCAGCGACCCGTGGACGCTGGCAAAAACCTTCTGGAACTTGGGAATGAAAAACACCAGCAGCACCACCAGCACGATCAGCGCGAGGCCGAGCAGGATGCACGGATAAATCATCGCCGTGGAGACCTTGGATTTCAGCTCCTTCTCCCGCGTCTGAAAATCGGCGATCTGCGCCAGCACCACATCGAGAAAACCACCCGCCTCCCCGGCCTCCACCATGGCCACATACACGCGCGGAAAGGTCTCCGGGGATTTGGCCATCGCATCGGCCAGCGACATGCCGTCCACCACCAGGTTGTAAATTTCCTTCCACTTCGCCTGCGCCGCCGGCGCCGAGGCTTCCTTGCAGAGAATCACCAGCGCGCGACTCAGCGGCACGCCCGCCGCCAGCAAACTGGACAGCAGCCGGGTGAAGGTCTCCAGCTCCTTGGCGGAAACTTTTTTGGACGCGAAATTAAAATGGAGGCTGCCGGCCGCTTCCGTCGCGCCGGCCTTGTTCTTTCCCGGCCCGGCTTTTTCCGCCACGTTCACCGGGCGCAGGCCCAGCGTCTCAATCTGCCGCAGCGCTTCCGGCCGGCCGCCGGCCTCCAGCACGCCCTCCGCCATTTTGCCGTCCGGCTTCAGTGCTTTGTAGGAAAAGGTGGGCATGAAAATGAATTAGCGGCCCACCGCAATGCTCGCGGCCGAGTCGCCGGCCTGGTTTTTTGTGGCGCTCTCGATTTCCTTCGCCGTGGTCACGCTCAATACTTCTTCCACGGTCGTGATGCCGGCCGCCACCAGCCGCCAGCCGTCCTCCGCCAGCGTGCGCATGCCCCCCCGGCGGGCGGCGTTGCGGACCTGATCGGTCGAGGCGTTCTTCAAAATCAACTGCCGGATTTCTTCGTCCGTGTCCATCCATTCAAAAATCGCGTGCCGGCCAAAGAAACCGGTGTTGCGGCATTCGCGGCAGCCGATGGATTTGTAAATCGTCTGGTCGGCGGCAATGCCCAGCTTGGCCTTGAACGCCTGCGCGGTGCCGGAAACATCCGCCTGCTTGCAGTGCGGGCACAGTACGCGCACCAGGCGCTGGGCCAGCACCGCTTCGAGCGACGACGCCACGAGGTACGGTTCCACGCCCATGTCCACCAGCCGCGTCAGCGCGCCGGGCGCGTCATTCGTGTGCAGGGTGGAAAAAACCAGATGCCCCGTCAGCGAGGCCTGCACCGCGATCTGCGCCGTTTCCGCATCGCGGATTTCGCCGATGAGAATCACGTCCGGATCATGCCGCAAAATCGACCGCAGCCCCCGCGCAAACGTCAGGCCCGACTTCTCGTTCACCTGGATCTGGTTCACGCCCTTCAACTGGTATTCCACCGGGTCTTCCACCGTGATGATTTTCCGGACGGCGTCATTGATCTCGTTGAGCGCCGTATACAGGGTCGAGGTCTTGCCGGAGCCCGTCGGGCCGGTCACCAGGATGATGCCGTGCGGCAGCCGCAGCACTTTCTGGAAATGCTCCAGCTCGCGCGTGTTCATGCCGATGTCCTTCAGGCCGCGCAGCGTGGAATTTTGCCGCAGCAACCGCATGACCACCGCTTCGCCGTGCAGCATGGGAATCACCGACACGCGGATGTCCACCTCCGCGTCATCAATGCGCACCTTGATGCGGCCGTCCTGCGGCAGGCGCTTCTCGGCAATGTTGAGATGGCTTAAAATTTTGACGCGGGAAACGATCGCCGGCTGAAAACGCTTCAACTGCGCCGGCACCGGCACTTCCTGCAATTCGCCGTCAATGCGATACCGGATGCGGAACTCGTCCTCAAACGGTTCCAGATGGACGTCCGACGCGCGCAGCTCGATGGCGTCCTTTAAAACCTGGTTGACGAAGCGGATGATGGAGGCCTCGTCCTCCTCGCCTTCGTCGAGATTGTTGCCTTCGGCGTTTTCGTCGAGCACCTGGAGGCCTTTTTCCTCATCCAGCGTGCCGATGGTGTCCGCGCCGACGCCGAGGCGCTTCTTGATTTCGCGCTGGATGGCTTCCGAGGAGGCCAGCACCGGCTTGAGGTTCAAGCCCGTCAGCGTCTGCAAGGTGTCGAAACCCTGGGTGGCGAAGAGACGGCTGGTGGCCACCTCCACATGGCCGTTCACGCGCTGGAGCGGGAGCAGTTCCTCCTTCAGCAAAATCCGCGCGGGGAAAAGCGAGAGCAGTTGACGATCCGGATCGACATCTTCCAATGTCGTGTAGCTGAGGCCGTATTCCTTCGCCAGCCAGCGCAGGATCTCCTCCTCGCTTTGCGGGGGACGTTTCGCGAGCGCGGTGGCATCCAAGGCGGAAAGCTGCCGGGACGCAACCATGCGTCCCAGCAACTCCTTGGAATCCTGAATGGGATTGGCGGCCATGAATCGTCAGCTTTCGCTTGCCACGTTAGTTGACCAGGCTGAGCAGGTACGCCTGGGCTTCCTGCTTGGGCGTCAAAACCGCCTTGAGATTCGCCTGCGCTTCTTCCAGCTTGGCCTGCTTGACCTTTTGGGAAGCCTTGTATTTCGCCAGCAAATCTTTGATCTGGGCGGAAGGCGCGTTGTCTTCAATCGCCTTTTCCAGCGCCTGTTGTTCCGGGCCGGTGGCGAACATGCCGCCAGGTCCGCCCTGGCCGCCGCGGTTGCGACCGCCGCCGAACATCCGGCCCATGCCGCCCATGCCGACATCGCGGCGGGCATCCATGACCTTTTGGATCAGCGGTTTCACGGCATCCCACTCCACGTCATTGGTGAAGCCGAGTTGTTCCTGGACGCGGTCCATCATGCGTTGCTGCATCTGGGCCGGGTCAAAATTGCCACCAGGTCCGCCGGGTCCGCCCTGACGGTTGCGCCGGCCTTGTTGGTCGCCGGTGGTGTTGTCCTGCGCGAGCAGGGTCGTTGCGCTCAAGGCCAGCGTGGCCGCCACGGCGCAGAGCGAGATGATACGATTCAATTTCATAGCGTGATTCTTGTTGTGGTTGTTTGGTTAATGGGATGCCAGCCGGCGCACCCGCACCGCCCGGACGAGTAACCTTAACGCAAGGAGCGTGCCAGCCGCCGATTCCCGATTTGCCAATGAATCCATGGCAAATCAACCACCGCCACCGCGCAAACCCTGCGCAGTTGCCCCAAACTGCGCAGATTTTGCGCAGTGGCTTGCCCGGTGCCGGCGATAAATCCGGGGCCGGTTTGTTTCGTCTTTTCTTTCAACCGCCAGCATTTACGCTGAAGGCATGTCTCATTTGCATCGTGCCATCGAAGATTCCATCGTCATGCTGCGCAGCCTGGCGCCGCTGGATGCGCCGCTGAACCGCGCGGCGGAACTGCTTTTGACCTCCCTCACCAGCGGCCACAAGCTGCTCGTCTGCGGCAATGGCGGCAGCGCGTCGGACGCCACCCATCTCGCCACCGAATTTCTTTGCCGCTTCAAGGACGACCGCCGGCCGTATCCCGCCATCTCGCTCACCGCCAATGGCGAGTTCATGACCGCCGTGTGCAATGATTATCACGCCGATGAAATTTTCGCCCGCCAGGTCTGGGGCCTCGCCGAACCCGGCGACGTGCTCATCGGCATCACCACCAGCGGGAAATCCAAAAACATCCTGCGCGCGCTGGAAGAGGCCAAACGCAAGGGCGTCGCGAGCATCGCCATTCTCGGTCGCGACGGCGGCTTCACCAAGGGCGTGGCCACGATCGACCTGATCGTGCCCGGCACCGTGACCGCGCGGATTCAGGAAGGCCAGAAGGTTTTGTATCACGCCCTTTGCGAGATCGTGGAAGAAAAACTGCCCAAGCAGTGACGCCCACCGCCGTCGGGCTAGTTATCGAGTGAAAGCGCGTTTGCTGGAACTGGGAACAATGATTGTATGAAAACGAGCTGTGTTGACCGACAAAACCGTGCCATGAACTTGTTTGAAGTCATGGTGGTCATTTCGATCACCCTCATTGTCGCCGTGGTGCTTCTGTCGGCTCTGGCGAAAAGTCATCGTCACCCCAGTCGTCTTTGGTGTGCCAATAACCTCAAGCAAGTTGACCTGGCTTGCCGGATTTGGGCGGGAGATAACGGTGATAAATATCCGCCGGAGGTTGCCGTGACCAACGGTGGTGCCCGGGAATGGATCGGGGTGGAAAACTGGAAAGTTTTTCAGGTCATGTCCAATGAATTAAGCACGCCCCAAATTTTGTTTTGTCGGCAGGACGAGTTGCGCTCAACTTGCGCCACCAATTTTTCCGACGATTTGAAGGATAAAATCAGCTATTTTGTCGGCTTGGAGGCCAAAGAAAACGATCCGCAAGCGCTGCTGTCAGGCGATGCGAACCTGGTGGTGAATGGCACGCCGGTTTCATCCGGTATTTGGGATCTGCGGACCTGTTCGGCCACATGGACCAAGGCGCGACATGATAAATCCGGCTATATCGTAATGGCTGACGGATCGATACAATTGGCGACCCGCATTGGTTCCATTGCTGCAGCCGGAACAATAATTGCCACCAACCGCCTTGCGATTCCCTGATTTTTAAACCCCGGCTTCAACCGGATGCAAAATGCTCTAACTTGCGGAATAATTGAATCCGCGCTTTTACACCTTTTGCGCCTTTTTGCGGCCAATCCGTTCCCCCGCTGCCCTTCACGAAGAAATGTACAGGCTGCACGCCCGCATGATTAGCAGCCCATCCACCACGCTCCATACCACCGCCCCAATCGCCGCGCACGTCACCCCCCAAAGTCGGTGCGGCCGCGCCACGTTCCAAAAAAGCTTCTCCTTCACCCGCACCCGGCCGCCAATCCACAGCGCCGCCAGCGCAAACGGCAGGCCGATGACCGGCAGCAACCCGAGCAGGCCGAAGGTCAGGCAGCGGACCGAGCCCTGGATCATCTTGATTTTGGCGGCGGGCAGATCGTTCATTTGGTTTCCCCGGTTACTGCCACGACGGCATTGGTCGCGGGCGGAGTGTTCAGCCGCTTGATTTGCTTTTGCTCCAGCAACTTCACCTCGCGGTGCAGATGAAACAAGGCGCGGCTTTCCGCCATGACCAGGATCAGCATGATGCTCAGCAGGGCGATGAAGAGAATGGTCGCCAGGCCGCGCTCTCCCCGCCGTGGCCGGCCGGGAGTGCGCCGGGTTGGGTTGTCCCGCTGTTCGCGTTGAGTTTTCATGATTTGGTCTGGGCCGCCTGAAAGGTGAACCGGAGCGGCAGGCGGGTTTCATGGAGGCGCGGCGGCAATTCCACTTCCCAGCACCACGCTGTCACACCGCCGCGCGTTTCAGTTTTCATTTCCGAGGCTTTGACTTTCGGCAGCAGCAGTTGCGAAATTTTGGGGGCGGAAACTTCCCGGCGCAGCTCGCCGGCTTCAAAGCGGTAAATAATTTCCCGGCCCGCCTGCGGAATCGAGACCATTTGGCCGGCGGCCGTGGTCTCAACCGAAATTTTCCCGGTTGCCCCGCGCACATCCGCGCGCCAGCGTTCGCCGGTGTGCAGTGCGGCGGTGATGTCGTCCGTGATGCCGGTCACCGCCCGCGTGTGATCCCAGCAAAAATAAAACGTCGCGGTGGCAATGGCGCCCAGGATGGTGAACACCGAGATGTAGACCATGCATTCCACCAGCATGATGCCCGCCCGCCGGCGGCGGGCGAAATGAGTTTGGAGCAGTTTCATGGCATTGAAGTTTCGCGGCTGACCGTGCCGATCCCCCGCTTGGTATCGGCGTTCCATTCCAAGCGCAGGTGGTTGCCGGTTTTGGTCAATTGGAAATGGCCGGGGGGCAGGCTGGCGGCGGCCTGGGCGTGAACCGTGTAAGCCTGCGTGCCGTCCGGCAGTTCCCGGCCCGCGCCCGCGGCCAGAATCTCTATTTCGCCATCCACGATTTCGCCGGCCACGCTGCGGCAGTATTCCATTTTCAGCACCTGCCGTTCGCGGGCGAACGAATAACCCAGCGGCACCACCGCGAGGGTGAGAATGGCGAGGCCCACCATCAAGTCCACCTCCAGGAAGCCATGCTGGCGTTCTCGTTTCAGCCAGCGGTGCAGCCAGTGTTTTGCCGGGATGGTTTTCATTGCAGCAACATTCCTTTCAAGACCGCAATCAGGATGCCAAACATGGCCGTGGCGATCAGCGCCACCACCACGCCGTTGACGATCACCAGCCCGCTGGTGAGGACATGGGTGGCGGTTTCCTCCTGTTGAAATGCCTTGGCATCGAGCGCTTCGTGCCAGCCCGCCAACGCCTTCAGGAACCCGCCCTGCGCGTGCGTCGCGTTGGTCAGCCGCCAGTGAAATTCGCCGCTGTCGTCAAACGCGCGGACCGCCGCTTCGAGCTTGGCGCCCTGGGCCAGCGCGGCGATCACCCGCTGCGCGCGGCGGCGGCAGATTTCATTTGCCGTGGACTCGCCCGCGAGCCGGACGGCTTCCGCTTCCGGCACCCCGCCGTCCAGCAGCACGGCGAGCATGGCGGAAAAGGTTCGTTGCAGCTTCTTGTGCTTCCACGGGATGCTCCACGAAATCCCGTCCACGATCGGCACGCTGCGGAATTGGAACCAGCGAACCAGGCTGGGCCCACCAATGTAAATCACCGCCACCGACAGCAAGCCGAAGAATAAAATAACTTCCAGCACCATGATGTCCGTGGCGTGGGCAAAGACAAACTGGGTCAGGGGCCAGAGTTGGACGCCCATGCCCGCAGCCACGTCTTTGAACTTGGGAACCACAAAGGTCATGATCACGAAAATCATGAAAACGGCCACGGGCGCAAATACCAGCAGGATGGCCACCATATAGTGCAGTGTGCTGCGGACGGTGTCCGGGGCGATGCGCAATACTTCGCGGCAGGCGGGCAGGACTTTTTTCAGGTCACCCAGTTTCTCGCCGGCCTTGAGCATTGCGTTGACCTGCGGCGGCAGAAAACGCGGTTCCAGATCCAGTGCCTGGCCCAGTGTTGCCCCGCCCTCGAGGTGCGCGGCCAGCAGATAAAAACGCAGCCCCATTACGCGATCCCGACTTTCGGCGGCCGACAAGATGGAGCGTTCAACGGACTCCCCACGCGCCAGCGCAGTTTCCAATAGATCCAGAAAGAACCGGGCACGATCCCGCCGCTGCATTGGCAACGAAAGAAGGAAGTGCAACAACGCAGAAATCAGAGCCATCGGCAGGAGAACAATCGCTATAAAACAAACCAAAGACAGAAATATCTGCCCGAAAGCGATAAAGTGATGCGAAGCGGAGCTTACGGTTTGGTAAGCGACGCCTGATTCTGCTGAAAGATTCGCCAGCATATTTGTTTATCGTTTAATTGCCGGATAAATTGCTGATGCCAGAGATCATCGGCAAAAACATCGCAATGACCAGAAATGCCTGCGAGATGACTACCGCACCAAGGAACAACGTCATGATTGGCAACACAGAATAAAGCGCCACCTCGGTGCGGTAGATGGCTCGTGAATGGTAGATTTCAGCTGCACGCTTGAAGCCTTCCGCCAGATTCTCACCCGTGCCAGACACAATCCAAACGAACATGGGAGGAATGGTCCGGTTGTCGGCCGCGACCTCAGAAAATTTAGTGACGCCACTGGCCAGTTTCCGCTCCCATTGCTGCAAATCGGCGGCAACCGCAGGACTGGTTTCGAGTTTTGCCGTCAGGCTGATGGCTTCGGGCAAGCTGACGCCATTTCTCATGAGCAGGTTGAGCGACGAGGCGATTCGAGAGACGACGGCCTCCTTGAAAGCCGGAAGTCGCCACATCAGTTTTGCCCGCAGAACTGGCAAAAAAATAAATGCCGCCAAAAGACAAAACAGAATGCAGATGACTACGGGCCAAACCCAAATGACTTCCAGTGAGGAAAAAGCCAGGAGGGTAAATGCCGGAATAATAACGCCCATGCCGGAATAAATGTCTTTAAATGCTGGTCCAATAACCCAGCCCCAGGCACCTGATATGATCAGCGAAATTAAAAACGCCACGAACATCACAATCAGCGGATACGTCATCATGCTCCTCAGCCGCGTCCAGACGCTGTTCTGCCGCTGGAAATAATCCGCCAGCATCGTCAGCGCGCCGGGCAGGTCGCCGCTTTTTACGCCCACCAGGATCATGCGCTTGTAAAGCTCCGGCAGCGCGCGCGGCGCCAGCGCTTCCGCCATGGGCGTACCCCGGGCGAGGTCCGCTTCGAGCGCTTGCAACTCATTGCGCAGACCGCCTGCGCGCATTTCCTGGCAGAGCCGCCGTAGCGCGCCTTCCAGCGGAATGCCGTCGCGCAACATCGCCGCGAGCTGCTGGTTGAAAAAGGCGAATTCGTCGGTTTTCATAAATTACGGGCGCAGTTGGGCGCGCTGGTGGTGGCCGCCGGGAGCGGGCTCTCCCGCCGCACAAGGAATGCGTGCGGGGAGGGATTGTGTAATCGGGTCAGCAACCGCGGACACCGCCCGAAGCTGGGACGGGACATGCCGCGACTGGCGTTGTCAGGATTATTTTTCATAAGCCAAAAACCCGTTTGTATTCCGCCTCGTTCGTCACCCCCTGGTTCACCAGGCAGCGCGCGGAAGCCTCCAGGGTCTGGGCCGGACCGCTGGCCGTCAGTTCGCGCCGCCGGAGTTGCTCGCGCAGCGGCTCCGTCACGCGCAGCCATTCCATCAGCGGCACCCGGCCGTTGTAACCCGTGCGCAGACACGTTTCACACCCGGCGCCCTCGCAGGCCGGACACACCTTGCGGATCAGGCGCTGGTTCAAGACCAGTTCCACCGCGCTCGCCACCGCCGAATGATCCGGGCACATCGTCAGCAGGCGCTCAAACACCCCCTTGCACGAACCCGCGTGCAGCGTGGAAATCACCAGGTGCCCGGTCAAACCGGCGCGCACCGCCAGCTGCGCCGTGGCTTCATCGCGGATCTCGCCCAGGATGAGCACCTGCGGGTCCTGCCGCAGCAGATGCCGCGCGGCGCGCGCAAAATCGAGCCCGATGGCCTCGTTCACCTCCGTCTGCATCGTGCCCGGCACGATCTGTTCCACCGGATCTTCGATCGTGATGATGTGGCGTCCCCCCAGTCCGGCCAGGTGGCGCAGGCAGGCGTAAATCGTGGTGGTTTTGCCGCTGCCCGCCGGCCCCGTTAGCAGCAGCAGGCCGCTCGTTTGGCGCAGAAAGTTTTCCAATTCCGCGTTCGCGGTGGCCGGCAGGGACAGGTCGGCCAGCGTCTTCGCAGTTTCCGCATTGAACAGCCGCAGCACGATCTTTTCGCCCGTGACCGTCGGATACGTCGCCACGCGCAGATCGTTTTGGCTCTTAAGCTCTTCGTGCGCAATGCGGCCGTCCTGCGGCAGCGTTTCCTGATACGTCTTCAGCCGGGCCAGGAATTTGATGCGGCCAAACACCCGTTCCGCCACCTCGGCGGGCAGCTCGCGGCCCGGGGTGATGATCCCATCCAGCCGGAAGCCCACCTCGGCGGTTTTGCCGCGCATTTGCAGGTGGATGTCGCTGGCCCCGGCGCGTTCCGCCTGTCGGACGAGCTGCTCCAGAATCGCCGGAGCCGTCTCGGTCGGCTGGCCGGTTTCCGGCGGATGTGGCGCGGTAATCATGAGGTGGTCTTACCCGGTACTGACCGGGCCAGGGCAGATTCGTCACGCAGAAAGTTCGGGCGTTTGAAGAAATACCGTCGCCCCACGGCTGCCCGCTTTGTTTTTGTTCCACCGGGAAGTCCGAAAATAGCCGGTGGCCCGGCCAGTGCCCTAACCCGCTCCCGGTCGTGGCCGCAAACAATGCCCGGCAAAAAATGTGCCGGCCTCGCCGGGCTGACGTCGGCGTTTGACCCCGGCTCCTCCGTTGTATTGACACCGTTTGAAGAGAAAATGCTCTAGCTTGCGCCCGGAACACCAAAGTGCTTGCGGAAAAGCTCCTCACAACGCTTTTCTCCTGCTTCCGTAAGCACCACCGACTTCGCCTTGCCTACCGGATCGCCAATCATGCCTTTCTGGTGGAGGCGGTTCATCGCCTCCCAGTCGTGACCTTTCCAGGCCCGGCTGCCGTCATGGAGCGTGAGAAACAGAAGTGCGAGCACCATCTCATCAACTTTGTCTTGATCGTATTCCATGTGGCCATGTTGTCATTTCCCGGTGCATTTTTCAACCACCCCTGCTTACCGCCTGGCTGCCGTATTTATGAACAGGCGCCAACGAATCCAGCCGGCCCGCTGAGAATCCCAACGGGATTCCGGCCTGCAGCCCGGGGTTGCGCGGCCGCGCGCTACCCCGGGTTATCGTTCGTAAATTATTCTCAACCGCAACGCGGTTGTGGCGGCTTGAAATTCTACTCACCGACGACAACCTCGTTGGGTTTGAACCTTGTTCAACCTTTTACTGCACCCCCACCCGGCCGCTCCCACCATACCCTCATCAGCCGCCCCCCGTGTTTTTCCAGCCCGGCCCCTGTCCCGTAAATTTTCCATCGCCGGAAATTTGGCGGTTGTGCTACCGTTTAGCGCAGAATTTTGACATGGCTTTCTCGTTTACATTCCTGGGCAGCGGCACTTCGCAGGGCGTGCCGCTCATCGGCATGGAGTATCCGCCCGCTTATCTCGCCAATCCCAAAAACTGGCGCCTGCGCCCTGCCATCTATGTCGCCACCGACCAGGTGAAGTTCGTCGTGGATACGCCTCCGGAGTTCCGCCTGCAATGCCTGCGGGAAAAACTCAACCACCTCGATGCCGTCCTCGTCACCCATGCCCATGCCGACCACATTCTGGGCATGGACGACTGCCGCCGGTTCTGCGACCTGCGCGGCGGCACCACCCTGCCCATTTATGCCAGCGAGGAGACGATGATCCATTTGCGGCGCGTCTTCATTTACGCGTTTCATCAGGGCCCCTGGCCGAAAGGCTATTTCATGCCCGAGGAGCATCTCGTCACCGCGCCGTTTACCCTCGGAGACCTGACCGTCACCCCCCTGAACCTGCCTCACGGACGCATGACCACCACCGGCTACCTCTTTGAACAGGCCGGGCGCAAGCGTCTCGCGTATTTGACCGATTGCAAGGAAGTCCCCGAGGCGGCCATGGCGGCGGTTCGCGGCGTGGAAATCGTCGTCCTCGACGCCCTGCGCCACAAACCGCACCCCACGCACATGTGCCTGGACGAGGCGCTTACGACCGCCCGCCGCATTAATGCCCGCGAGACCTATTTCACCCATCTGACGCACGATTACGATCACGACCAGTCCCAGGCCGAACTGCCGCCCGGCGTGATGCTCGCTTGGGACGGCTTGAAAGTCACTGCGCTGGATTAATTTAAACCTATGAAACGCCTGTTACTGCTCCTCGCTGCGACCACCTTGTGTACCTGGGGTGCCCGGGCGCAATCCACCAACGCCGCCGCCTTTCGCCCCGTCAACCCGCCCGCCATGCAGCCGCTGGCCGATCATGATTCCCCCGCTTACCGGACCGCCCGGCTGTTGCAACACGGGGTGAATCTCGGGGATTACCTGGAAGCCGGTAACAACTGGGGCGTAAAGGTTTCCACCGCCGAGTTCGCAGCCATGGCCGGCGAAGGCTTTGATCATGTGCGCGTGCCGGTGGCTTGGCACCGCCACGCCGGACCCGCCCCCGACTACACCCTCTCGCCGGAGATCTTTGCCAGCGTCGATTTCGCCGTGACCAACATTCTGGCCAACAAAATGGCCGCCATGATTAACATTCACCATTTCAATGAATTGGACCAGAACCCGGCGGCCGCCACCGCCGAATTTCTCGCCCTCTGGCGGCAGATCGCGGCCCATTACCAAGCTTATCCCGCCTCCCTGGTCTTCGAACTGGACAATGAGCCCCATGACCAGGCGACCACCGCCTTGATGAATCCAATTTACGCCCGCGTCATCGCCGAAATCCGCCTGAGCAATCCCCGGCGGACCCTCGTGGTCGAACCGGGCGGCTGGGGCGGAATTGATGAATTGAACCGGTTGGTGCTGCCGCCGGATGACAATGTGATCGTTTCCGTGCATTGCTACGACCCCTTTCCGTTTACGCACCAAGGTGCCGGTTGGGCCGGGGATGACGTCAAGCAGACCGGCATTATTTTTCCCGGACCGCCCGCCCAGCCGCTCGTCCCCGATGCCAGCCTGAACCCCAAGCCCGGCGTGCTGGACTGGATTCAAAAGTATAACACCCTGCCGTCGAACGAGAACCCGAGCAGTCCCCTGGCCTTTACCGGCAAGCTGAAATTCATTCGCGCGTGGTCGGATTATTACGGCCGCCCCGTGCATCTCGGCGAATTTGGCGCCTACGTCAAGGTGGACGCCGCCTCCCGCCTGAATTTTTACACCGCCTTCCGGCAAGCCGCCGAAAAAGAACACATTGGCTGGTGCCTCTGGGACTGGAGCGCCAATTTCCGCTACTGGGACCAGGCCAGCGCCCGCCCGGTGCCGGGGATGCACACGGCGCTCTTTGGTAATTGATTTGAACTGTTGATAATGCGATGTGTCTAACCATGCGTATGAATGCCTGTAAAACGTGGCTCGGAATGTTGCTTTTGGGCCTGCTGCCGGGCCTGGCCAATGCAGGCGGTGACGAAGTCGTGGTCGTCTATAACTCCCGGATGCCGGAATCGCTCGCCGTGGCCCAACATTATGCCGCCGCGCGCCAGGTGCCCACCAACCACCTGTTCGGCTTTGCCCTGACCACGAACGAAGTCATGACCCGCGCCGACTTCACCGATTTCTTGCAGCTACCGCTTGCCGCGCAAATGGTTGAGCGCGGCCTGTGGAAATTTGGCAAGGCCGAAATCGCCGCCACCGCCACCCAACCCGCCCACGAAGAAGAGCGCATCGTGGAATCAAAAATCCGCTACGCCGCCCTCTGCTACGGTGTGCCGCTAAAAATCGCCCCCAGTTCCGAACTGGACCGCCTCGTGGAAAAATTGACGCGCGAAGAATTTCGCCGCAACGATGCCGCCGTGGATTCCGAACTGGCCTGGCTGCCGCTGGTCAGGATGAAGGTGCCATTGACCGGAATGCTGCCCAACCTGCTTTACGCCTGCACCAACCGGGCCGCATTCTCGCCGCTCAACGGCCTGCTGCTCACGGCCCGTCTGGACGGACCGACGCCAGAGATTGCGAATGGTTTGGTGGACAAAGCGATGGACGCAGAAAGTAATGGATTATGGGGGCGCGCCTATTTCGATGCCCGCGGCCTGACTCCGAGCAAAACGAATTATTATCTTGGGGATGCCTTTATTTTGAATGGGGCCGAGGTCTGTCGTCAGGCTGGTTTTGATGTCACTACTGACACCAACGAGGCGACTTGGTCAGCGGCCTTTCCGCTGAGCCAGATCGCCTTTTATGCCGGCTGGTATGCCGCCGGCGATGCCAACGGCCCCTTTGGCTTGCCCAAGGTCGAATTTATGCCGGGTGCCTTTGCATACCACCTGTATTCTTACAGTGCCAATACATTGCGCAGCCCGACGGCGGCTTGGTGTGGTCCGTTGCTTGCCAAGGGGGCCACCTGCACGATGGGCTGTGTTTATGAACCTTACTTGCAATTCACCCCGGACATCGGCTTTTTTTTGCAGTCGCTGTGCAACGGTTACTCTTTCGGCGAGGCGGCGTGGGCAGCACAGAACGCCCTTTCCTGGCAAACCACCGTCATCGGTGACCCGCTGTACCAGCCCTTCAAAAAAACGCCGACCGAATTGCACGCCCAACTTGCCCGCACCAAAAGCCCGCTGATCGAGTGGTCGTTCAACCGGTTGATGAACCTCGATTTTGTGCACGGGGCGCGCCTGCCGCAACTGACCGTCTTTTTGGAAAGCATCCCCGCCACCGCCAGCAGCGCCGTGCTCACGGAAAAACTGGCGGAGCTGTATGCGCTGCAAGGCAAGCCTTCCTCGGCCATCGAAGCCTGGCAACGCGCCCTGACCCTGCATCCCTCGCCGCAGCAACGCATCCGGCTCCACCTGACGCTGGCCGACAAGTTGGCGGCGCAAAACCGGGATCAGGACGCCGTGGAGAATTACCGGCAACTGCTCAAGGAATCACCGGATTATTCCGGCGCCCCGGCCATTGGTGAAAAGCTAAAAGCCCTCGAACAAAAGTCCGCTCCCAAGACACCCTGATTGCCATGCCCGTTTTCTACGACACTCACGCCCACCTGGATTACCCTGAGTATGCGCCGGATTTCCCGGAAATCCTCGCCCGCGCCAGTGCGGCCGGAATCACCAAAATTATTTCCATCGGCACCACGCTCGCCAGCAGCGAACGTGCGGTGCAACTGGCAGAAGCTCATCCCGCCATTTACGCCGCCGTCGGCTGGCATCCCTCGGATGCGCTCAAAGCACCCGCCGACTTGCGCCCCGCTCTGCGTGAACTGGCCCGCCACCCAAAGGTCGTCGCCATCGGCGAGACCGGGCTGGATTATTACCGGCTGCCGAGTTTGCAGGGGGGCAGTGCGGCGGATGATGCCCGGGACAAGCAGCGGCAGGCGGAAATTTTTGAGCAGCAGCTGGAAATTGCCGCCGAGTTCGGGCTGAACGCCATCATCCACCAGCGCGCGTCGTTTGTAGACACGCTGGCGCAGCTCACGCCCTTTGCCGGGCGGGTGCGCGGTGTCTTTCATTGCTTTGGCGAAAGCGTGGAGCGGCTGAACCAGATTTTAGCCATCGGCTCGCTCGTCAGCTACACCGGCATTGTCACCTTCAAGAATGGCCAGAACATCCGCGATGCCGTGGCGGCGACCCCGCTGGGCAAATTCATGCTTGAGACGGATTGCCCTTATCTCGCGCCGGTGCCGCATCGCGGCAAGCGCTGCGAGCCAGCCTTTGTGAAGGAAATTTCCGAGACTGTGGCGGCAGCCAAACAAATTTCGCTGGAAGAATTGAGTGCCGCCACCTGCCGGACCGCACAGGAATTTTTTCCGAAACTCGGCTGTGACTGAACGCCGCAATTGAATCGACTGCGGACCGCTAAAAACACGAAAGCGGGCACGAACGGAGCTCTGGTGGCTGCTGGCTTGAGAATTACCTGCTGGTGGACGCTGGTTAGCCAGATGATTAAGTCTGATTCGTTGCGTTTTCCAGTAGGCTTGCTTGCGTGAGTCAGGCGGGTTTTCGTGGTTGAAAAGAAATCGGTTAAGTTTTCCGTCCGTAAGTGTCCCGAACTGTCCTGTAGTGTCCTTTAATTTGCCGCGCAGTTTTTTCCGGGCGGAGGTGTACTTTCCGGCAAAGCCTGCCGCGGCCGGCTGGTTTCCGGCCAATTTTGCCACTTCAAGCGCCTCGCCATTCATTTGGCAACGATTTATGGAATATAATTCAAGTAGAGATTTTTCCAGCCGATAGAATATCCCATTTTTTGAAATACCCCGGCAAAACCCTCATTTCATAGCGTCCCAGTCTGCCAACCAAGCTGTCAAACGGCTGGCACCGTAATTGCATTAGGAAGACCAACACGGAGACGGATTCCGCAATTTTAAACACGTCGCCGAACAATTTAAAAACATATGAAAACTTTACTCGCTCTGGTGGCCGCCCTGCCGCTGCTCCTGACCGCCTGCGCCACCCAGCGCGCGCCGGAAGTCTATCGCAACAATAACATGGATAATTCGGCGCTGATCGTCGAATCCGTGGACGGTCAGACCGCCCGGCTGATTCAGCCGACCCCGTCGGACAAAATTGACAGCGCCGCTGTTTTGGAGCAAGCCAAGGACCTGCCCCAGCATCAAACTGCGGTGATCATTTTGGAAAACTACAACGAAGCAGTGGTCGGCGCGCAGTTCCGTGACCGCAGTCTGCCGTGGTTTGTGGGCCTGCGCGGCCTCGGCTACCAACGCATCCTCTTCCTTCAAGGCAACGGCTCGGCCAATCCGGATGGCTTGGTTGCCCTCGCAGAATATAATTAGATCCTCCTCCGGTAAAATTGTAAGTCCTCCAGTCCAAACTCCGCTGCCTGCCCCGCAGCGGAGTTTTTCTTGGTTGAGCCTGGCTCTGAATTCACCGACTCCCGGGGAATTCCCGCTCAACGGCCAGCTCCGGCTCCGGCTTGGCCCGGCGTGATTCGGCGCCCGCAACCAGCACCACAAACTCGCCCTTCAAGCTTCGTTTTTGCGCGATCGCCAGCAGTGCGGCCGGCTTGCCGCGAAGAAACTCTTCAAACCTTTTCGTCAGCTCCCGCGCCAGCACCACGTCGCGGTCCGGATAAACGGCGAGTAATTCGCCCAGCAGTTTTTCGATGCGGTAGGGCGACTCATAAAATACCAGCGTGCCGGGAACCGCCTGGAGGGCCACCAGTGCGTTGTGGCGCTGGCCGGACTTGTGCGGCAGAAAGCCCACAAAATGAAATTCATCCGTCGCCAGCCCGCTGGCGGTAAGTGCGCCCACCAGCGCACACGCGCCGACGACCGCTTCCACGCGAAAGCCCGCCGCGATGGCCGCTTTTACCACCCGCTCCCCCGGATCGCTGATGCCGGGGCTACCCGCATCCGTGACCAGCGCGATTTTCTCGCCGCGCCGGAGGCGCTCGATGATTTCCTCGCTGCGCCGGGCCTCGTTGAACTGGAAATAGCTCAGGAGCGGCTTGGAGATTTCGAAATACCGGAGCAACTGGCCCGTGTGGCGGGTGTCCTCGGCGGCCACCACGTCGCACTCGCGCAGGACGCGGAGGGCACGCAGCGTGATGTCCTCCAGGTTGCCAATGGGGGTGGCGACGAGGTAGAGCGTGCTGGGCGTGAGCGGTGGCAATGCGGCATCCATGCCTTGACTTAACAGAATTGTGCCACGAAATAAAATGGATTCGTGGTTTTGGCCGCGCCGGGAATTCGTTTCAAACGGCGAAAGGTGATTTCGCATTGCGCCGTCGGCCGATTGTGGTTATCTGGTTTTAACACTGGATGAAACCTGCCACGAAATTCTCGCTCATACTCGTCACCGCACCGGATTTGAAAACGGCGCGGGCGCTGGCGAAGGCCGCCTTGTCCGCCCGGCTCATTGCCTGCGCCAACCTTGTGCCCAAGATCGAATCGCATTATTGGTGGCAGGGCAAGCTCGAGTCCGGCACGGAGGTGCTGCTCATTTTGAAAACATCAAAGACCAAACTGGTGGCGCTGGAAAAGCTGATTCTGTCACAGCACCCCTACGACACCCCGGAGTTTGTGACCCTGCCCTTGGGGGCGGGCAGCCAGAAATATCTGGCCTGGCTGGCGGGGATTTAACTTGCCAGTCTCAGGTCGGGCTGGCCCCGGCGCGCAAAACGAGGCCGGTGCAGCACGTCTTTTGGGGCAATTTTGGGCTTTCAAGTGGGTTAAATTGGGCTCTGTGGTACGCGAAGTTGAATCGCGCATTGACGGCGCGCGGCGCAATTGCTTCGATTCAGGGATGCTGAGCCTTTCGACCACCTACGCCACGGGTATTTCCACCCGTTGAGACGCATGCTGTCCGCCACCCGCCAATTATGAGTCTGACCAAACTGGGCTGGAATGCCGAGCGCGTGGCGCAGTTCGCCCCATATCTGGCGAAGGGATTCATCCCGGCGCGCGTGGCGGTGGAAGACAAACATTTTTACCGTGTCTGGACGGTGGATGCCGAGCTCACCGCGCAGATCATCGGCAAGCTGATGCATGAAGCGCGCGGGGACCATACCAAGCTCCCCAAGGTGGGCGACTGGGCGGCCGTGAAGCTCGTGCCCAATGAGGAAAAGGCCATGATCCAGGCCATCCTCCCGCGCCGCACCCAGATTGTACGCAAGGTGAGCGGCCGCGACACCGCCGCGCAGATTCTCGCCACGAACATCGAAACGGTGTTTCTCGTGACCGCCGCCGACTCCACGTTCAACACCGCGCGGCTGGAACGGATGCTGGTCATGGCCCATGAAAGCGGCGCGCGCCCGGTGGTGCTGCTCAACAAGATTGATTTGTGCAACGACGTCGAGGTCAAGCTGGCGGAAGCCGCGAAGGTGGCGGGCGACGCACTGGTGCTGGCGGTCTGCGCGCTTACCGGCCGCGGCGTGAAGAAACTGGCCGCGCTGATCAAACCCGCCGACACGGTGGTGTTCATCGGAACTTCCGGCGTGGGCAAGTCCAGCCTCATCAACCGGCTCTATGGCGAAGAGCTGCAGGCCACGTTGGAAGTGCGCGAGCAGGATGACAAGGGCCGGCATACCACCTCCTCGCGGGAGATGATTTTCCTGCCCAAGGGTGGCGTGGTGATTGATACGCCCGGCATGCGGGAATTTCACATCTGGGATGCCGTCCAGGGCGCGAAGGAAACCTTTCCGGAAATCGAAAGCCTGGCGGCGGGCTGCCATTTCCGCGATTGCACGCATACCAAGGAGAAGGATTGCGCCGTGCTCACCGCGTTGACGGCCGGCACGCTGTCACGCGACCGGTATGACAGCTTCGTCAAGTTGCAGCTTGAAATCGGGTATTTGCGTGAGGCGGAAAAGCGCGCCGGCTGGCAGGACCGCCGCAAGAGCGACCGCGTGGCGCACCGGGCGTTTAACAAGCAGGGATGAGCCACTGGCGGGGCGGCCACCGTGGCAACCGCAGGACAGTTCGCGCGGGATGGTGATTAGGAAGAGTTTTTGGTTGGAAAAAGTATGGGTGGCAGACGGCCTCGTTGTTGTTCGCGCCCCCTCATCCGGCCTGCGGCCACCTTCTCCCCCGATGGAGGAGAAGGCTGAGCGGCGACAGACTTCGCACCCCAAGGTGGTTCAGAGTTTCGCCTGTTCGCTGGTGTCCAACGTGATCAGCGGTTTCAGCGTGAGTTACCTTCGCGTTGACGCTGTTCGGTGATGGCGTCATGGAGCCGGTCCACGGCCACGTCCTTTCCTTCAGCGAACCGCTCGAGTTCGGCCTTGGTCAAGCCGACGCGTTTCCGAAATTCGGATTTGATGCGTTGCTGTTCATCCTGGGCTTTGCGGTAGCCGGCCAGCCCGGCAATCTTCACCGGCGTTACACCGGGGTGGCCGGCGAGATGCCTGGCCACCCGGCGTTGATGGGCGGGCAGCAGCAGGTCGCAGCCGGTGCCTGCTGGCAGCCGGAGCGCATCAATGGCAGGTGGCGAATCCAGCTTGCCGCTCAGTTCCGCATTGTTGGTCACGACAAAGCAGCCATCGGAAAACCACGTTTCAAACCCCAGCACTTTCACTGGTTTGGCCCCCAGCATCCGCAACGTGAACTTGGGAATGAAGTGATACAGTTCGGTCATGGTGGTCTGGTCGCTGCTTAAAAGGAGGCGATTGAAAACGC
>Ga0302321_100000647_pt1 | contig 30296 bp, 24 predicted proteins | sample Fen_T0_1_FD_202505 | JGI IMG/M metagenome (GOLD analysis project Ga0302321, IMG submission 202505) | Peat permafrost microbial communities from Stordalen Mire near Abisko, Sweden - Fen_T0_1 | ecosystem: Environmental > Terrestrial > Soil > Wetlands > Permafrost | place: Sweden: Abisko... | reverse complement strand
CAGCAGACTGATTTTTAAAACGTCTATCACTTTTCTATTCAGTTTTAATGATTCTGCATACAATTAGCCGATCTGGCCATAATATTCCATATATTTTTCTAACTTTGTATTCATTCAATTAAGAAAACCCCTTATTGTTTTTTTAATTGTGTAGTTTTAATTTTAGAATAATAAACAAATGCTTGCCCAAGCGTATCTGGGCCTATATTATGGAAATGGAACTAAACCTGGAACTACCGGAATGGGCTTTTCTAAATGGAAGTTCACATCTCGGAAATACATTGGAAGGTCGTGATATACTGCAGCATAACCACAGTCATACAATTTTTGAACTCTTCTTATTGGACGATGAAGAACCGATTGAAGAAGACCCGTCTGTAATAAATAAGGTCTTCACTTTCAATAATATATGGGGCGAAACTGAAACACATTTAATAGTAGTTCATTTCACACTAATCTCTGATTCGCAATTGGATGAAATAATGGACAATGCCATTCAGTTTTACAAAGAGTTTATGGACTGGGAGGATGCCAGTTTAATCATTGAAGAAACATCGAAAGATAATTAGTTTGTTCTTATATTAGGCCTTTTTCATAAGCCATTATGCCGGTGTGCATATAAGAACTTAGCTTCAAAATATCCATTTTACAAAAAAAAAGGTTACTTTTGTATTCATACAACATATTTATAAATAAAATGGAATATCCAACTTTACAAGGAAAATTAATCATGCCCGAATATGGGCGTAATATACAGCAGTTAGTTGCCTTTGCTCAAACCATCGAGGATCGCGAAGAGCGTACTCGTTGCGTTCAAACTATTATCAATATAATGGGAAATCTTTTCCCGTATTTACGTGATGTGAACGACTTCAAACACAAACTTTGGGATCACGTGGCTATTATGTCCGATTTTAAATTAGATATCGACTTTCCGTACGAAATACTTTTAGCAGAAAATCTTTATACCCGTCCAGAAATAATTCCTTACAAAAAATCCCGTATTCGTTACCAGCATTATGGACGTACTCTGGAAGAAATGATTGAAAAGGTGGCCGGATATGAAGACGGTGATGAAAAGAATGAACTTATTCGACTTATTGCCAATCAGATGAAAAAGTGTTTCCTTACGTGGAACAAAGAAGTAGTTGATGACCGCAAAATTTTTGACGACTTACGCGAACTTTCCAAAGGCAAAATCAATATATCTGAAGATTTCTTCAAACTGGTAGAATCGAAAGATGTATTGTATAACAAAAAAAACAAAAGGAAAGAACAAAAGGTAACTCCTCGCATCAATAAAAAAAGCAATTAATTCCCAATTGCAATAACTATTCATATTCTAGAAATCCTGTCGATTAAAAATACAACATCTATGGCATCATTTCAAATAGAAGGCGGACGTCGTCTGTCCGGCTCTATTACGCCCCAAGGGGCCAAAAACGAAGCATTACAAGTTATTTGCGCTGTTTTGCTAACTCCCGAAACAATTACGATAAGCAATATTCCCGATATTTTGGATGTCAATAACCTGATAAGTTTGTTGGCAGACATGGGTGTGGTAGTAAATCGTATAGGTTCTGACACCTATACATTTAAGGCCGAAAATGTAAATATGGATTATCTTCAAACTGAAGATTTTTATAATAAAAGTGCCTCACTACGCGGATCAGTAATGATAGTTGGTCCATTGGTAGCACGTTTTGGTAAAGCCATTATTCCTAAGCCGGGGGGCGATAAAATTGGTCGCCGTCGTCTGGATACTCACTTTGTAGGTATTCAAAAACTAGGTGCCGAGTTTCATTACGATCCTAACGCAAAACGCTATGAAATAGAGGCTAAAAAGCTTACCGGTTGTTATATGTTGCTCGATGAAGCATCCGTAACCGGAACGGCTAATATTTTGATGGCTGCTGTTATGGCTGAAGGCAAAACAACCATTTATAACGCTGCATGTGAACCTTATTTACAACAGCTATGTAAAATGCTCAATGCTATGGGTGCCGAAATTAGCGGAGTGGGATCCAATTTATTGGTTGTTGAAGGCGTAAAAGTGCTGAACGGTTGCAATCACCGCATTTTGCCCGACATGATTGAAGTTGGTAGCTTTATTGGAATGGCGGCTATGACCTCATCCGAAATCACGATCAAGGATGTGGCGTATGACGAATTGGGAATAATTCCGGATAGTTTCCGCCGGCTAGGCATTCAATTGGAACAACGTGGTGATGATATTTTCATTCCCCAACAAGATAGTTATACTATTGAATCATTTATCGATGGCTCTATCATGACTATTGCTGATGCGCCCTGGCCTGGACTTACCCCCGACTTGCTGAGTGTTTTTTTGGTAGTTGCAGCAAAAGCGAAAGGAAGTGTGTTGATTCATCAAAAGATGTTCGAAAGCCGCTTGTTTTTTGTCGACAAATTAATTGATATGGGTGCACAAATTATTTTGTGCGATCCGCACCGTGCCACTGTGATCGGACAGGGTAATCAATTGCATCTCAGAGCATCGACCATGAGTTCACCCGATATACGTGCCGGTATTGCCTTGCTAATAGCTGCTCTTTGTGCAGAAGGAACGAGCACAATCCATAATATTGATCAGATTGATCGTGGGTATCAAGATATTGAAAATAGGTTAAATGCTCTGGGTGCCAACATTAAGCGTATCTAAGTATTTTTGTGCTCATTAAAATATATAATTTTAAACATTCATTTTAAATACTACTTATTATGGCAAAAAGTCAGGACGCAAAAAAGACCGAGAAAAAAGAGCCTTTGAAAACCGCTAAGGAAAAGAAAGCTGAAAAAAGAGAAAAGAAACCGAAGTATTCATAACGTTGTATATTACACCGTAAATACTTTTTTGTATTGGGTTTTATAATTCAATATTGACTAATTATATATTTAAATTTAAGATGCCTAATACATTTTCTCAAACAATTATAGTTACTCCCAATCAAACAGCCGAACAGTTAGGTTCAGGGTTATTGCCCGTTTTCTCAACACCGGCAATGATTGCATTAATGGAAAATACGGCCATGAAATGTATCGATGATTTATCGGAGCAAGATTCAAGCGTAGGGATAGCAATTAATGTAAAACATTTAAAAGCAAGTGCAGTTGGGTCCGAGATAAGCTGCGAAGCAAAAGTTGTATCGTTTGAAGGTCGCAACTATTCATTTCAATTAATAGTTACAGATGCAACCGGCAGTGTGGTGGGCGAAGGTACGCACGAACGTGTAGTTGTAAATATCGAAAAGTTTATGAGTAGACTATAATTACAACATCAAAATTTTTACTATATTCTGCAATAGTAGGATATTGTGGAAAGCAAAAAGAGATACTAACCGAAGTTAATATCTCTTTTTTGTTGGAGCGAAAGACGGGACTCAAACCCGCGACCCTCAGCTTGGAAGGCTAATGCTCTATCAACTGAGCTACTTTCGCAATTTGCTTTTGAAATGAAATTTTGACTTCTCAAAATTTGTGGGCAGTGAAGGATTCGAACCTCCGAAGTCGAAAGACAGCTGAGTTACAGTCAGCCCCAGTTGGCCACTTTGGTAACTACCCGTTTTCCTTTCAAATGCAGTGCAAAGATAGGCATTTCAAACGAAACTACCAAATAATATTTGCCATTTTTATGGCAGTAATTGCAGCTTCTATGCCTTTATTTCCATGTATTCCGTCCGCCCTATCGAGTGCTTGTTGTAAGGTATTGGTTGTGAGTACACCAAAAATTACAGGACAACCATCGGCAATTGTATTTAATTTTGCTATACCATACGTTACACCCTGACATACATAATCAAAGTGAGGTGTGTCGCCTTGTATCACGCAGCCAAGAACGATAACAGCAACATATTTGTGTACTTTTTTATTCTCAATCAGACAATAATAGTCTTCTTGTAATTGTTTTGCAGCGTAGGTGAGTTCGAAAGTTCCCGGAACATGAATCACTTTTATCTGAGATTGTTTAACGCCGCCATCAACCAAAGTAGCTATAGCACCGTTAAGCAAGGTATGCGTTATTGTCGGATTCCAGTCAGCTACAACAATTGCATACTGCTGTTCAGCCACCTTTGCTTTGTCCGGCATTGAATCGGCATCGTATTCCGATAGATTTTGATATTGAGTTGCCATAAAATAAACGTTTTATTGTTTTTTTTGATTGTAATGAAGCTCGAAATAAGATAGCAAAAAACTATCTAGTTTATAGATAAACGAAAAAGCTACCTCTTTTCACGGAAGCAGCTTTTTATTTTCTTTGCCGTTACAAAATTTTACTTTTGTACTCGCGCCAGATATTTATCAATATCAGCAGCTTCGGGGCTTTTAGGATATTTTTCTTTAATCGCTGTATAATTTTTTTCAGCTTTATCAAGTTGATTAAGTGATTCGTTTACCAAGCCGGCTTTTTTCAAATAAACCGGACTCATCACCTGATTATTCATATCAGCCGCTTTTTCGAAATAATCAAGCGCTTTAGAAGTTTCGTTTAATTCCACATAACAATCACCGGTTAAACCAACAACTGAAGCAGCGAAATAAGAATCATCACCATCGAAATTTGAAAGTGATTTAATAGCGTTGTCATATTGACCTAATCTATAATAACAGATACCTGCATAAGCCGAAGCTAATTTACCTGAAGCTGTAAAGCCATATTCCGACGCAATTTGTTTAAAACCCATTGAATTGGGCTCGTTACCTTCTAAAGCTACACGGAACGAATCGGCGGCAAAAAAAGCTTGTGATTTATACATTTCATTTTGGGCAGCAACTTCGCGTGGTTCCAGATAAAAGTTACGAACAGATAAAGCTACCAGTACTACAAGAATAATTGCACCAACCCCAATAAAAATTTGTTTTTGGTATTTTTCAATAAACGCTTCAGAAGCCGTCAGAGCATGTTGAACATTTTCTAATTCGTCTACTTTTTTCTCCACTTTTTTTGACATAAGATTTTATTATAATTAGTTCCTTTGTTAATCCGTTTTTTAGTATGGCAAAAGTAGATAATTTCTTTTAAATAGCGAAATTTTAGCTCAGATTTTTTTCATATATGTTGAGTTCTACCGACTTGCCATTAAATAAATCGACAATGCTCACATTTAACCAATTTTATTGTCCTAAAATGCCCGCAGAATAAATAAAATACAGTACATTTGTAATAGAAAAAGACTACCGCATTGTTCTGAGATTGGAAAACTCAACGTTTAAAATTTAAACGAGAAATGTCTGGTTTTTAATGGCGGGCTGCGCCTTCGGGTATCCTCTATGGACGGCAGATTACAACGAAAACCAACACCTCAAATCCTATCATATAGGAGTTTTCTCAACTAACGACAATGCGGTTTTCTTATCTACCTACCTCATTAAATATCTCCCACGCCCTTTCTACCGTCTTCACATCCATAAATACCACCGAACGCCGCATATTTCGTTCCCGAAGTTGACATTTACGTGGATGAGTAGTCATATATTGTAACAAGCGACCAAAGGATTCTGATTGATAATAAGGTGATTGAGGATTCGACACCAAAAATGCAGTCATTTGTTCGTTTTTGAGAACCAGTTTTTCAACACCATAACGCATTGCTAACCAGCGCAATTTCACTACTAACATAAGGCTCTGACCTTCAGTAGGTATTTTCCCGAATCGGTCTTCCAGTCGTTTTTCAAATTCAACTAAACTAGCTTCATCCTGAATGCTATCCAATTCGCGATACAAACTAATACGTTCAGATACATTCTCTATATAGTCTGATGAAAACAGAACTTCCAAATCCGAATCAATCTGACAATCGGTTACAAAAAAGGTTGAGCTTTCATTTTCAGCACGCTCATCGGCATAAAGTTCTGCAAATTCTTCGTCCTTAAGCTCATGAACGGCTTCGTTCAGAATTTTTTGATAAGTTTCGTATCCCAGATCGGCAATAAATCCACTCTGCTCCGCTCCCAGCATATTACCGGCACCACGAATATCAAGATCCTGCATGGCAATATTAAAACCACTTCCTAGCTCTGCGAATGTTTCAATAGCCTGCAATCTTCGGCGAGCTTCGGGTGTGAGTAGACTCATTTCGGGTGCAAGCAAATAGCAGAAAGCTTTTCGGTTACTTCGTCCTACTCTACCCCGCAATTGATGCAAATCACTCAATCCAAAATTATGAGCGCTATTTATAATAATAGTATTCGCATTCGAAATATCAATACCCGATTCGATAATGGTGGTAGCAACCAGCACATCGTATTCATAATCAATGAAATCGACAATAATCTCTTCTAATTTATCAGCCGGCATTTGTCCATGACCCACTGCTACCCGACAACCGGGAATAAGTCGTTTTATCAGCGCTTCTATATTATAAATGCTTTGAATGCGATTATTGACAAAGAAAACTTGTCCGTTTCTATTCATTTCCAGCTGAATAGCTTCACGAATAACATCTTCGTCGAACAAATGAATTTCGGTTTGTACCGGATAGCGATTGGGCGGTGGCGTATTGATAATGGACAAATCGCGCGCACCCATCAGTGAAAACTGCAATGTACGTGGAATTGGCGTAGCTGTCATGGTAAGTGTATCTACATTTACCTTCATCTCTTTTAGTTTTTCCTTTATCGACACGCCGAACTTTTGCTCTTCGTCGATAATTAATAAGCCCAAATCTTTGAACTTTACGCTTTTGCCCACTAATTTGTGTGTGCCGATAACAATATCCACCTCGCCTTTTTCTAGACGTTCCATTACCTCTTTCGATTCTTTAGCCGATCGGGCACGGCTTAAATACTCAATGGTACAAGGAAAATCTTCCAAACGACTTTTAAAAGTATTATAATGTTGCAAGGCTAGAACGGTAGTTGGCACCAATACGGCCACTTGCTTGCTATCGGTAACTGCCTTAAAAGCAGCACGAATAGCAATTTCAGTTTTACCAAACCCCACATCGCCACACACTAATCTATCCATAGGTAAAGTCGATTCCATATCTTTCTTTACATCGGCTGTCGATTTTATCTGGTCGGGAGTGTCTTCGTATATAAATGATGCTTCGAGTTCTTGTTGCAGGTAACTATCAGGCGAATATTGAAATCCCTGTTCCGCCTTGCGTTTTGCATACAGCTTAATGAGCTCACGAGCAATGTCTTTTACCTTCGATTTGGTACGTTCTTTTAGTCGTTCCCAAGCGCCCGAACCAAGCTTGTTGATGCGGGGGGCTTCACCTTCTTTGCCTTTGTACTTAGAAATGCGGTGCAAAGCATGTATGCTTACAAATATGATGTCATCATCTTTGTAAATCAATTTTACCATTTCCTGCATCTTTCCGTTCACATTGGTGCGCACCAATCCACCAAAAGTTCCTACTCCATGATCAACGTGCACCATAAAATCGCCTTGCTGAAATTGGTTTAACTCTTTAAGAGTCATCACCACTTTTCCTAAGCGCGTTTTATCTGTTTTGAGTTGGAATTTATGAAAACGATCGAAAATTTGATGGTCTGAGTAGCACAGAAGTGACAAATCATGGTCGATAAATCCTTCGTGCAAGGTATTTTTTACCGGTTGAAAAGAAATAGCATCACCCCTATCGGAAAAAATGGCTGCAATACGGTCGGTTTGTTTGGTACTATCGCTCAGAATATAAATTTTGTACCCATCGGTTGTCCATTTTTTCAGGTTATCAGCCACCAGGTCGAAGTTCTTATGGAAAATCGGCTGTGGAGAGGTATTGAACGAAACAGTTGTTTTATGTTTAAAAACGGCCTTTTCACCCCATTCAATTTTACGAAACGGCTGTATCAATTCAATAAATTCATCGCCCGTAATCATTGTTTTATGCAAACCGGCCGTTTTATGATCGCCCGCATTGGCTTTTACCAGCGCTTCATCGTAAAGTTGATTGATCCTCTCTTTCACAAAATGAACACCAAAGAAAGTCAACCATGTTTTGGAATCAATAAACTCAAAAAAAGAAACATGTGGTGAAGTTGTATCGCGATGTAAATCAGGAACGATGATAATCTCAGTTTTATGTTCCTGCGATAATTGTGTTTCGATATCAAAAACACGAATTGACTCCACCTCATCGCCAAAGAAATCGCAACGGTACGGTAACTCAAATGCAAACGAGAAAATATCGACAATACTACCTCTGACAGAAAATTGCCCTGGTTCATATACAAAATCTACGCGTTCAAACCCATAATCCAACAGCATTTCCACTATGAAATCGATGCTAAGCTTCTCCCCAACCCGCATTTTCAACATTTTGGATTGCATGCCATTCACCGAAATTACTTTCTGCATCAACGATTCGGGATAGCTTATTACCACGCAGGGCGATGCATTATTTGCCAGGCGATTAAGCACCTCAGTTCGCAAAATTTCATTGGCAGCATCCAGTTGCGATAGTTTTATAGCTCGTTTAAAAGATGATGGAAAGAAAAATACGTCATCGGACGGGAGTATAAATTTCAAATCGTTATAAAGGTATGCAGCTTCGTCGGCATCATTCATCACCAAAATCTGGGTATTGGGTTGAGATTTAAAGAGCGATGCTACCACTAGTGCCGATGAAGATCCACTCAAACCAGTAACTTTTACGTTTTGTTCGAGTGAAGAAGCCCAGTTGACAAGTGCCTTGACTTGTGGATGAAGGGCGTATAATTGTTGAAAATCGGAAAGAATCATTTTTATGTCTACGAACGGCAGTCAACTGTCAACTGCTTTGCGTATTATTTTTAATTTGCTGTGTATGTTGTTTGTAATTTAATATTCAACTTTATTCTCAGTATTTGCCCATGCTTTAAAAGCTTCAATGGCTTCATCCGAAAGCAATTGAGTAGTGAGTAATCTTCGTTTCTCAGGCTTTAATTCTATTTCGTCATAAATAAACGAATCGTCGAATCCAATGTTTTTAGCATCAGCTTTGGTGTTGCCATAGTACATTTTATCTAAATGAGCCCAATAAACAGCTCCCAGACACATCGGGCAAGGTTCGCACGAAGTATAGATGTCACAACCGGCCAAATCGAATGTCCCTAATTTTTTGGAAGCCTTGCGAATGGCTGTTACTTCAGCATGTGCAGTAGGATCTGTGTTTTTGGTAACCCGATTTACACCAGTGGCTATCACTTTTCCATCCTTTACTATAACGGCCCCGAAAGGGCCACCGCCCTTTTGTATATTTTGGATTGACAAAGCTATTGCTTTGCGCATAAATTTTTTATCGTATTCCATAAAATAGTTACAAGTAAATAGTTACGAGTTACAAGCTAACCATAGGAAAGCATTTGTTACTAATAATTTATTTCAAAAAACATATTAGAATCCTGAAGGGATTCAATTTGAATAACCGCGGGTGAAACCCGTGGTATATGTACAAAATAATCAGAACCCCGAATGGGGTTCAATATCAAACATCTATATATTGAACCCCATTCGGGGTTCGCATTCATGTTTTATCTTTTCCACGGGTTTCACCCGCGGTTATTTACATTCAAGTCCTTCGGACTTGTAAAACAGAGAGATTCAAAATAATCTTATATCAAATTCACGCTAATTTAATTGCGGGGTACAAAGATAGTCATTTTTTGAAAGACAAATCTGTTGTTCATAATTAATGAGTCAAAGATCAAAAATGAGCATTTTATTAGCAATACAGGAGATTTGAATATAAATGAGATATTTTTTTCATCATTTATTGAAATATGTGTTACAAAATAATTTCAGTGAATTTTCCCCACTTTTCAATACTCATAATTTCGGATTACAAATATTTGCATTCTCTTTTAGAGCAATCAGAGTAAATTAAGAAAAATAGTTTCGAATTGAAAGTTCGTTACAATTTGCTAATAATGGAAATATGAAATTTGGGTTTTAAATGAATGATTTGTTGATAAATATTCATTACTCTGTAATAACTCTTAACGAATTATGTATTATATTTGCACGATTTCTAAATAAAATAAAAAAAATCAACTCTCTTTAGCTCACTTCAGAACAATTTTATCCGATATAACAAAGAAATAAATAAACAATTAGTACTAACAAAAAACTATTTTCTTATGATTAAAAAATTTAGGTATCTAGTAGTTGCTGTTACATTGCTCTTAACGACGGCAATTAATGCACAAGTAACCACTTCGGGAATAAGTGGTAAAGTATTAGACAATACGAGTGCACCGATTATCGGAGCAACAATCAAAGCAACTCATACACCTACTGGAACAGTCTACGGGGCATCTACGAGAACCAATGGGTCTTACAATTTATCAAATCTACGTATTGGGGGACCATATACAATTGAAATCAGCTACATAGGCTACAATAAGGAAGTTGTAAGTAATATAACTCTAAGTTTAGGTGAAGAATTTCAACTTAACTCTGTGCTTAAAGAAAACTCACAAGCATTGGGTGAAGTAGTTGTTGTAGGTAACAAAAGTTCAATAATTTCAAGTAACCGTACTGGTTCGCAGGAAATTATCACGCGTGAACGTATGGATAAAATGCCGACTTTGAATCGTTCATTAAATGATTTTACGAAATTAACGCCAATGAATAGTGGTGGTAATTTTGGAGGGACTTCATATAGATTCAACAATGTTACTGTAGATGGAGCTTCTTTTAATAATTCATTTGGTTTAAGTTCTGCATTGGGTGCTTCAGGCACTGAGCCAATCTCACTTGAAGCTTTGGAACAAGTTCAGGTAATGATTGCTCCTTTCGATGTTCGAAATGGCGCATTTACAGGAGCTGCTATCAACTCTGTAACAAAATCGGGAACAAATAAATGGCATGGTTCAGCTTATATGTACACTAAAAGTCCATCCTTGACTGGTTACAGACAAAAGGGGGATATAAACACAATTTCAGAATTTTCAAATCATCAATATGGTATGAGTGTATCTGGACCTATCATTAAAAATAAATTATTCTTTTATTTAAATGGTGAAATGGATCGTCAGGAAACACCTATCAACTATAAACCACGCGCAACTAAGACTGCTTCTGCAACAGGTCAATATTCTATTGCTGATGCTGCAACACTTCAGCAACTATCTGATTTTTTGGCGACTAAATTCAACTACAATCCAGGTTCATACAATGTTTCAAATGTACCTACAAAAGCTGATCGACTTACTGCAAGGGTAGACTGGAATATCAATTCAAAAAATACTTTTAGTTTGAAATATTTTTATTTGAAATCTTTCAACACTAACACTCCAAGCACATCTGGCGCTCCAACAAATGGCCGCGGACCAAATTCATATGCTATTCCTTATTCTTCAACGTATTATCGCACCAATAATAATTTCAATATATTTATGGGAGACTTAACAACTACCATAAATGACAACATGTCTAACACTCTGAAATTAGGATATTCTGCTTTAAGAGATTACCGTGAAATGGATGGAGGTTTCTTTCCACAAGTTGATATTTTAGATGGTGGAACCCTTGGATCAAATAATAATGCCTTCACTACTTTTGGAACTGAAGCAAATTCATATAATAACCTTTTGAACTCAGATATTTATCAAATTCAAGACAATTTTACATGGATTTTAAATAATCATCAACTTACATTCGGAACTCAAAGTGATCTACGTAAGTTTAAGAATGGTTATGCTAACTCATTTGCAGGTTCTTGGAAATTTAATTCTGTACAAGATTTTTATACAGATGTAAATAATTACATGGCGTGGCAAGCTGCTGGTTCAACAGGTGTCAAACCAACATCTCTAGCTAGTTCATTTTCTCAAAAATTTGCCTTACAAGGAAACGGATTTCCTTATGCTTATGTTGATGTGCTAACACTTGGTTTTTATGCACAAGACAAATGGACAGTTACTCCAAACTTCAACTTGACATATGGCGTACGTGTTGATTCTCCTATTTTTCTAACTAGTTTAGATGCAAATCCTGCGGCAGCTGCTTTGACTTTTCAAGGTGGAACTAAAATAGATGTAGCACAATACCCAAAGACTAAACCATTATTTTCACCAAGAGTTGGTATTAACTGGGATGTTTTTAGTGATAAAACATTGCAAGTTCGTGGTGGATCAGGAATATTTACAGGAACACCACCATATGTTTGGTTAAGTAATCAAGCTGGAAACAATGGTTTGTTATTTGGTGATATTTCCACTAAAAGATTATTTGATGGTATAGCTGAATATACACCAACAGCAGCCGAAGTCAGCTCATCAAGAATGGATATGGCCGTTACAGATCCTAATTTTAAATATCCACAATTGTGGAAATCTAACTTAGCTGCCGATTATAAATTTGGTGATGGTTGGATTGCAACAGTAGAAATGCTTTACAATAAAGATGTAAATGCTATTTACCACTCTAATATTGGACTAAACGATGCTACTGTTTACGTAAATGATGGTAGTGGTCAAGCTAATGCCCGTCCATATTTTAATCCAACGAACGTGTCAAATGGTCAGTATATTACAACTAAAACAGCGAATGTAATTTTAATGAAGAATACAAGCAAAGGTTATTCATTATATACTACATTCCAGTTGCAAAAAACATTTACAAGTGGAGCTTTAAAAGGTTTGTACTTTAATGGTTCTTATTCATTTGGACAATCGAAAGGTGTAACTGATGGTTCTTCCTCAGTAGCTTCATCTGCTTGGAAATACCGTGCCGCTCTTGATCCGAATGCTCAAGAACTAGGATATTCTGCAGGTTCTTTTGATGGTCGTTTATTATTACAATCTTCATATACTGCAAATTGGGGTAAAAACTCTTCTACTTCGTTTGGAGTCGTTTATCAAATCTATCAACCATTCCGTTATTCTTATACCTATAATGGTGATTTGAATGGTGATGGACAAAACATGAATGATTTGATATTTATCCCTAAAGATCAATCACAAATAAATATTGTTCCTGCTTCTGGTGATACCAGAACAGCTGCACAAATTTGGGGTCAAATTGATGCCTTCATCAACCAAGATCCATATTTGAGCAAACATAGAGGTGAATATTCGGCTCGTAATGGTGCAGTTTCTCATTACGAACAACAATTGGATGCAAATTTATCACATGATATCAAACTTCCATTGGCTAATGGAGAAGTTCATACACTTCGTTTCAGTTTTGATATTGCCAATGTACTTAATTTGTTGAATAAAAATTGGGGAGTTCAATCAACAACTGTTTTGGGAAACCAACAATATCAGTTCTTGACCATGACAACAAAACCTCTTTCAACAAACAACTATACTCCGGGCTTTACAATGCCTTTGCAGTCTAACAATGTTTTAACTAGTACATTTAAAGACTATAATAGTTCTGTATCTCGCTGGCAAATACAATTTGGAGTAAAATATTTCTTCTAATTGATCAATCTCCTTCAAACTAAAAATGGCTATCTCGAACCCGAGATAGCCATTTTTTTATTGTTGCATTTTACCTTATGCTTTCGGAGCCTTAGGAGTAGTTGCTTTTTCGCTTTTAGGTGTGCCAATGCGCTTAAGGATAGAAGTGATGGTGTAATCGTCTACCTTGGTGGCATCAACGCCGCGATAAAGGGCTTTGCCTGTATCGGTAATCAAAACAATCTGATCCCATAGTTCATTATAGACAACATTATTATCGTCGGTATGACTGTTGCGTACGGTCATTTTGAAGTTCTGATCGTTGCCCAGTGTTTCTAATTCATCCGCTTGTTGTTGTAGCTTATTCAGCAAATCCGGTTTAAGTCCCTTAGATTGAAGAACTGCCATATTTTGATTAACACCAATCAGCAGTTGGCGAACATTTTGAACCACCCCTTCCGAACCTCCGCTATGAATACTTTCGCGAAGATTCTGTAAACCCATCGAATCGGCACTAACGGTCATTTGACCATCAGCCATTTTAAAATACATTTCCATTTTGTTTGCATCCAGCTGTACTTGTTTAATCAATGCCTTTATCCGGTCGGTAACCGTCGTCACTTCTTTTGTCAGTTTTTCGGATGCCACCAACCCTGCACTTTGCGCAATTAATGCTGTCAGGTTATTAACGAATACTTCGGAAAATGCATCCGAAAATGCTGCAAACACTGCCATATCGGCACGTACACGTTGCGCCAGATAACCTCCCATGCCATTAAGGTCTTCGACCTTACAATCAAATTTTCGTTTCACATTCATGATTTTTTTCTTTTTAAGTTATAAATTAAAGTTGTTGTATTGTTTAAAATAATAAAGTCCCCTAATAGGTCATTGCAATATCCGGCACATGATCCGTGTCACTCGGATAGGTCAATGCAGCCTTCTGCATGTGTGCCGCGCCACTCGGATAGGTCAATGCAACGTTCTGCACATGCTCCGCACCACGCGGATAGGTCAATGCAACGTTCTGCATATGCTCCGCGTTACACGGATAGGTCAATGCAGCCTTCTGTATGCATGCCGCGCCACCCGGTTGGGAAATTGGCTTACAATGCTTAACCTTTGAGCCGTCAAATATATTTGTTATTTTTTAATTTTGCAAGTGTTATGAAATAATTTTTCAAAAAAGTTATCAACATAACTAACTGGCTGTGTGATGTAATATGCCTATTTCCTGTTGATAACTTAACTATGTACTAGACTAATGAATGCCTGAAATGCCCGATACTTCTACAAACTGAACGGTATATTGAATCTTTAAAATCGGAGTTTTCTACGATGAACAGGATAGAATAGTTATTCAATATTGAGATTAGCTAAGGGTACATTTAACCAAATTGTCATATATAAAATTTGTGTAAGAAAGGTAGCCGAATTACCTTTGTGCAAAATAGTTGTTTGGCTATTTTAAAGCTATCTAGCTGAATAAAATATTGCGACCATTATCAGCTAGTGACCCCAAAAAACCGAAATGATGATTCTCAACAAGTATTGTTTTATCCGACTTATTCTCTCGTTCTTTATCGCTTTTTTTTATGCGCTAAATACAACTGCCCAAAATCAAAATAATCATACCACTGTTATTCTTTCGCTTGATGGATTCAGGTGGGATTATCCCACTAAAACTGCTACTCCTGCTCTGAACCGGATAGCCCGCAATGGAACGAAAGCCGTATCGTTGATTCCTTCGTTTCCATCCAAAACGTTCCCCAATCATTATACCATTGCCACAGGACTGGTACCCGATCATCACGGGCTGGTAAACAATTCCTTTTACGACGAAGAATTAGACAAGCCTTACTCGCTTAGCAATAAAAATGCGCGATTTAATCCTGTTTTTTACGGAGGTGAGCCCATTTGGATAACAGCTAAAAAGCAAGGAGTAAAAACAGCTTCTTTTTACTGGGTAGGAACAGATGTAGACGATATGCATCCTGATGTATGGAAAAAATACAATCAGCAGACTCCTTTTCCGGAACGAATAGATACTATCGTTAAATGGTTGAAACTTCCGCTGGCAGAGCGTCCTCGGTTGATCATGGCCTATTACCACGAACCAGACGAATCGGGACATAACTACGGACCGGATGACAAGCGAACATTAAAAACGGTGCGCGAAATGGATCAGATGGTGGGTAAGCTATATAAACAAATCAATGAACTACCCAATGCTGATAGCATCAACTTTATCATTGTGGCCGATCATGGCATGGGGGCTATTTCGTCGAAACGAAACATTGTTTTACGCGATTATATTCCGCAATCGTGGCCGGTAAGAATAGAAGGTGGAACTCCCAACTATAATTTTTACGCCACGGGAACATGGAAAGACTCTGCTTATGTGGCTTTGAAAAAAGCTCCTCACATTCGGGTATGGAAACCTGCTGAAGTTCCAGCTTACCTAAACTATGGCAAAAATCCACGCGTTGGTGATATCATCGTTGTAGCCGATTCGGCATGGAGTGTCAGTATTTCCAAACCGGAAATAGAATCGACAGGTGGTACTCACGGTTATGATCCTCGCGATACCGATATGCATGCTATCTTTTACGCAGTAGGTCCGGACTTTAAACAAAATTACGTACAACCCTCTTTCCAAAACATTCATATCTACCCGCTACTTGCTTACTTGCTTGGCATACAACCTGCAAAAACTGATGGCGACTTGAAGAAAGTTATAGATATGCTGAAAAAATAAATATCTGTTTTGATGCCCACTTATGATTTAAGAAAAGTATATATCGGTGCTCTGCACCTCTTTTGTTTCTTTTCTACCTTATTCTACAAAGATTTTGGTGCTCTGCACCTTATTTGAGAAGACTCAAAGGGACAGCGTCCCGAGATATTTGTAGAAACGTAATTATTATTGAATTAAGAGGTGCAGAGCACCGATCTATTTCTTGTTATCAAGCAATAGATCTGCTTAGGTAGGACAGCGGATAATTAGTCTTTTTAGATAAAATTCACCTCGGCACGTAATTCAATGCCGAATTTGGTTTTAACCGAGGCCTGGATTTGTTCGGCCAGGTAAACGATTTCGGCACCGGTAGCTCCACCTTTGTTGACCAATACCAACGCTTGCTTGTCGTGAACACCAGCATTGCCTATTTGCTTGCCTTTCCAACCACACTGGTCGATAAGCCAACCTGCAGGAACTTTTTCCTCTGTTTCGGAAACAAAGTAATGTGGCATCTGAGGGTATTGAGCTAGTAACTCGTTGAAATGAGCTTTAGAGATCACCGGGTTCATAAAGAAACTTCCTGCATTCCCAAAAATCTTAGGGTCGGGCAACTTACTCTCGCGAATAGCGATAATCGTTTGGCGAATATTTTGCAACGTGATATCGCCATTTTTCAATACTTCGGCTTCCAGATGCTGATAGTTGAGTTTAAACTCAGGCTGTTTCTGTAGTTTAAACACAACCGAAGTGATAATATACTTTCCTTTCAATTCCTTTTTAAAGATGCTCTCGCGATAACCGTACTGACAATCTTCAATCGAAAATATTTTAAGCTCACCTGTTTCTATCTCCACAGCATTCACTTCTATAATCACATCTTGTACTTCCACACCATAGGCACCGATATTTTGCACAGCGGACGCTCCTACTTCGCCCGGGATAAGCGAAAGGTTCTCCACTCCTCCCCAACCGTTTTGAACCGAGTAGGCCACAAAATCATCCCAATTCACAACGGCCCCGGCTTCCAGCATAACGGTATCAGCATCTTCACTCACCTTCTTTATAAAATTGATAGCCGAATGAAGTATCACACCCTTGAAATCTTTCATAAAAAGTAAATTGCTACCACCGCCAATATGAAGCAGGCGATTTGATTTGACAATTTCCGATTGTAAGGCCATTTGGAGTTCTTCCACAGAACTGTATTCAATAAAATAATCGGCCTTGGCGTCGATGCCAAAGGTATTGTATGAAAGTAGAGATATATTTTCTTTGATAATCATTATGAAAACTATTTTGAAGTGATTTTATTATTGACAAATTCGATAACTTTGTCTTCGTCTGTTGGTTCAAACCATTGTATTTCTTTGTCACGATTGAACCAGGTAAGTTGGCGTTTAGCGTATCGACGGGAGTCTTGCTTAATCATATTTACCGCAAAGTCGAGTGTCCAATTGCCATCCATGTACTCATACAGTTCTTTATAGCCCACAGTATTCATGGTGTTGAGATGTCGGTATTGAAAAAACTGTTCAGCTTCATGCAGCAAACCTTCCGTCATCATCTCTTCTACACGGGCATTAATGCGGTCATACAATTCGGGACGCGGTCGGTTTAATCCAACTTTGAGGATATTGAAATTACGCTGTTTGCGTTCACCGGTGCGTAAATCGGAATAGGGCTTTCCGGTCATGCTGCAGATTTCCAGTGCGTGCAAGATCCGTTTAGGATTTTGCTGATCCACCTCTTCGAAATGTTTGGGGTCAAGGCGTTTTAATTCATCTTGTATAAATTCTAAGCCCTTCGCCGCAAACTGTTGTTGCCAGAAAGTGCGCGTTTCTGCATCCACAGTTGGGATATTATCCATCCCGTTGCACACAGCATCGATATACATCATCGATCCACCTACCAACATGACCACATCGTGTACAAGAAATAACTCATCCAACAATTGAATAGCATCCTGTTCGTACTGCCCGGCATTATATTCGTCAAAAATGGAATGTGAACCAATGAAATAATGCTTCACACGACTGAGCTGCTCATCGGTGGGAGCCGCAGTGCCAATTTTCAATTCGCGATAAAACTGTCGCGAATCGGACGAAACGATGGGACATCCGAAATGCTCAGCCAAACGCAGACTAATGTTGGTTTTCCCTACGCCTGTGGGGCCAAGAATAACAAGTAAGGTCTTATTTAGTTGATAGTTGACAGTTGATAGTTGACAGTTATCGCTGGTGTCCATTGTTATTTTGTTATTCAATTGTATGACATTAATTGTTGAGAAATATAAAACACACTATAATAAATTAAGACAAATAGAAGATTAGAACGCGGATAAACGCTGATCTAGCGGATAAAAAAACGGATTTTTATTCTGACTTGTCAGAATGATTTTCAACCATTTGAGGAATTATCAGTCATGCTTGCATGACTTAAATCTGCTATAGATCCGTAGAAGTACTATCCGTTTTTATCCGCTTAATCCGTAAAATCCGCGTTCTATTCTTTATGATAAATACGACATTATATTCTGACCACTACATTTGATTTTGTTTACTCATTCCCCAGTTACGCATTGCTTACCGGGGGTTATTCACATTTAGCCTCTTCGAGGCATAAGACTTACTTTGTTATTTATCAAGCAAAAGAACTCATATTTGATTGAATAGAGGTGCAAAGTAGTTACAAAAAAGACAGAAAATAAACGAGCTTATTTTCTGTCTTTTATCAAATTTCTTGTAAGTTGTTTAGAACTTTGGATCTTCTGCAAAAAGACTGCTGTCATCAAAATTCATTTCTCCGAAACCTTCTTCGTCCAGTTCGTCTACTTCGTATTCCTGATCACCATAAAATTCTTCATCAATAACAGCTTTTGGTGGAGCTATAACAATTCCTTCATCCTCCATTATTTGTTGTGGTGCATCGCCTTCGGCCGACTCACAGACTGCTTTTTTCAAGTTTTTGAGTGGAATAATCTCAGTTAACTCCATGAAAAACACGCGATCGGACATCATATCAAAAACATAAAGCAGTTTTTGGTTTTCTTCCGATAATAATTCTTCCAGGGTTGTATCATCCATGGTAAGATTATCGTATTCTGAGCTCGACTCCATTTCCACTAAAGTAACCTCTTGCCCTTTTTCCCAATTATCAGAACAGATAAAAAAGGATGTCATCTGATTTTTCTCGTAATTCACCGAATCGAGAATAGCGTTGTGCAACTCGAAGAATTTGGCTTCCGAGTCGATCTTGATAACGCGTACAAAGTTATCCACTTCATCGGATAGCATTGTGAATTTATATACCATTGTGTGTTCGTTTTGATTTCGGTTGTAAAAATACTACATTTTTTTTATTGGCATCGAGTTTGAACGAAGAATTTTTCGAACAAATACCAAACTATTGCGTTTTAGAATCGAATAAAACTTTAATTTACAATTAGATAATTCGTAACCGTTTAATGCTGTTAGAGTTCTGAATCAATTGATTAAAACAACAACTGAAGCATCTCAAATTACTTACTTAACAGAAGATTGTGTTTAAATTGTAATCGATAATTGCAAAACATCAAATATCAATTTATCAAATATAGTGCTAAATTTTAGATAAAGCATAAGTAAATGTTTTAATATTACGTTATATTGTAAATAAATAGTATTATTTTGAAACCTTTGGCGGTAGTTTATTGTCCTTACTGTCCTATTGATTAATTTTGTACATTATTTAAAACTAATTTGACTAAAAAACAACCATCATAGAATATGAAATTCACCAAAATGCATGGAATCGGAAACGATTATATATACGTGAACGGTTTCGAAGAAAAAATTGAAGATCCTGTAAGCTTTGCTATCTGTTACAGCGATCGTCACAAAGGGATTGGTTCTGACGGATTGGTAATGATTTTACCATCGGAGACTTCTGATTTCAGAATGCGTATGTTTAATGCCGACGGTTCCGAATCGGAGATGTGTGGAAATGCTTCCCGCTGTATCGGTAAGTTTGTTTACGACAAAGGATTAACCGACAAAAAGGAAGTAACACTTGAAACATTAGCCGGTGTAAAAATTCTGAAATTGACGGTAGATGCCGAAAATAAAGTGGAAAGTGTAACCGTGGATATGGGAGAACCGATATTGAATGGTGAGCTTATTCCGACTACTTTCAAGCAAGATAGAGTTATAAACGAACCGGTAACCTTTAGCCCGGAGATAAGCTATAACATTACCTGCGTTTCGATGGGAAATCCACATGCTGTGATATTCACCACAGGCATTAGCGAACTTGATTTACCCAAAGTGGGTCCGGTTATCGAGAATGCGGCTATATTTCCACGTCGCACCAACACCGAATTTATTGAGGTGCTTTCAAAAAATCGCCTAAAAATGCGTGTTTGGGAACGTGGTTCGGGCGAAACATTGGCTTGTGGAACTGGAGCTTGCGCTTCGGTGGTGGCAGCTGTACTGAACGGACATACCGAACGAAAAACAACCGTGGAGCTACTGGGAGGCGAACTCACTATTGAGTGGAAGGCCGATGATAACCACGTTTACCTCACCGGTGGTGCAACTACGGTGTTTGAGGGAGAAGTCTAATACCCCTAGCCCCTAAAGGGGAACAGAATTAGTTTCGTCACTTTTTTTTCAACATACATCATAAACAATACTAACTATTCTTATCCCCCTTTAGGGGTTAGGGGTAATTTCAACTAAATTATGGCACAAATTAATGAGAATTTCATCAAGATTCCGGCTACTTATTTATTTTCGGAAATAGCAAAACGAGTAACACAACATAAAGAAGAGAATCCAACCGCTCCTATCATCCGCATGGGAATTGGCGATGTGAGCCTGCCCCTGCCCGATGCAGCCGTGGATGCTATGATTAAAGCTGCTGACGAACAACGCAGTGCAGCCACTTTCAGAGGCTACGGTCCTGAGCAAGGTTATGCTTTTTTACGTGAAGCTATCGTTGAAAATGATTTTACAGCCCGGGGAATCACTATCGAAGCTGATGAAATCTTTGTAAGCGATGGAGCAAAAAGCGACACTGGAAATATTGGCGATATCTTTGATAAAAATAACCGCGTGGCTATTACCGATCCTAGTTATCCGGTATATGTAGATACGAACGCTATGGGCGGACGTGCGGGCGAACCTACTGCCAGCGGCGAATGGACTAATTTGGTGTATTTATCATGCAACGCTGTCAACAACTTTGTACCTGCACTTCCAACCGAAAAAGTGGATTTGGTATACCTTTGTTATCCAAACAACCCAACAGGAACCACATTGACCAAAGAACAACTGACCGTGTGGGTAGAATATGCGAAAGCAAACAATGTGATTTTACTTTTCGACGCGGCTTACGAAGCATTTATCACAGAAGAAAATGTACCTCATAGCATTTACGAAATTGAAGGTGCTAAGGATGTGGCCATTGAATTCCGCAGTTTTTCTAAAACAGCCGGATTTACAGGAACCCGTTGTGGATATACCGTTGTTCCAAAACAATTGATGGGTTATTCGGAAAACGGTGAACCTGTATCGTTGAATAAACTTTGGAATCGTCGTCAATGTACTAAGTTTAATGGTACTTCGTACGTGGTACAACGCGCGGCAGAAGCCACTTATACACCAGAAGGAAAGAAACAAGTAAAAGCCCTTATCGATATTTATACTGAGAATGCCCGCATTATTCGCGACGGATTGACAAAAGCAGGATATACCATTTTTGGTGGTGTGAATGCGCCTTACGTTTGGGCAAAAGCTCCGGAAGGAATGGGAAGCTGGGAATATTTCGATTACCTGTTGAAAGAGAAAAACATTGTAACTACTCCGGGAGCCGGATTTGGTGCCAGTGGCGAGGGTTATGTTCGTTTCTCGGCATTCGGTAGCAGAGAAGCCACTATTGAAGCGATGGAAAGACTGTATAAATAATGGTCAATGATTAATTATAAATGATTAATGACGCCTTGGAATTTTTCCAGGGCGTTCTTTTTTTTTTGAATTTCCTCATATATATTGGGACAGGTCACGACCGATCCCTACGAACCTATGAATATCTATCAAAATTTACAAGCTCTCCCCTATTCATCAATATGTATAAAAGGAATGACAATATCATCATTCCTTTTTATTGTATAATGAAGGTCGGTTTTGTTGTTTTTTCTGTTAAATACAAAATCACTTGCTCAAATTGAGCATTTTTTGTGCTTTATAGCATAATTTAGTGACTAAAGTCGATCAATTTCGGACATAAATGTAATATGTATCAAAATAAAAATAAATGTAAATATATCGGTATGAAAGAAAATGATTGAATTTGATTTCATATTGACATGAAAATGCCACTAATTATATTATATTGAAATGTGTATTTTTAATTAAGCAACATTTTGGTAGTTTTTATTGTAGATATGTGACATTTTGCTTAGTTTTGCAATGTATTAGAAACAATATGACAATAGAACTAAAATATCACTATCTTTTTTATTGATTCAGTATATCATTAACTACAATATGATTTTTTTGAACAACAATAAATAAGAAAAGGGTTGGAATAATTAAATAAATAGAAAAGCTTGTGAAATGATAACAATAGGCTTTAAGAAATATCCAATCGGAACTATCTGTTCATATTACTCTATAAAAGATATTAATTCAAAAATATAAACAAGTAACGGATTTTTAATTATTAAATTTTAAAAGTAAACAAAATGAGAAAGATTAAAGTTTTAGCAATCTGCGCGATTGCGGTTTTAGCAGTTTCGAACATTAAAGCTCAAGGTTTTTCAACAGGTGCTGACATTGTAAGTTCGTATGTATGGCGTGGTATACCGCAAGATGGTACTTCGTTAGGCGGAACTCCAAATATCCAACCTTATGCAGCATTTACAACAGGCAAGTTAACTTTGGGTTCGTGGGCTTCAGGTAGCTTTACAGGAGCAGTTAAAGAAGTAGATTTATATGCAACTTTAGCAGTATCAAGTAAATTCGCTATTACTCTTACCGATTATTATTACAATTTTGCAGGTCAACCTAATTATTTCAAATACAGCGGAGGTACCGGTCACGTATTCGAAGGTACATTAGCTTACACAGGTTCTGCATTTAGTGCTTCTATCAACACAATGTTTGCCGGAGCCGATAAAAAAGTAAACGGCGACAATGCTTTATCAACATATGTTGAGTTAGGATACCAAATTGCACCAGTTGCTAAAATCTTCATTGGAGGTTCACTCGGCGAAAGTCAAACATATGCAACAACAGGCTTCGGCATTACCAACCTGGGTATTAAAGTAAGTAAATCAATCGCTATCACCGACAAATTCAGTCTTCCTGTTTATGCTATCGTTGGAGCAAACCCTTACTCTAAAAGCACATTCTTTGTTGCTGGTGTAACTTTATAAGACTGATTGAATAGACTTATTCAAAATTAAAAAATACACATCTCAAAAAAATACACATTATGAGTAAAACATTAGCTGCCCCTACAAGGGAACGATATTTCTCTACAATTAGAGAAAATATCTCAAAACCAAAAAACTGGAAACTTTTTGCCGCATTCTTTGGCGGAAAAATGATTGGTTTATTAGCAGTAATAGCTGCAATGATATTAGTACCAGGCATAATCGGAACATCAGCTCATGCAGCTGATACCTTCACAGCACACGAAACATCGATTATCAACTCTTTAAATACAGTATGGACATTAGTTGCAGCCGCTTTGGTATTCGGTATGCAAGCAGGTTTCGTAATGTTGGAAGCAGGTTTCGCAAGAAAACGTGAAACAGTCAACGTTCTTATTGAGTGCGTTTTAGACACAGCTATTTGTGGTGTTTCGTTCTGGGCTATCGGTTATGCCTTTATGTTTGGCGCTGGTAACGGATTTATTGGAACACAATACTTCTTCTTGCAAGGCGCACCTGATACATACGGTGCAACTGGTGTAGCACTTTTAGCTCACTTTGTATTCCAATTTGCATTTGCCGATACAGCATCTACTATTACTTCGGGTGCAATGATCGGACGTACAAGTTTCCGTGGTGATATTCTTTACAGTATCTGTGTTACTGCATTTATCTATCCAATTATCGGCCACTGGGCATGGGGTCCTGATGGATTCTTAGCATTAATGGGAACACCGGGTCATTTCTTACCTCAACTGGGTAATGGTTTTCGTGACTTTGCAGGATCTACAGTAGTTCACACCATTGGTGGTGTTGTATCACTTGCCGGAGCTATCGTATTAGGACCACGTATTGGACGTAAATTCCTTCGCGATGACAAAAAAGGTGGTGGTCTTCCAGCAGCTCACAACTTACCAGTAGCTGTAACAGGTGCTTTCCTTTTATGGTTCGGATGGTACGGTTTCAATCCGGGAAGTACACTTTCAGCAATGGATGCTGTAGGTATTGGTCGTGTAGCCGCAAATACAACTTTAGCTGCCTGTACAGGTGCTTTAAGTGCAATGATATTAGCTTTTTATGTTGGTTCTTTTAAGGGTAAATTTGACGTTGGCTTTACAGTAAACGGATTGTTAGGTGGATTGGTTGCTATTACTGCACCATGTTATTGGGTATCTCCTTTTGGAGCGATTATTATTGGAGCAATAGCTGGAGCTATCGTATTTGGAGGAATCTATTTATTGGAATACCTTCGCATTGATGATCCTGTTGGAGCAGTTCCTGTACACGGATTGAACGGTATCTTCGGTACATTGGCAATTGGTCTTTTCTCTAGTGGTGAATATGGTTTTACAGGTCCTATGGGCGCTGATAACACTGCACCGGTTGCAGGTCTTTTCTACGGTGGTGGGTGGAATGTATTCCTTGCTCAATTAGTGGGAAGTACAATTATAACACTAACAACATTTGCTGTAGCAATGATTGTAATGTTGGTTATCAACAAACTACCACATCCATTCAAACTACGTGTTGAGCCAAAAGGTGAAACTGCGTTTGGAGGTTTGGATGTGTTTGAACACGGAGCTGAAGCTTACAACAACTAGTATTTAATTCTACCAATGCAGAACGGAATTATAACTTACAGTTAAATTACAGTACAAACGTTCTGTTTTTGGTTGAATAAAAATATATTTGTAGCAAGAAAAACGTGTTCGTAAAAATTTATTAGAAAAAACTAAAAAGTATTCATTATGAAAAAAATAGAAGCAATTATCAGACGCTCCAAGTTTGACGAAGTCAAAGAAGCATTACACGCTATCGATATCGATTTCTTCACTTATTCAGAAACTATTGGAGTTGGAAATGAAAAGAAAGCAAAAAATGTATTCCGTGGATCAAGTGATACAGATAATATTTCCAGATTAACCCTTTCGATTGTGGTAAGAGATCAAAACTTACAGAAAACCGTAGATTGCGTATTAAAAAGTGCATACACCGGTGAAATTGGCGATGGAAAGATTTTTGTATCAACAATTGATGAATCATACCGTATTCGCACGAGCGAAAAGGGAGATGAATCATTGTATATCAAATAATAAATAAGATATACTGAAACTTCAGGGCGATTATTATAACTATTCATGTAGTTGAAAGTGATAAATTATAGAAGCTTTGAATTTGAGGAAAACGACCGGAAGTATTTATTATCTTGAAAGCACTGTTAAATACGAATGAAGTTTTCGGACAATCAAAATGACTACTAATTCATTTCAGTAAGTTATGTGGATGTATAAAATAGCACTGGGTAAATGGCATTGGTTGAAATTTTTTGAAGGCAATTATTATCTTGTCAGCACTGTTAATTACTAACAAAAAATTTCACCATCCATTCTACCAACTCGGTATAAATCAAAGATTATAAAAGCATATTAATGACAATTGGATCGGAATTATTAAGCAGAATAGAGTCAATTTGTCATTCCCTCAAACACGGTGAAACTGCTTACAACTAATCGTGTGTTTTTTAGTTTTATTGTTTCAGGCAGGCTATTTCGTGAGAAATGGCCTGCTTATTTTTTATAGGTTCATATTCTTGCACATATTGAATGAAAATAAGTTTCATTTACCATAATAAACAAGAAACGAACGAGTTAGCAATATAAATCTAGTATTAGATAATTTTGTGCTAACTTTGACAAACAAAAGTTCAACAACCAATTTGATTAAACAATTAGAATGAAAGATATTGCAACAATCCCTTTATGGTGCTCTATTCCCTTTGTGGTAATGCTTTTGGCTATCGCCACCGGACCGCTTATTGCCGAAAAATGGTGGGGCGAAAACAAAAACAAGCTACTCGTTTCTCTTTTTCTGGGTATTCCGGTAATCGTTTACATGTTAGTAAACGGTCTTTCGGAAAGTTTGGTTGACACCATCGCTTATGATTATATTCCGTTTATGGTTTTACTGGGTTCCTTGTTTGTTATTACCGGAGGTATTCATTTGTCCGGCGATATCAAAGCCACCCCGCTCAACAACACCTTGTTTCTAAGTATAGGTTATGTGTTGGCATCTATTATGGGTACAACAGGAGCCGCTATGCTTCTTATTCGTCCGGTAATTGCCACTAATCAGGAACGCAGATTTACCACACATACAATATTATTTTTCATTGCAGCAGTGGCCAATTGTGGTGGTCTTTTAACTCCACTTGGTGATCCTCCCTTGTTTATGCTTTACCTCCGTGGAGCTGAGTTCACATGGTTTCTGAATTTGTTTCCGGAATGGATTTTTACCGGCACATTATTACTGTTGATATATTATTTTGTAGACCGGTATTATTATAAAAAAGAAGACTGGGTAGATATAGCGGAAGATTATATTCGAGTGGAACCAATTCGGGTATCCGGAAATATTAACTTTTTATTTCTGCTTGGCGTAGTAATTTCTGTTGCATTTATAAATAAAGGAAACATACCTCAGATGGGCGAAGAGCATGCAGCTGTTTGGCTGAAATACCTTCGTGAAATCGTGTTAGTATTCCTCGCCGTTATGTCATTGTGTTGCACCAAACAGGAAGTTCGTAAAAGCAATAAATTTACGTGGGAACCGATTATTGAAGTTGCTTACCTTTTTCTGGGCATATTTGTAACTATGGCTCCCACCTTAATTTGGCTGGCAAAAAATGCCGCAAGTTTTGGAGTGACCGAACCCTGGCAGTTTTTATACGCATCGGGGACTTTAAGCTCATTTTTAGACAACACTCCTACTGCGGTTGCTTTTTATGATTTAGCGCATGGTTTACCTGCGGCATTATCAGCAACAACAATGGTGGCCGGAGTACCGGAAATTCTATTAAAAGCCATTTGTGTGGGTGCTGTATTTTTTGGATCGATGACGTATATTGGCAATGGGCCTAACTTTATGGTAAAATCTATTGCCGAAGAAAACGGTATTAAGATGCCCGGTTTTTTTGCCTACATGTGGAGATTTTCGCTCATTGTTTTATTGCCTATTTATATATTGGTACAATTAATTTTTGTGTAGATAATAAGCAGTTCTACATAAGCATAAAAGCGTAAAGCCATCAGTTTTAGAAATAAAACTGATGGCTTTTTTTATTGAAGCTTCAATATTGACACAAAGAATCATTTTTATGTTAAAGTAGGTATTAATGATAGGTTTAGAATAGAAATCCGACCTAAATGTAGTGCTTTGCAGTTAAATGTTACCTTTTTGTTGCTTTTTTAATTGTTTTCTTGTCATTTTGCTTGTCAAATTCAAAACAATGACATACTTTTGCAATCAAATTAGTGAAATATACAACCAATTGCCATAAATAAGCCAATATATCTATGAAATTGACAAATATTTCATACATTTATGTAAGAAGAGACAATAACTAAAATGAATAAAAACAGTATTTATGAAAAAAATTGAAGCAATTATCCGCAAGTCTAAATTTGAAGATGTAAAAGAAGCTCTCTACAATGAAGGTATTGATTGGTTTTCTTATTGGGATATTACAGGATTAGGAAAATCGACCGAAGAACAAATAGTTAGAGGTCAGGTATTTCAATCAAATTATATCCACAGAAGAATGCTTTCTATCGTAGTTCGCGATGTTAATCTCGAGAAAACAGTAAATGCCATACTTGACTCGGCCTGGACGGGCGAAACCGGTGATGGAAAAATCTTTATTTACGATATTGAAGACACATTCCGTATTCGTAACCGTGAATCAGGACCGGATGCATTGTTTAACAAGGAATAATAGAGAGTCGACACTAAAATTAAAGAAGTAAGAAATAAAAATTTATGAAGAAAAATATTTTATCAATAATAGCCCTTTTAGCATTGTCAGTTTCTGCGCTATCAGCTCAAACGGCAACGCCTGTTGCCCCTACTGTAAACGCCGGAGACACGGCATGGATGATTGTTGCCACTGCGTTTGTATTACTAATGTCGATCCCCGGATTAGCATTATTTTACGGTGGATTGGTTCGTCGCAAAAACGTATTGAACGTATTTATGCAGGTATTTGTTTTGGTAGCAGTCATCAGTATAGAATGGGTGGTAATAGGTTATAGCACTTCATTTGGCACCAATTCTATCGAAGCTTTGAAGCCATATATCGGTGGTTTTCACTGGGCATTTTTAAATAACATTGGCATTAGTGATTTGAGCCCATATTTCATTTCACACTCACAAATTGGACTTGATGGCGCTGCAGTAGGTACTATTCCTCACATTATATTCATTATGTTTCAATGTATGTTTGCGGTTATTACGCCAGCTTTGATTATTGGAGCTTTTGCTGAACGTATTAATTTCAAGGGCTTCCTGATTTTCTCTGTTCTTTGGTCGTTATTTATCTATAATCCTGTTGCGCACTGGGTTTGGGCTGCCGATGGCTGGTTATTTAAATTAGGAGCATTGGATTTTGCCGGTGGTACTGTTGTACACATTAACGCTGGTGTTGCTGCAATTGTTACAGCTGTTATGCTTGGTAAACGTCGTGATTATAAAGGACACGCGATACCTGCCCACAATATTACCTATGTAGTTATTGGTGCCGGTTTGCTATGGGTTGGCTGGTTTGGATTTAATGCTGGTAGCGGATTGGCTGCCGATGGTTTGGCTGCTAATGCATTAATGGTTACACATATTGCTGCTGCCGCTGCTGCATTAACCTGGGCTCTTTTGGATTGGATTATCGACAAACGCCCAACAGTTGTAGGTATCAGTACCGGTGCAGTAGGTGGCTTGGTGGCTATTACCCCTGCTGCAGGATTTGTAGGCGTTCCCGGAGCATTGGCCATTGGAGTATTAGTATCTTTAGTCTGTTTTTGCATGGTGGCCTATGTAAAACCAAAATTAGGATACGACGATTCGCTCGATGCATTTGGTGTTCACGGCGTTGGTGGTATTCTAGGTGCACTTTTAACCGGAGTCCTGGCTTCACCCCTTATTCAATCTGCATACAGCGGAGCTATTTACGGCAACTTTCACCAACTGTGGATACAATTCCTGGCCGTAGGTGTAACAATAGTTTTCTCCGGTATCGGAACATTCATTCTGTTTAAACTTGTCGATAAATTCGTAGGACTACGTGCTTCGGATAAACATGAAGCAATTGGTCTTGATGAAACTCAACACGGAGAAACAGCTTACAATAACTTTGATTAATCAAAAACTCCCCATACACGGTGAAATTGGCTACAACAAATCGTGTGTTTTTTAAGTTTTATTGTTTAAGGCAGGTTGTCTCGAGAGAAATGACCTGCCTGCAGACAAAAACAGATACTTTTTTATAAAAAACAACATTTTTCAGAATATTTATTCATTGTTTGAACGTAAATATCCTATTATATCCAATTGTTTTGTATCTTTATTGCATATTCAATCTATTTTATACAAAAAAGCATTTGAAATAGCAAAATATTGATTTGTTACATTTGTATGCTTAATAGTTTTGAATTGACACAAATTTACGTGTTTTATTTTCAAATCAATATCTACAAATCTTTTTTTTCAGAAATTGAGCATATTATAGTGTAAAAACTATCATTTTAATTATTTTTGCACTGATTTAATATCATAACGAAAGAATAAGACCATAATTTAAAAATAAGAACAAAAAAATAACCCTCAAAAAATATAATTATGTCATCATTGAGATTTAACGCAGTAGAAGAAGCTTTTAAGAAAAAAGCCGTTGAAGTTATTGCCCCTTCAAAGTTTACTTCCGATTATTACGGAAAATATGTTTTCAACAAAGCCGCCATGGTA
>Ga0302321_100000646_pt1 | contig 30309 bp, 23 predicted proteins | sample Fen_T0_1_FD_202505 | JGI IMG/M metagenome (GOLD analysis project Ga0302321, IMG submission 202505) | Peat permafrost microbial communities from Stordalen Mire near Abisko, Sweden - Fen_T0_1 | ecosystem: Environmental > Terrestrial > Soil > Wetlands > Permafrost | place: Sweden: Abisko... | reverse complement strand
TTCAGGAGACCACGGGCGCACACGGCCGAGTCGTCCTCGTGGGCAACCACTTGAAGAGCAAGGGCTCTGCTTGCGCCGACAACCTGAGCCCCGTGGGGCCCGACCCGGACGTTTTGGACGGCCAGGGCAACTGCAATCAAACGCGCACGGCTGGCGCGGTGCAGCTCACTAACTGGCTATCGGGCAACCCGACTGGCACCGGCGAATCGCGTGTCCTCATCTTGGGCGATATGAATGCGTATGCAGAAGAAGATCCGATCCGAGCCTTCGAGCAGGCGGGGTATACGGATCTGATCCGAGCTCACTTCGGAAACGCCGGCTATTCCTATGTCTTCGACGGTCAATGGGGGTACCTGGATCATGCCCTCGCCGCGCCGAGCCTCGTGAGTCAAATCGCGGACGTGCTCGAATGGCACATCAACGCCGACGAGCCGGTCGTCCTCGACTACAACACCGAGTTCAAGAGCTCGGGCCAAATCGCGAGTCTCTACGCACCGGACGCTTATCGCGCATCCGACCACGACCCCGTCGTGGTCGGCCTCAATCTTTCGCCCGTCGCCGCGGTCCCCGCCAGCAGCGCCGCGCACGACGTGATGCTCATCCTGCTGCTGGGCGGCTTGGGCGTTTGGCTGCTCTGCCGCCTACGCGGAGCCAAGCGTTTCGGCGCGGTGTGACCTCGCCGGCTCACTCTCCGCCGTTCGCGAGCGCGTTCACGCGCGTTCGTACTTTCGGATGGGCGTCATGGCGCGCTGAGCGCCGCCGCTGTTTCCCCCTTCGACGCATGAGGCTAACCGCCAAGCCGCCCGCGCAAACGATCGTGGCGTAGAGGTGGCAGCGCTCGGTGTCTGCCGCACACCCCGAGGAGACTGCTATCGCGCACCCGCTCGCGCGCGGTGTGCCCTTCGCGGTACCGGCGTCGGGCGCATCTCCCGGCGAGCCGCCAGCGCTGGTGCGTCCGCCTACGGCTCCAGCGGATCCCCCGGTGAATCCTCCCGTGCTACCGCCCGTCTCAGCGATCGGCACGCACGCCTCGCCGGCGCAGGTGTAGCCGCTCGGGCAGGCGTTGTTGTCGAGCTCTCCGTCGCAGTCGTCGTCGAACGCATTGCAGGTTTCTGCCATTGGCGGGCCGGGGTGGCAGTCCGCAGGGCTGCAAGAGAGGCTCTGACGCCTGCACCACCCGAGACCGCATTGGGGGCGAACACGTTCGTCCACATTGCCATCGCAATTGTCGTCTTTCAAATTGCAGATCTCGACTGCGCTCGGGTGCACGGCAGGATCGGTGTCGTCGCAATCGCCGGCTTGCGCCGCGTACCCGGGGACGTTGCCGCATCCAACCTTCGGGGTTCCCGACTGTGACTTGTAGTAGCCATCGCCATCTGCGTCCGGCCACATCATGACTGGGGGCGTGCCCTCATCGATCTGCCCGTCGCAGTTGTCGTCGTGCTTGTTGCAGATCTCCGTTGCGCCAGGGTGGACTCGCTCATCGTTCTCGTCACAATCGCCGTCCAGGGCGGCAAAGCCGGCGGGAGCCGCGTCGCCAGCGCAACCGAGCAGCGTGCCCACGCCCTTGGCCCCGTATCCGTCGAGATCGAGGTCTCGGTAGAAGGTCTGTGCCGAGCAGCCGAAGACCCACTGGAAGTCGCCGCTGCCTGGGGAATCGCCGGCAGGAGAATTGTTTCCGTTCCCGGCGAGCGCTGCGACTCGGATGTCTAGGCCTCCCGGTTGGATGGGAGCCTGCCACGCAAAGCGAAAGGTCACCGCGCCATTGACGGCAGCCTTGGGCGCGGTGTGCGTGAGCCCTTGGCCATTGACTTGGAGACCCTCCCCAGTCAGCGACTTGAGCGATCCGATTCCGCCGCTGGTGATGAAGGCACCACCGACCGCCACGGAGGTCGCTCGGACGGTCAGCGTGAAGTTTACGAGATCGCCAGGGACGAATGTCGCTGGATCGGAGGTCAGGGAGAGCACCGGAGCGCCGACGCCACCACCACCACTGTGGCATGCCTGGCAGTTGTCAGTAACGATCCCTCCCGCCCTCGCGGCGGCAGGGGTAGCTTGCCCCACCAGAATCGACAGGCCGAGCGCCACGGCGGAGACCCTGCCCGTCGTTGAAGGCGCGGACCAACCGCCCCTGCGAGCTCGCGAGGCGGAGACCCGCGCGAAGCACGCCGGAATCCAACCCATCATCTGAGCTCCTTCAAAAGCCGGACCTGTTCAGTGTACTGCCGCGTGGCCCGCCGAATTGTCACGCTTTCGCGCGGCCGGCGTCGCGACACTTTCTTTTCGCGAGTCGAGGCCCCTAAGGGCTCGCCCAGAAATAACTGATACTGCGCCCGCCGATACTCTCGCTGCGGCGGGCGGCCTCGTCGCTGCGCTCCTCGACCTACTTCAGTAGGCCTCCGGTGCTCGCTCCTCGGGCGCCCGCCTCGCTTCGGTCTCGGCGGGCTCGCGACTCAGTTATTTCCGGGCGAGCCCTAAAGTCAGTAAGCGCGGACATCCGACCTGGATCTCGGCCTCTCCAAACATCATGCTCACATCAATCGGGCCCGCGAGCGCGCGGTACCTCGGGAAGACGATCAGCGACAGGTTCGCGTGATCCCGTCCGCGTCAGGAATGCACCGACGAAGAAGTCGCCAGAGTTGGTCTTGACACTTTCAGATGGCCCTGCTGCATCGAAGCGCCGCTGGGCGGTTGGCCGGCGGTCGGTTTGGGAGACACTTCCAAGGGCACAGTGGTGATCCAGTGATCCCCCCGGCGACAGGTCCACGTTAGGGGTCCACGGTCTCAGCGATCGCGAAACTTCGCGGGGCAGACTTTAGCGCCGCCGGATCTCCAGGGCTGTGAACGTGTCGAGCACAACCGCCCCGACGGTGAACGCGCCCTACGCTTCGGCCTGAAGCTTGGAAATCGGCTCGAGCGTCGGGCGCGCTGCTGGCGGCGCCCGAAGAAGCTCGGCCAACAGAACCTCGGTCGATTTGGCCCGCTGAAGACGCGAGCGAACGTCGCTGCGCGCCCAAGGCTGCATCACGGTCACCGGTCGGCACTGGCGGGTGGGTTCCGCGTGTCAGGCACCACTGGCTTGAGAAGCATTTGTTGCACCCACCCTGCTGAATAGGTTTTCTTTGACAGCCCTTCTGTCGGCGGCCCTTACTCAACCGAATGGCGCACCGGCCGATCGCGAACGGGGTGATTGTCTTGGCCTTCTCTCGGTTGTGCTGATGATATTCCGTTCCTGTCGATGTTTTTCGGCGGGCACAATAGTCAAAGTTTCGCACGTGCGAGCGAATGACCGTCGAATTTAATTCGCGCGGCAGTCGATGTTCGAGTCGCGGGTGTCGATGCGCAAGGCGGAGTCGGCGAGGTCGAGCGCACCGCGAGGACCGCGAGGTCGGGGAGAGTCGAAGTCGATCGTGGTCAGCGGAGACGGGAGGGCATGTTAGCGCGTCTTTGCAGGTGCGGATCTTCGGCTGTGGCGATGCGAAGACCTCGAAGAACAACTTTTCGTCGAGATGTGGCGGGTCGCGTTCGGCGGCGGCAGCGAGCAATTCAGCGGCGAGATTCATGAGCACGCGAGAGGCCGAACCGCCGTAACTTCACGAGAGCGAAATTGGAGCCGCTCACGGCCCAGCTGCTTGCCGGTGATCCAACGCGACGTGGGGGAGGCTTGATCGACGGCGTTGACTGGGCCTACGCTCCTTTGCCATGGCAAACGCCCAGAACGTGACGGCAAAGACGTCGGTCTGTCATCTTTGCGGTCAGTTGCGAGGCGATCCGCACGCAGATCTGATAAACGCGCTATTGACGGAAGAGGGCGGTGCGGATGTCGCCACCGCCGAATACTCCCGGCGGGTCATTCTCGAGTCGGGGTCATTCGCTGTCATTCCGAGCCTCGGCGCGCTGGGTCCAACTCATTGCTTGCTGTGTCCTAAGTCGCACGCGCTGAGCTTTGCCGGACTTGACTCTCTCTTGCAGGAAGAGTGCACGCTCGTTCGGCAGCGCCTACGTGCCCTGCTTCTGCGCGTTCAACCAGGGTATGTCTTTCAGTTCGAGCATGGAAGCCCGCATTTTTCGAAGGGGCGCTTGGTTTGTAGCGTCGCTCACGCGCACTTGCATTTCCTCAGCGTTGCCCAAAACTTCAACGTCATTGGCGAGAGTGGTCTGATCTGGAAGACCTTTGACGGATCGCTGGCGGACTTGGCGAGACGGACCGAGGGGGTCGAATACCTATCGTTGACGACGCCGGATGGCATCCACCACTTCTGCCGAGCTGCAGAAGGGGCAAAGAAGCAGGCGTTCAACTCGCAGATCTTGAGGCGTTTGTTCGCGTCACGCTTGGGTTTGGGGGAGCGATGGAATTGGCGAGAGCATCCTGACGCCCGCCGCGCCGACGCGATTTGGCGCACCTTGTCAGCGGTTGTGTCCTAGACGCAGAGCGGGTTACTTGGATGTCAGAGCGATGCTTCGTGATCATGCCCTACGGCGAGAAACCCGACAGCGATGGCACGATCGTCGATTTTGACGTTGTTTACCTTGAGCTCATTCAAAAGGCGCTGCACGGCTATCTCGGGTTGGATGTGTTGCGCTGCGACGATATCGAAAAGTCGGGATGGATTCATCAACGAATGATTGAGCAAATTGTGTCGTCGCGTATCGCGATCGTCGACACCAGCACTAACAACGCCAATGTGTTCTACGAGCTCGGCGTTCGCCATGCTGTCAAGCGAGCGGTCACGATACTCGTTCACCGTGCCGGCACACCGTGGCCCTTCAACATCGCGGGCTTGTCGTCTCTCAAGTACACCACAACGCCCGCAGGACTGACTGCGGCGCGCAAAAAGCTCAGAGCGGCGGTTAAAGCATCACTTGCTGATCGGGACCACATAGACAGCCTCGTGCACTTGGCGGTGCCGGATCTGAACTTCACCCAGGGGCCCGCACGTCGTCCGATTCACGTGAGCAAATTGCAGTTTTTCGACTACTTGGTCTCGGCATGCCCCGAGCGGCGGATCACGCTCGCGACCGGCGACTACGAGGACTTCAAAGTAGCGGACGTTTGGGTGAATTCTGAAAACACCAATATGCAAATGGATGGCTTTTATGGCCGCTCGACCTCAGCCACCATCCGGTATCTCGGTGCTCACCGCGATCCAGAGACAAATGCGCTCACGGACAGCATTGCCAGCGCGCTTTCGGAGAAGCTGGGTAAGGCAACGAGTGTCGACGCTGGAACCGTCGTCGTCACCACGGCGGGCGCCTTGGAGGCAAGTAACAACGTTCGTTGGATTTTTCACGTCGCCTCCGTCGTCGGCCAAATACGTGAAGGCTATCGGCCCATCGACGGCATCGAGCTGTGCGTGTCCGCGGTATTGCGTGAGGCCGATAGGGACAATTACGCCGGGCATCCGATTCGCTCAATCTTCATGCCCATCTTCGGGACGGGGCCTGCGGGAGGCGACTTCGCTGCCCACGCACGGGCGTGCTTCCGCAGGGCGCTGGAATACTTGTCGACGCGGCCGACCACCATCGAGCGTGTAGTGTTCCTTGCATGGACGAATGTCGCGCTCGAGGTGTCGCGCGAGATTCTCGGCAACATGGACGAGCTTACAGAAGCCAGTCCGTCATGAGCGCCCCGTTTCCAATCGAGATTGTATCGCCCTGGCGGGCCGACGTTTACCTGTCCCTTGGTCCTACCGTCGAGGTTCCGGAACGTGTCCTCCGCGCCTTCGATGAACGGCGCATTCGCCTGATCGGAGCGGTACCGGAAGTCGAGCCCAGTCGGGAACAGCTTGAATCCCTGGTGAGCGCCTGCCAGTGCATGGTTCTGGTCGGCGACCCGCAAAGCTCCGGTCAGCGGGCGGCCCAGAGAGAGTTGGAGCGCGCGCTAGCGCACGCCATGAGCTTACAAGTCCTTCATTTGACTGACTCGGTGATCGCGAGCGAACGACTCCTGAAGGAGGCAGTGGAGAGTCTAGTCGTCGCGTCACCCATCCGCGCGCCCGCCTATGCATTCTTCGCGGGTCGACTGGAAAAGGACTTCTGTCATGCGCGCGCCGCCGTTCGTGCTGCGGTCGAGTGGGAACTCGGTATGCCATGCCTCTGGTCGGACGACGGGCACCTTCACCCGACGTCTTCGGGCGTGCGAGAGACCACTCAAACGCTCATTCGGCATGCGTCACTGGTAATTGCCGACCTCAGCCTCGGACCGGAAAATCCGCATCACGAAAACCCCAGCCGAGCTCACGAAATTGGCCTCGCCATCGCGTTTGGCAGACCAATCATGTTGTCGAGCCGGGAACCGCGGAGATACCCGTACTTCTCGATTGGGGATATGCAGATGTTCTTTTGGTCCGACGAGCGCGACTTGTGGTACCGGGCCAGCGAATGGCTGCGCGCTCATCGCGGGAGACTCGGGCGTCGGGTCTTCAATCGCGAACTGACCTCAGCAAAGGTCGATAGAAAACCATTCGAATTCGCAGCGTCGCAAAGCTATCGTTGGCCAGAGACTAAGCCGCTCTCCCCGCTCGAGTTTGGATTGATAGCGCTGGGTGCGGCGTCGGCCGTGCTGCTCACGGCCCGTAGCCAGCGACCCTATTCCTTGGCGGTGATGGTGGGATTGCTTAGCACGAGCGTGGCACCGCCGACCTTACGTTGGTTTCAAAAGCGAGGCCGCGCGCGCGCTTTGTCGCTCGCGGTGGTTTCGATGTCGATGTTTGTGGTTGCAGCGGGGCTCGGCTACTGGGCAAACACGCCATGATCGTGACCGGGGCGAGGGGCTGCGTATACTGCCTCGGGAACGCCATACTGCGCCCCGATCAGATCCTGGTGCGCAGTCGATCTTCATACGTGGTCGCGCCCCGCGGTCAGCTGGCGGGAGGGTTCCTGGCGGCAGCGCCCTACTCATGTGTATCGAGCCTTTCGCGGTTAGAGCCCGACACGCTGCGCGACCTCGCGTTGCAGTTGTCGCTGATTGTCGATTTCTATCGAAATGAAGGTCACGAGTCGGTCACCCTGTACGAGCAAGGTCGAGGCGGAGCCGGAGCGACGCGTGATCCCAAGGATGGGTTCCCTCTGCACGCTCACCTCTGCGCCGTCGCGGGAAGCGTCAATCTGGACGCGCGACTGCGCACCGAAGGTGTTATCGTCGAGCTCGCCAAGCTGGCTGAGCTGCCGCTCGCGGTCAAAGGAAGAGCCTACGTCCTGGCCGTGACTTCGGAACCAAGCGGCGTGCGCCTACGTGCCTACGTCGCTTCGAATCCTGAACAGGCTCGCCAATTGGAATCCCTTCGGCTCCGAGTTTGGATTGCCGGCGAACTCGGCTCTCCTCGACGCGCGCACTGGCGAAACGAACCGGCCGACGACGAACTCGAAAGCCTAGTCGGCCGCTTCCGCGACTACTTGGCCACGTCCTGAGCGCGCGCGAGTCAAGTGCCCAGCATCGTGCGGATCACCTGGAACGAAGCGATCGAGCGAGCCCTATACGCTCCCGGAAGTTCGTCCCACTCGACGAGCAGCGGATTCTGCTTTCGGTCGGCGTTGCGCTCGGCTCCCCAGCTCCAACCGTGTTGAATTCGCTCACGCATCCAGGCTTCATGCTCCTGCTGCGGCGATAGGTCTGGGTTTTCGCGTAGAAGCTTGACCTGTCTCAAAGAGTCGACGCGTTCCCAGGCCTCGGGTGGAAGCTCCCGCCAGAATTGGGCGTACTCGGCCGCCACCAACCGAAACGAAGCGTTGATATTGTGCGCCACCTCCGCGATTTCTTCATCCTTGAAAGTGGAATTCATTTGTCAAAGCCTTTCTTCCCGAGGCCGGATGCTTGCTCGCGGAAATTCTGTTCCAACCTTGTTCCGAGCACAAGCCTGTGACGGCTTGAGCTGCCGACTGCGGGTTGGCTAGGGGAAACCGATCAGCAGTCCAGGCCAGGTCGAGAAGATGGAGGCAAGTCGATGCGACCGCCAGCACCGATCCGCGCGACTCACTCTCGAGCGTGGGCCGGCTACGGCGCCTGCAGCTCGCACACCAGCGCGGCGGACTGGTCGAGCCAAGGCGCGGCGCTCGGCAGCCGGCAAACGGTGGTGTTGGAGCATTCGCTGTTGGCCGCGCATCGGCAGGTCGTTGCCGGAGCACTGCAGCCGGTGAGCGCGGCGCACGTGTACACGAAATCGTTTTGGCACACGCTGCTTTCGACGTGCTTGCCTACCATGCACAGGCCATCGTTCGGCGGATCGATCGCGCCGCCGACGGTGCGGTAAGCGACGCAAGTCTGGCTGCTGCCGCAGCTCATGCCCGCACAGTTGGAGTTGCCTTGACCGCCGCTGCCTTGACCGCCGCTCGTGTTGCAGCTCGCTACTTCGACGGTGTTCGCAGCGCAAGCGCAGCAACCGCTGTACAGTACTTTGCCGCCGCACTCGTCGAGGCAAACATTGGCGCGCAGACATTCGCTGATCTCGCAGGTCGCGCCGCCGTTGCCGCCACTGCCGCCGCTGCTTCCTCCGTTGCTGTGCCCAGCAGTGCTACCGGCGTACCCGCTGCCGGCGTTGCTCGAGCTGCCTCCGGCACCGCCGCTCGTTTGACCGCCGCTACCGCCGCTCATTTGGCCAATGCTACCGCCGCTCGTCTGACCGGCGTGGCCGGCGCTCGTCAGACCAGCGCTGCCGCCGCTCGTCTGACCGGCGCGGCCGCCGTTGCCGTCGGAGCCGAGCACGTTGCCGTCGTCTCCGCACGCCGCCAGGCTCAGCGAGCCGGCAACTAGGAACAGAGTGAGCAAGCCGAACGATGCGGACGTCCGGATTGGGCGAACAACGGTGGGTTCTACGAGGTGCATACTTAGCCGGTGTCGCGGCGCCCAGAAGTGGACCAATTCGGAAACGCCTGCCTTTAGAATCTGGCCAAACGGGGGCAAAACGCCAACGCCAGGCTGGCGCTCGGCCGCACCAGCCAAGGTTTGACCACACTCTCCCGCTCGGTGGCGTGCGCGATGTCGTAGTGGGTCTCCACCAGCGAGAAGTCCGCGCCCAGCGCGGCGGCCAGGCGGAAGGGCCCGAACGCGGCTTCATAGCGCAGCTCGGCGAGCGCCACCGGCGCCTGGTCGAAGAAGTCGCGGGCTTTTGCCACGTCGGAACCCGCGGGCGTGCTCGGCACTACGTGCAAACGATCCTGCCCCAAGCCGAGCGAGACCAGCAGGAACTGTCGGCTCGTCAGCGGCAAGCCGGCGTCTGCCACGAGCCGCCAACGTGCCCGGGTGAGCTCCGCTGCGATCCGCGAGGTGCCGAGCGATTGCGGGAAGTCGCGCTCGAAGGTCACGCGCCCGCGCAGCAGGTAGTTGCGCTTCAGTCCCAGCCCGAGCTCCAGACCGGGACCGTGCGCGATCCCGAGCTGAGCGCCGAGCGCGACCGCGCCGTAGCGCAGCGCGAACCAGCCTTCGAGCGCAGTGGTTGGCGCGCGCTGCGGCGACGGCGGTCGCGCGACTTTTGCAGCGGCGCGTGGCGGCACTCGCACGGGCGACGCGACTTCGGCAGGGTTGGCGGGCGCTGTTGCTGGCGCCTCATTCGCCAGCGCGAGCTGCGCTTGCTCACGCGTCAGGCCGTCGCCGGCATGTTGCAGTGAGGCGACGGCGGTCTCCACGACCTGTCCCACGAGCTCCCGCCCCACGTCATCGAACCCACCGCGGAGCAGCACGTTGCGCAGCAGGAAACGCTGGCCATCGGGCGCCCGAAAGTAGAGTCCCACGTAACCGTCGAGCCCCGGCACGACGAACACCAGCACGACGCCGCTGCGCTCCTCGGCGTGCAGCAGCTGCTCACGACCGAATTCGTCCTGTTTGGAGATGCTTGCGTGCACGCCGCGCCGCGCGAGTAGCTCGCCGAGCAGGGCCTCGAGCTCCGAGTCGCGCGCTGCAGCACCGACCAACACGATGCTCGCGTTGCGCCCAGCAGCCTCGCGGTCGGCGCGCGAGGCCGGCTCGGCTTGCGCCACGGCTAGGGTGAGCACGACGCTGCTGAGCGCGAGGCACAGACTCAGACCAAAGCGTGCATGCGGCATGACCGTGACCGGCTATTCGGGATGAGCTGCCGGGCGCGCCAGCTCCGTCAGCCTTTGCTTCGCCCGCCCAGCATAGACGCTGTTCGGATAGTCGCGGAGCAGTTCTTCCCAAACGTGCTGTTCTTCTGCACTACGGCCGAGCGCCGCCAAACTTTGCGCCCGCCCGACCGATGCTTCCTGTGCCAAAGCCGGTCGCCCGCCTAGATACGAAGCAAACTGCCGCTCGGCTTCGCCCGGTCGGCCCATGGCGAGCAGCAGATTGCCGAGCGACACGTGCGCCAAGTGCGCCTCGTCCGACGCGGGAAAGTCTTGCTCGAGGCGCAGGTAGAGCGCGCGCGCCGCCGCGGCGTCGCCCGAGCGTCGCGCCGAATTTGCCTCGCGAAACAGCAACTCCGCACTATCGAAGATGCGCGGTGACCGCGCGTCGGCTCGCGCGCTGGGCGCGCGGGTGGCGCTCGCGGACGGTCTCGAGACCATCGGAGGAGCCAGCCCTGAGGGAGCCGTGTGCGGCTCGGCGCGTGACCGGCTTGGCAGGCCGCCGAACTTTGCGGGGCGCGCCGCTCCTCCGTCCGCGCGCGCTGGCGCAGACGCCGCCGCCCGCGTCGAGACGGCGGGCGTCCGCGTGAGCTTCCAGAGAGCCGTCGCACTGCCCGCCAAGGTCAGCGACGCGGCAAGCAGCAGGGCGCGCAGACGAAAACGAGCAAAACCAGCCGGGCGACCGCGACTCATCACCCGCGTCGCCACCTCGGCGATCAGCGCCTCGTCGCCTGACCTCACCGCGGCGACCCGATCGAAGTCCAAACCGAGTTGGTGAGCGGTTGCCAAAGTTGCGCTCGCGTCGAGCGCATTCGCGAGGGCCTGCTCGTCGCTGGCGGACAGCGCTCCGCGCCGCGACAGCACGCTCAGATCTTCGATGTGACGGGGAGCGCGCGCTTGGTCTTCGCTCATGAATCCTCCCGGACGATTTCGAGTCGCGCGCCGTCGGCCAACACAGCTTGGCGCAGAGCAGAGAGCGCTGCCCGCAGACGACTGCGCACCGTGTTCACTGGAGCTCCGGTGACTTTGGCGGTTTATTCGACCGTGTAGCCAAGCATGGTGTGTAGCGCCAGCACCTCCGCTTGCAGCTCGGGGAGCTCGGCGAGCAGTCGTCGCACTGCCGCGCGTCGCCGCGCCGCCGCCAGCAGCTCCGCTGGCGAGTGGTCGTCGCGCGCCAGCTCGGCCAGCTCGGCGTCGTCGATCGCTTCCACGTGACGCGCTCGGGTGCGTCCACGGCGCCGCGCGTTCATGGCCGTCTGTACTGCAACGCGGCAAACGAAGTGCAGGGTGCTACACTCGCCGCGAAAACCGGGCAGCGCCAGGTGCACGGCCGTCATCGCTTCCTGAAAAACATCTTCGATCTCGGGGCTGCTGCTCCCGAGCACCGCTCGTACCGTCCGAAGTAGGGCCGACCCAGTCTCGACCAACAACGTCCGCTGCGCAGCCCGATCCCCGCGTGCCGCGGCCGTGGCGATGCCGCGCAGCGGGTCCACTCGGTCCACGCTGGGCCCGTCGGCTTGCCGTCCGGAACGCAGCAATCGAAGCATCAATCCTAGCCAGTAGCGTGAGCCGGAAAAGCGGACCACTTTCCCTCGCGTTCGAGCTTCTCGCAGGCAAAAACTGCCGGTGGACCCCCCGGATGTCGCTTGACCGCGGCCCCGCGCACAATACGTTCGCGCTGCGGCCGGGCGCTGGGGCTCGACTGCCTTCGAAGCGGCGGCGGTTCGTGAGCACCTGTCGAGTGCGATGGCCTCACTGGACCGTCTCAATCTCGTTTGAAAGGAATGACGACATGGACGCACGACTCATTTGCGCGGCTCTGCTGAGCATCGTGGGCTCGCTGACTTGGTCGACCGTGGCGGGGGCACAAACCTGGAGCAACCCGGAAGTGATTGCCAACGGTTTCACTGCCGAAGCGGCCGCAACCAATGGCACAGGCACTGCGGCCGTCGCCTTCGCTGGGGCGACGTTTACGGTTCGCAGTGGAGGCCGCTTCAGTAACCCCGTAACGCTGAGCCCAGCAACGAACCTCGAAGCCAACGTCTCGATCGCACCGAACGGTGACGTCCTTGCGGTCTGGAGCTTCCGCACGACCAATACTTACATCCCGAACGAGGCTCAGGCGGCCTTTTACTCGAATGGCCACTGGGGCAGCGTGATCACGATTTCGAACAACGTTTACGGCAACGTCTCCAGCCGAGGCCTGCCGGCGATCGGTTTCGACGGCGATAGTCGCGCGACCTTGGTCTGGGAGGAGATGATTGGGCAGAGCCCGCTCGGCTGTGGATTGAGGGCCGTGGTCGGCACGGCAGCGGGCGGCTTCGGCACGGCACAACTCGTCTCGTCCGCTTCGACCTGTTTTGGTTGGACGCGGCTGGCCGTCGCTTCCTCGGGGCAGGCCCTGGCCGTCCAAGGCGTGCCCGGCATCCTGAGCGGCGCAGTCGTTGCGATCGACCGTGACGCGAACGGTGTGTGGTCCGCGCCCGTCACGGTCGGCGCGTCTGGCGTCTACCGCCAGCGCCAACCGAAGGTGGGGCTCGCGACAGACGGCAGCGCCGTCCTGCTCTGGCTCACGAACGCCAGTGTGCGCTACTCAGTGCGCTCGAGTGGAACCTGGAGTCAGGCGGCGACGTTGCCGGTACTGGTCGGCGGCGCTGGCGGCGCCGCGGATCTGGCGGTTGATACGGCGGGCAACGCCGTGGCGCTCTTCACGCAAACCGGTATTGGGGGCGGAGGTTACTCGACCTATCGACCTGCCGGCGCCGGGAGCAGCTGGCAGCCCAAGCTCTCCCTCCCCAGTGGATCCGCGCTCGAGGCGGTGGGCACTCCGGGGGGCACGTTCGTCATCGGAGGCCAGACCGTTTCCACGCGCCTTGCCGGTGGCAGCACCTGGTCGACCCATAGCTTCACGAACGCGAGCAGCACGCTCGTCGCGGCCGGTCCCGGCGGAGCTGCGGCGATTCTGGAGGGAACGCCGACGAATCAGCTGCTGTTCTCGGCCGCAGCGGTGCCATGAACCGCGCGAGCGACCTCGATCACTGACGGCCACGAGCCGGCGCGCGACAGCCCGCGCCGGCTCCCTGCCTCCGGCATCATCGGCTGCGCACGCCCGTTCTCGTTCCCCCTAGGCAAGCAGCGGCGTCGCCCGGATTCCTTGCTTGCCCGCCTCCCCGAGCAAGCGCTGAGCGTAGAGTTCGAGCGCTCAGTACCAAACCAGGGAGGCAAAGAACTGAGCGGCGTCGTCGTCGAGGACGGCTTCGTTGACCGTCGCAAGGACCGTCAGCACGTATAAGAAGTGGTCTGTGGGGATCAGTCGGGCCTTGACCACGCGGCGCTTGCCCCTGCCCAAGACCTCGCGCCCGCGCGCGGCGTTGAACGCGAGCGGGCCTTGCCAGACAATCTCGAAGCCTTCCGCGGCGATCCCCTGCACTCCGCGATCGAGCAAGAGGTCGGGTTGGCTCGGATCATAAGCCGTGGGCTGCATTTCGGCCGCGCTGACGCAGTAGCAACGCTCTGCTACTCCGCCCAAGTAGAAGCATTGCCCCGACTCGCGCCACTCGGTCACGCCCTTGGAGGTGTTGATTTCCACGCCATGCGCCGGCACTTTCACGGAGAAGCGTGTGGCGGGCCAAGCGTAGATGCGAAAGGGAGGGGCGAAGCGCACCGAATCGAAGAATCGCCCCGCGAGCGCCTCGTCAATCGGGCCGCCAGCAGTACTGGCCGAAGCCACGTACACGCCATCGCCAGCGACCCACCAGCGCTCATGTGCCCGGCGCCCGTCATGCTCGGCGCGGACTTCCATTCCGCGAAAGCCATCGAGTTCCACGTCGCGCAATTTGGTTTGCGCGAAACGAGCGCGCAGCTGAGCCAGCCAATCTTCGTCTTTTGGTCGGTCTCGCCCGGAGACCGTGACGGCCCTCAATTCCAGGCGCGTCGGGCCGTCGTCGATAGCAAGTTGAGCCGAGCGAACCTTGTCTTTGACGGCACTGTTTTCCCCAGCGAGCGGGGGCGAAGGGAACTCTGCGCTGAGTCCAAACCCCTCCACCGAATAGCGCGCCCGGGGCGTGGAAGCCAGCGTCGCCCGGACTGCCTGCGCGGCCGGTTGCGGGTGCTTTCCTGCCGTGCACGCGGTGAGGCCCGCCAGTAGCGCCAGACACGAGATGGCGCGCATCAGTGAGGTTTTCCACGAGTCGGCAGAATCGGGACGACGCTCACCGGACCGAACCCGGTCCCTCGCAGCGCGTCGGACAGGCCGGGCACGCGACCGTAAACGATGACCTTTGCTCGAGCGGGGGCCATGAGCCGTGCAGCTTTCGCGAGTGAATCTCGATCCATGCGTTGCGCGAGACGATACGTGTCGTCGAGCGCGCTTACGGGCAGTGCAAAGTCGGCAAACGAGCCGAGTAGCGCCATGCAAGTCGTTTGACTGGCAAATTGTGTCTGCACCCACTGCAGCGTTTCCCGCCGCGCTTGCTGAACCGCGGCCCAGGGCATGGCGCCCGCTTCGATTCGCGCGACGTGCGCAGCGATGCCCTTGAAAATAGCTGGAACGTCCGCGGCTGAGACGGTGAAGGTGAGCACGAGGCTCGCGCCCTCGCGCTGCGCGTGAACATTGGAATACCAGCTGCTCGAGGTCTTTAGGCCGCTTTCCTCGAAGCGACGACCGAGACCGTCGTCGACATTCTCGCCGGAGAGCCAACGCAAGCCCAGAGCCTGCACGTAGCTCGCACTGCCCCAGCTCTCCACCGGCCAGTGGAAGGCGAGCTGCACCTGGTCGCCTTCCGTTTCAGCGCTCACGACTTCGACGCCGGGGGGCAGCGTCTGCGGCTTTTCCATCGGGCGTGTTGGCTCCCGTGGCCAATTGGGCAACGCCAATGCTCCGAGTCGCTGCGCTTCGGCGACGCTGAATGGTCCTACGATCGCGACGCTCAAGTGCTCCAAGCGGCGCTCCCGGGCCCACAAAGCTTCGGTCTCCTTTTGGCCGAAGGCCTCGAAAGCGGCGCGCCGAGCCTGGCTGTCGACTATTGCGTAGTGGAAAGCGCTCGATCTCGGGTACTCGAGGCGGCGCCGCCAACGTTCGGCGAGCGCGCGGTCGTTGACCTGACTTTCGCTCAGTTGTTTGTCGTAAAAGTCACGCTTGTCCTTGAAGCCCTTCGCGTCGAAGTGTTGACGCGCGAGGGCTTCGCGGACCCAATGCAATGCCGCCTCCAGGCGCTCCGGCACCGACGCCACTTCGATCACGAGTGAGTCCTCGTCCGCGGACGTGTCGAGGGTCGCTCCCAGATCGGCCAGACGTTGGCCGAGAGAATCCTCCGGCGTGACTCCGGAATCCTTGAGCAACCAGGACAAGAGAGAGAGGATCTCCGGGGTGGGAGCCTGAGGCCGCCAGTTCAGAGAGATCCGAGCGCGTGCCGATGGGCCGCCATCACGTGCCATGAAGAGCAAGCGCGCGCCGCCGGGAAGGGCGGCTTCCGATAGCAGTGGCAGGTCGGAATGCGGAATCGGCGAAGAGTGCGGCGGCCGATACCACTCGGGTGAGTCGAGGGGAGTGATGTGAGTCGGCGACGCGGCGGGCGCGAGCCCTTCGAGAGCGCTTTGTCCCGTGACTACCCCTTCTTTTGGCGCGCTCTCGTCGTGTTCGATGTAGAGCTCCGCGACTGGCTCGACGAGCAAATATTTACGGGCAACTTCGCTCAAGCTCTGCGCACTCGCGCGCTCGTACGCCGCCAAGTGTTCAACGAAGCAGTCAGGGTTACCTCTCATCCGGGCGCAACTTTCCAGATAGCCGGAGCGCGTGAGCAGTGCATCGCCATCGTCCGCGATCGCGCGGCGCATCGTGTCCTTCGCCAGCGCGAACTCCGATTCATCGACCCGCCCGCTCGCGACCTGTGCGATGGTCTGACGCATCTCCGCGCGCAGGCTGTCTCGGCTCTGACCGGGCGCAAGGCTAGCGTAAAACCAAAAGTAGCTCTGTTTTCGCATCGACACTTGACGCGCGGCGCTGTTCACGCGGTGCCCGCTCTGGCCCAGATCACTGCGTGCGATGTGATGCCTGAGATAGCAAGCGACGAGATCGAGCAAGATGTCATCGTCGGTGAAGTAGCGCGGGGTGATCCAGCCCAACGTGAGCCCAGTCACCGCCGTTGGCCACCCCGCGCGGAGCGTGGGCACCACCGTGTGGACTGCCGGCGCGACCGCGTTCGGAAGCGAGCTAGAAGGCGGTAAGCGCGCGGCGGGCAGCAGACCGAAGTAGCGTCGAATGGCGGCGAGGGCTGCATCGCTCTGGAAGTCCCCGACCAGGCTCAAGGTGGCCGCTCCGGGGTTGTAGTAAGTGCGCAGACGATCGCGCAGGCCGCCCAATGTCACTTTGCCGAGTTGCGGCACGAGCCCGAGGCGGTTGTAGGGATGCTTCGTGCCGAAGGCCGCGCGCATCAACGAATCGCCACTGCGACCGCTCGCAGTCGTGCGCTCGAAATCCGTGGAAACGCGGTCGCTACCCTCGCGAATCAGGTCGTCGGTCAGACCGTCGGCCGCAAAACCCATGCGGTCGGCTTCCGTCCACAGCGCCAGGTCGAGTGCGGCGGCGGGAACGAGCGTGCGCAACAGCGAACGGTCGGGTTCCGCTTGGGCCGATACCTCCCATTGAAAGAACCCGGCGGCATCGATCAGCCGTCCCGTGCCGTCCGGCAGGTGACGCGTGCCCAGGCCGGGCAGCAGCTTCGCGATCAAGCGCGCGAGGCCAGACGCCTCGAGCGGATCGTCAACGATGCCGACATCGTACACAATCGAGAGCGCAACCAGCGGCACCCGGTGGTCTTCGGCCAAGTAGACCTTGAGTCCGTTGGGTAGCACTGCTTGCCGCGTGGCCGGCTGCGCAAATGGAACGTCGGCAGCGCGCGAAGCGCTCGACCACGTCGAAATTCCCGCCAAGCAAACGCCCACCACGAAAACTCGCCAATGCCACATTCGGGCTGCGATCTGAACCTCCGCCCAAGCGGCCGTCAAGAGCGACGAACGAAGCGTCGCGATAGCCACGTGGCTCGCCCGTCGTTCATTTGGTGACTTGCTCCCTGGACCTTTCGAGCGGTCGAAAGCGACGCCGGAACCGCGCCGGATAGACGCGCCGAGTCTGCCCGGCAGTCACTCGGACCTGCGAGTGCTCGCGGGAAATGGGCTCACGTGCTGCGTGAGACTAGCGCCCGGCGATCGCCCGGGCTACGGCGACGAGATGGCAAGCGCGGTGGAAGTCGCTGTCGACACCTACATTCGAATGTGGAGCGAGCGTGATCCGGCCGTGCGGGCGACGATGCTCGAGGCGTGCTTTGCGGAGCAGGGCCGCATGGTCACGCCCAGCCGCGAGATCCGGGGTCGGTCGGCGTTCGCTGATTTCATGGCAAAGTTCCTCGCCGATCCGCAGCTCGCGCGTGTCCGGGTGATCAGCGCCGTCGACGCGAAGGGCACTACTTTCCGCTTTCGCTCAGCCGTCGAGCTGCGCGATGGCAGATTGCTCGAAGGCTTCGATGCGGGGGAAATCGACGCTGATGGCCGGATTGCGCTGCTGCTCACTTTCGGCGGCCCGCTCGGTGAGTCCGCGGAGTCGGGCGCGGACGCCTGAGAGTCTGAGTTTCAAGTCGGCGCCGAGCTTCGGTGGTCACTGGCGAATGCGACCCGCATCAGTCTGAGCGTGGCTACTGCACTCAGGTCGCACTGGGCCTCAGTGAAGAGGGAAAGCACGTCGCCGGGGGAGTGGCCTGCTTCTAGGCATGCGCGCGGAAACTCGTTTGGATGATAGGCGCACGCCGATCCGCCGAGCCAACGAAACGCGGTCACGATACTGCGCACGACGAGTCCCGTCGTAAAGACGTGGGTCAAGGTATCGACGTGCGCGAGCGCCGTCGCGAGGCTCCGGCGTTGCTCGGGATTGGGTCCACCGCCGTCGGTGGCTACGAAGAGGTGCATGCGCCCCTTGCTCTCGGGCAAGCTCTGACGAAGCGCACCGACGTAGGCATCCCAGCCTGCTGAGTCCGGCGCTGCCGACGTGTGGAGTAAAACGAAGAATGTGCGGTCGCCGCGTTGGGTACGCCGGAACGTGAACACCGCCATTTTTACGCATACGGTTTCCTGCCCCCGAAGTTAAGGGCTCCGCCAGGAATTCTGTCGGCAATCGGATTTTGTTCGAGCTCATGCGCTCGAAGACCGAGTTCTGCCAGATGCTGGGAACTCGGCACAACAGCCCGATCAAACTACGGTGTCTTGATGGCAAACGCGGCGGTCGACTTGGACCTTGCACCGCACGCGCGGGTTCAGGCTATGGCATTCTGCGTCCGTCACGCACTCGTCAAGTGGGCTCTGGCGGGCAATGCCCCCCATGCCCGGCAATCGCTCCAACCGGGCAAGGTGCGAAAGCCCAGAGGTCAGAAAAGACGTGGGCTCCCCCCGGCGATCGTCAATACCCCTTGCGCAGCCACCGCGGTTGGCCTCTGCCAGGCTGGAGATTGCGAACAATTGCTCGACAGCAGACAGGGAAATTTCCTACGCTGATGAGAAGAGTTTGCGCTCTGCACGCGGCGCAACCGAGCGCGGCCACATTCCGCGCAACGGTCGCGGGCAGATGGGGTATCGTGTGTGCCGGCAATTCGGCGAAAGACATCGCCGCGACAGCAAGAGCAAAGCAACGTCGCCCACGGCCGTGATCTCAGGCCTGCGGCGCATGAGGTCGCTCCATGAAGTTCGTGCATCTATCCCGTCGCGCTCGGCAAATGAGCTGTGCCACCCTTCTCCTGCTCGCTGCTTGCAGCAGCGAAAGTCCGAAATCGAACGGAGGAGCCGGCGGCAGCGGTGGTTCCAGCACCGGCGGCGGTAGCTCCGGCGCGCCGAGCAGCTCCGGAGGAAAGCCCGGCAGCGCCGGCACTGGTGGCGGCGCGACGTCGAGCGGCGGGAGCGGCGCAGGAGGTTCGGCGGGTTCGGGCAATACGATGGGCCCCGGCGGCACCAGCGCTGGCGCAGCGGCCGGCGGCGGCGGTGCGCCGTCCACCACGGGCGGTGGCGCGCCCGCTTCGGGCGGCGGCGCCCCCACTTCGAGCGGCGGCGATTGCTCGCGCGACTTCTTGAAAGGCGCGCTCGCTGCCTATTTCACGGCACTGGCCGCGCATTCCTCGTCCGGCCTGCCGATCGCCGACACCGTGAAGGTCACCGAGAACGGCAAGGCCATCCTGGTCGGTCAGGATGGTCTGTGGAAGACCGCCGGCATGGTCAAGTACTACAAGAGCGCGCTCGACACCGAAGGTTGCAATACCGCGAGCGAAGCCGTGGTACCGGAAGGCAGCACGGATCTGCCGGTTGCGCTTCGTCTGAAGTTCGTAGCCCAGAAGATCACCGAGATCGAGACGATCGCGGTCAGAGCGGGCGACTACAAGGTCTCGGGCTCGAACTTCCCGTCGAAACCCGACGCGATCATCACGAGCGATACGACCGTGATGTGGGAAGCGCCCGTCCCCGCAGCCATGCAAAATACGCCGAAGGAAATGAACGCCTGGATGAGTAAATACTTCAGGGCTTTCCCGGCGGGAGTTTGCAATGCCGATACGAACTGCAAACGCTTGGAGAACGGTAACTCTCCAGGAGGCTGCAACTTGGGGGCGAGCTGCCAGTCGGCAGACCCGACGGGTAACGTCATCAAATCTCACGCCATCTTCGCCGACGCCGAAACCGGCATCGGGGTCGGGTTCGACTTCTTCATGGGCAACGCCGACATGCACATGTTCAAGATGTACGGCGGCAAAGTGTACGCGGTCCACGCGGTTCTAGGAGCCGCCACCAGCACGGGCTGGAGCGATATGTAGCGAGCCGAGCGTCGGTCGTCGCTGCGCTTCCGCGCGGTCAACCGCGCTCAGAAGTGTGCGCCCGCGTTCGATGGGGTGTAAACGCAGAATCCATTCAGGTGGAGTGTGCCGTCGGCGTCTCGAGCAATCGACTTTGGATTGAGATTGGTGAAAGTGGACGTGACGGCCGCCTTCACGTTGCCCGAGTCCGTGCCACCGGCCTGTTCCCAACTTCCGTTGGCCACCGTATTCGTAATATTGGCTCCGCCGGACTCCTGGAAGGCGACGTTACGGTCATTGTTTACCGCCGTGCAGTTCTGGACGATGGCAATTCCCTGATTGTGGTTCTGATCTAGCCCTTTGGAGGGATTGTCGAAGGCAACGCTGTTCTTGAGCAGGTGAGCGGCGCCGCCCGTCTGGTCGCTGCCGACCTTGAATCCGTTGCCGTTCCCCGACAACGTGCCGTTGTGGTAGCCATTGTGATAGGAGACGCAGTTCTCGATCGTCACGGGGTTGGTACCACTCGCGGTCTTGGGGAAAGTGTCCCAGCCGTCGTCGGAGTTGTCGTGGGCGACGCAGCCAAAGAACTTGTTTCCGGGCCCGATGTTGATCTTGGACGCGAAGCCATCGGCGTTGCCGCCACTGGCACTCGTGTCATAGTTGTCGTGGGAGTCGCAGTTGACGATTAGGTTTTTTGCGGGGTGCGGCGCGGTCTCGGCCTGAGGACCCGAGATCTGCAGGCCGCTGTCGAAGCACTGGTAAAACTCGCATCGATCGATGGTATTGCTGTCGCCCGTGATGTGGATGCCGTTGTCTGCGGCACGCGCAAACGTCAGCCCACAAATCGTATTCGAGCTGCCCGTGACGTTGATTCCGTATTGGGCGTCGGTCCCGCTGGTTGCCTGGTAGTCCAGAATCGTCTTCCCAGCTGGGCCGAAGATCTTCACATTGCTCGCAGTCAGTTTGTAGGATTTGCCGGTGAGTGCGTAAGTCCCCGCAGCAACGGAGATGACCTCACCGGACTTCACGCCGGTGAGCGCGGCGTCGAGCTCTGCGGCGGTCGTTACGGTGACCGTCGGGGTTAGCCCTGCGCCGCAGTCCTTCGCAGAACCGCCTCCCATCGAGGGCGCCCCAGCCATCGCCGTTGCTCCGCCCATCGCCATGGCTCCGCCCATCGCCATGGCTCCGCCCATCGCCGTTGCTCCGCCCATCGCCGTTGCTCCGCCCATCGCCGTTGCTCCGCCCATCGCCGTTGCTCCGCCCATCGCCGTTGCTCCGCCGGTGGAAGTGGCTCCAGCCATTCCCAAGCTTGCTGCCGCGCCAGAGCTACCCCCGAGCTGGTTTTGCCCACCGTTCCCCGCGGAAACCGCGCCGGCGCTGCCCAAACCGGTCGCGCCCCCCGGCCCAGTGGCTGCGCCTCCCGTACCCTCGCCGCCACGGTCGGCGCTGCTGCAACCAATCGCCAAGACGAGGCAGGCGAGCGAGGCGAGGGTCAGCAGGGGGCATGTACGAGGCAAGCAATTACTCGGGCTTAGGTCGGCAGGCATGGCACTCCTCGTCGCGTTCAGGGAAAAGTTCCTCGGCTCGCGGCTGGACGTAATGCATAGAAGCCTCCGACTCGATCACTCGACGTAGCTCGTGCGCGCCAGCGAGGGCTGCGGGCGACCGAGAGCGATGGGGGTGGACGCCAGTGGACAATCCGACCCGCTGTGCCAACCAATCAAACTAGACGTAAAGTGCCGGCCAGCCAGCGCGAAGAAAGTGTTTGCCCGATGCCCCAGTGAATGGCCACGTGCCCACCATCTTGCGTAACGCGCTTGAGCTCGCTGGTCAAAATGCGCAAGCGATCGTACTTGGCGCGGTCGAAGCGAAGCTCACTCATTCGGCTCCGTCGTGTGCTCGGTGACCATTCCGGTCCGCTATCCCTAGCCTCGAGGAGCGATCCGTCTCGGACGCTCAAGAGCCGCATTCGAGTACTTCCGGGCTCAGCGTACAGGATATCGCAATCGTGAATCAGCGCGAGCCACCGCGCCCTTCGATAAATTTGGTAGGCCTGCGCCGCAGCGCACTCGATGTGGCGCGCGACGCGTTCCGGATCCCAATCGCGGGACCTGTTCGGCAAAAGCTCCGACGCTTCTGCCTCTTCCGTCGCGCGCGTGCCAGCGGTACCGAGCAGTAAGGCTCTCGCGAGCTTCAGCACGGCAATGCGCGGGTTGGCAGACGCTCCGTTCAGGATTGAGTCATGCCGCGCGGCAAACTCGGACCATCCGGCGGCGAATACTGCGTGGTCCGGAGTCCACAGCGCGGAGACCCCGACCGCCGCCGAGCGGAGCGAGTGGGTGCTCGGCGCTCCGGCCGCCAGCGCCATCAGCGCGCCCAGCGGCCGTAGCGAGTATTCGGAGGGCAGTGGTCCCACCGTGAACTCTTGGTCTGGCCTGGCGGAACCTGCGTCGAAGCCCGGCGTGCTGAACCAAACCCGCGGATCAGTCGCGGTCAGCTGGACATTGTACGGCGGCCGCAGTGTTTTGATGGCTTCGTTCTCGAGCAGCGCGGCTTCCAACGCGCTGGCCGCTAATGAGATCCGAATATCGCTGACTTGGGTCAGCATCTCTGGCGCCTGCTGCGTGCCGCCGCGGCCGACGAAATGACTCGTGACGCGCTTCTTCAGGCTGGTCGCCTTGCCGACGTACAGCACGTCACCATTGCTCCGTAGGAACTGATAGACGCCGGGTAGATCCGGTAGCGACTTGTAACGTTCCGGTGGAAGCGGATATTTGTGTTTTTTTGCACGCGGCCGCGCGGGCGCTCGTTCCCCGAGCCAGTCGTGGAGTGCTTCCCAGCTGATGATGCCGCGAGCGGCGAGGTCGCCGCACAGCTTACGCCAGACGAACGCGGTCGCTTCCACATGACCCAACGAGCGGCGGGCCAGCTCGAGCCCATGGCCCAAGTACCCTGCGAGGGCACGCAGCGAATGCCGCGGCAGCTCCGGATACAAGCGCAGGGCGATGGCGTGCACGCACACGGCGTCGATCGGGAACGCCGCTTCCGGTTCGAGACGACTCGCCCAATCACGCAAGAACGAGAGCTCGAAGCGAGCGTAGTGAATGGCCGCAGGCGCCGCAGGCGTGCGTGCCAACGTGCTGCACAAGCGTTGCCACGCCTCGCTCTCGCGGATGGCGAGGCTCGCGGCACTCGAGTCATAGCCAGTCAGCTTCTGCACCTGTTGTGGCACGAATTGCCCTTCGGGCAAGGCGATCCAGTGCGCTTGCAGCGCTCGAATTTCGGCTCGATCGGCACGCGCCACGCCCCAGCCAAGCTCCAGAACCGCGCCGAAGGCCGGGCTCGCGCCGGTGGTTTGGCAATCGATGATCAGTACATCGAGATCGGCCAGCGCTCGCACTTCGGTGTGATGCGAGCGCTCTCGGCCTTAGTCAAGGGACTTTGACGTTCGACCGCAGAGGCGCACGCCCGCTTGCCCCAGCCAAAAGAACCGAACCGCCCGCGCTTCAAATGCCGGCTTGTAGACCAATGCTCGGCAAAATCACGGGGCCGGCAGAGCGTTCGCGGCAGACTTCGCCGCAGTCGAGGCGTACGACTTCTTTCGTCGAAGTGGCGTTCAGGATTTCTGCGATCACTCCCCAATACCCGTTTTGACCGAGGCGGAAGCGCTTTTCGGCCCGCAGATCGAGTCGGAAGAACGGGCTGCCGCGACGCGCAGTCGTGAAGTGCGGCGCGCCTTCCAGATTCAGCTCGGGCACGCCCGAATACACCACGGTGCGCGCGCCCAGCACGAAGCCCTTGCCCAGGTCATAGCTGAGCGCGGCTTGGAAGATGTGCGGCCGGTCGAAGCCCGAAGGTGCCTTCGTGTTGCCGGTGGATTCTTCGGTGCGCGACAACGTATAGGAGATGAAGCCACCGACCCGTTGCCGCAGGGGGCGCTCGAGCCGCAGCTCCAGCCCCGCAGCGGACACGGTGGCTCGGCGATTGAGCGAGGTTTGATCGATGGCGAAGTCGCGCGCGCCACCTATCGGATCGAGGGCGTGAAAGTAGGCGGAGCGGAACACCGTCGCGGTCGCAGTCAACTCGGCAGGCAGGCGCACACGTACGCCGGAGCTCCACAACAACGCCCATTGCAGCCCGCTCGATAGATCCGCCACTTGGGCGCCCGGAACCTGCGCGGCGAAGTTGGGCCTTTGATGGGCGATGCCGACCGAGTGATCCAAGCGCACTTTGCGACTGACGTCGAACTCGGCCGAGACGCGCGGATCGAGGCCCACTTTGGTGACGCCCTGGGAGGTGTACAGATCCGCACGGAAGCCCGGTGACACGCGAATGCCGCGCGCAGCCTGCAGCTGGAACGAGACATAGCCGCCGGCCGTGCTGTCGGTTCGGGTCGGGAAAAGCCGCGAAAAGTCGATGAAGTTGAGGTTCCGAGGATCGGCATCCAAACCGAAGCGATCGAGCCGCGCATCGAGCCCGGCGTGGAGCGTAGCGCTCGGAGAAAGCCGCTCGCTGAGCTCGCTACGCAGCCGCAATGAGCGGTTGGTGACGACGCTCGACTCTGCATCGGCGCCCGCTGCGCGATCGTAGCCGCCCGTCAACGCTAGCCGGAAGCTCGCGCCGGCGCCCAGCTTTCGGTCCCAGCGCACGTCGATGCGATGGAACGTCAGCTCGGCCCCGGTGTTGACAGAGGTCTGCGGCGCGCGAAACAAATCATAGGCGCCGAAAGCCAGGATGCCGAGCTCGTCCTTCGGCCCGATCGGGTAGCTGGCTTGAGTCTGGTAGTCCCAGTAGTTCAACTTGGCGTCGCTGAGCAGGGAGAGCACCGCGCCTGCATACGAGTAACGTCCGGCCGCCCGCACGCCCCCGCCCGAACAGGCGATGCTCGACGCGCCGCGACAATCAGACAATGGCCCGCTTTCGATCAGGCCGCCGGCGTCGATCAAGCGTACGTTCGCTTCGCCTCCGGCTTGCGCGCGCAGCGGGCGCGAATTGACCGCCACGACTGGACCAGCAAAGCGCCCGTATTGGGCGGGTGACGCCCCCGGATAAAATTCGATCGTGTCGATGAAGCCGGGATGAATCACCGATGGCCCGAAGAACGCGTGATACAGCAGCGGCAGCTCGATGCCGTCGAAGAAAAAGCCGACGTTGGCCGGGGGCGCACCGCGGATGAAAAATGCAGGCAGGCCGGACACGATCGGCACGACACCCGGCTGAGCCTCGATCGAGCGCAGCGGGTCGCCGAACGTGCCCGGTAGCGCGCGGGTTTCCTCGCGGGTTAGCAGCACCGAGCCAGGCGGTGACCGTTTGCCTTGGACCGTGATCTCGATCGGACCTGGGGGTTCGCTGTGGGCTCGGGTAAGAGCCGCCGCGGGTGCTGTCAGCGGTCTTGGCGCGGCGACTTCGGCGGGCTTTGGGCTGGGCTCCGTGCCCTCCGGCGTGAACTGCACCGAGTAACGGATGCGCGCGGAAATGGCCTCGCCGTGCCGCCGGGCGGGCTCGAACAGCCAGGTTTGGGCGGCCGCCAGCGCTGCTGCCTGAAATTGCGGATCGCCGTCGAGCACGCGGGCATTGACCACGTGCCCGCTGCGGTCGACCGTGAGCTCGAGCAGCAAGGTCGCGGCTCCGGACGCCGTCTCGGGGTAGGCAAGCGGGGTGGAGATGGCGCGCGGTGGGTCGACCTCGACGCTGGCCTCGCTCGGGCTCCCGGGCGCGCGCGTCGCCACCAGCGGGCTGCCATCAGACGGGGGCGCCGACTGGGCCGCTGCAGAACTACCCAGACCGAGTTGCGAAAGGACCAGAAGCGTGGCTAGTACGATTCGTGACACCGGTGATGTCCTTGCGCAAGCTAGCATTGTTGCTCTGCGCAGACCCCACGCGCTCGAGTTCAATCAGTTAGCATGGCCTGGCTTTCCTGCGAGAAGAAATCGAGCGCGGGCCTCACGCCGCAGACGCGGCGTGGGGGGGGCTCAGGGGCCCTCGTTCTGGCCGCGGCAATCGCTGGATACTCGCTCCTAGGCTGCAATGTCGTGCAGGGTTTTCAAGACGCCGGCGACACGCTCTTTCCCGAGCAAAAGACGTATCTGGCGGCGCCTGGAGTTCAGCTCCTCCGCGGCGGCTACCATGACGTCGACTTCGCGATCGGCGCCAATATCTATCTATTGTCCCGCATCACGGACGACACGCAAGGCGGGCTCGTTTCGATGCCATATGGCGATCCCCGTCCGTGCGTGATCCCGGGCGTCGGCCGCTACTGGTCGAGCCGCAACGTGACTCGAGGCCCTCCGCTGCTTGCGTATTTCAACGACGATGCTAGCCGCGGCACGCTGCACATCGCCGACGGGAACTGCACGACCTTCGAGCTCGAGTTCGCGGACGCCGTGCTGCCGGTCGGAGACACCGAGTCGAGCATCGTCGTTTGGGCTGGCACCGATCTGTGGCTCGCGACTCCCGACACTGGGCAACAGCAGAAGCTTGCCACTGGCGTGACGGACGTGGTGCGCGGCGCGATCGGCAAAGGTTTCGTCGTTCGGGCCGGGGGACGCATCGCGTGGTTCAAGAGCGACTGGACCTCGCAGGGTGAGTTCGGCGCGCAAGTCGTCAGCGTGCGGTTGGCAGGTAACACCGTCTTCTTTTCGGACACTGACGGCGTGCACCGGCTGATTGCAGGCCCGCAAGGGCCGGAGGACCATCTGCTCGCGGCGGACGCCTGCGGCCTCGGCATGCAGAGCACGACGTGGGCCACGTTTCGTGCGCCTTGCTCCGGTGGGCGGGTGTTCGCGGTTCACGAACCGACCGGCAACCAATTCCAGCTGCCGTTCGACGCCGATCCGGAGCGGTTGAAGCTCGTGCCCGCGCGTGGCAGTCGCGGCCTGGATCCGAGTCTGGAGCCGTTTTGGTTCTTCGGCATGCGTGACGGCGATAGTGACGCTTTGCAGGGCACGCTGGTGGTGAAGCCCCCCACCGGTGATGAATTCACGCTCGGCTCGCACGCCACTTTCCTGCAGTTGCGCTTGCTCGAAGCGCCTGAAGAAGCGCATGGCTACGCCTTGGTCGACGTTGCCAGCGACGGCAGTGGCCGCTACCTGTGGTGGGATGGTCACGGCCAAACGAAGGTGCTGGCCGAGCATGTGCTGTCGCAGCCGAACCGGCTGATAGTGGACTTCGACGGTTCGCTCGGCAAGCTCGCGGTCACGTCTGGGGATCGCCTGCTAGTTTTGGCGGAGGGCGTGCCCTGGCCAGCGTTCGAGTATCGTGACTCGACGCGAAAGTGGACCGCGCTCTTCCACGATTTGATCGCGCCAGGCCAACCCCACGGCCAAAACGGCCAACTGTCCGTGTTCTACGATACGCTCGACGCGCTGCAAGCCACACCGGTGACGGCGCCTTTCACGCCCCCAGAGCTGCAGGTGGTTGCGCCGAGTGCTGGCGTTTTCCGCATCGCGGCGCTCGGACGAGTGCTGTCGGGGGTCATGTACCTCGCGGATTACGACGAGCAGAGTGGAACTGGGCGACTCGACTACCGCAATTTGGATCTGCGTTTCACGGCGCACGTGAACGACGGCGTTTCCGACTATGCGATCGTCGACGGTCAGGTGCTGTATGCGATCCCGCGTGGAAAAGACGCGGGCCTGTGGCTGGTCTCGAGCAAATAGCGGCGCCGGCTCGCGATTGCTTGCTCACACTGCGGTTGCCGAGAGGCGAGAGGATTGACGCATTCGCGCTAACGCGTCAGCGTGTCATCCGTGGTCGGATTCGTTGGACGGGTCGTGTTATCGTGCGGACTTCTCGCGACGGGTCTCGCCCTGGGCTGCGGCTCGCAATCCGAGCGCACGCCCGCGTTGCCGCGCTCGCTCTTCGAGACTCCGGGGGAGCCGCCGAAATGGTCGGAGCCCGGCGACGCGACCTGTGGATTTCCGTCCGCGGCCGACGCCACGAAGATCGACGCTGCGGTAGTCGTGCTTCGCATCCTCGTCGGCCCTGACGGAGCACCGAAGCTGGTGCAGATGCTCGAAGACCCCGGCTTCGGCTTTGGCTCCGCCGCGACCCGCTGCGCGATGGCTCGGAAATACGTGCCGGGGAGCGACGAGCGAGGTGTTCCCGTCGCGACATGGACACCGCCTATCCGGATCCGATTTCTGCGTTGAGTCACGCCGCCTCCTCTCGCGGCGGATTACCCACGCACGACCGTCAAGCCACGCGATACACGACCGTCAGTGGCGTCGCGGCGGTTTGCGCGGGAAACTCCATGCCAACGGTGCCCTTGGGGTATGGTAACCCGCATGCCTCGCCGTCGTGGTCACGCAAGCTCCTGCGCTGCGCTGCTGCTCGTCGTCGCCTGCCCGCGACCGGCTCCTGCGCTCGACGCGTTCGAAATCCAAGTCTACGATGGGACCGCCAATCGGCCGGGAGCGCCCGGGCTAGAGCTCCACGTCAATCACGTGCTCTCGGGCGCGAAGACTGCGGCAGCGCCCGAGTTGCCGTCGCATCACCGCACCACGTTCACGCTCGAGCCCTCCTATGGTCTATTCGATTTTTGGGAGGTCGGTGGCTACTTCCAAACCGCGCTGCGCAGCGACGGAACTTTCGACTACGCCGGTGTCAAGTTGCGCTCCAAGTTCGTGACGCCGTCGAATTGGAATGACCGAATCCGCCTGGGCGTCAACTTCGAGTTCTCCATAGTACCTCGCGTCTACGATCCCGACCGCTACGGTGGCGAACTGCGTCCGATCGCAGCTTGGGAGGACGATCGCTGGTTGTTCGCCGCAAATCCAATCATCGATTTTTCGCTCGCGGGCAGCGGGGCGAAGGAAGGTCCGGCGTTCGAGCCGGCCATCCTGGCAAAGCGCAAGCTCGGTGCCATCGCAGTCGGGTTCGAGTACTACGCAGCATTCGGCCCGATCGCTCACCCGCTCCCTTGGTCCGGCGAGGGTCAATACTTGTACGAGACCTTCGATGTCATTTCGTCACCGGTGATTGAGCTGAATTTCGGCATCGGGGAGGGCTTGAGCGCCGCAAGCGACGCCTGGGTCGCGAAGATGAATCTCGGCTACGTGTGGGAAGGGCCCGCGGTTGCGCCGCCCGCGCAGAACTCGCATCCGGCGAGCCCCTGAGGCGAGCGCGCGTTTCGAACGCCTGCGACGTTCAGGCTACCGGTTGCCGTCGAACGGCGATAGGCCGGAGCACTCTGCGCGGATCGTCTCCCAGTCGCCACCGATGGCCATGGCGGTATCGCAACGCAACGACTGAACGGCGGGCAGAGCCGAATATTTCGCGAACAGTGGCGCGGCCAATCGTCGGGCACGCTCGGCGTGCCCTGCGCCGAGCTCGGCGCGTGCCGTGTCGAAGCTGACTCGCTCTTCTGCATTCATCCCGCCGATGTCAGGTGCGCTCGCGACAGAGCTTGGTGCTGGCGCCTTCGACGACGCAGGCGCCTTCGACGACGCCGCGACGGGCAGACTCGAAAATCGAGCCGTTTGAAGCAAAAGCGCGTCACGCGACGTGGGCTCCCACTGAGAGCCGGCGGCGCGAAGTGAAGCGTCGAGCTTCGACGCCAGCGCGGCGTCGAGCACCGGGCTGTCCGGCGAGACTCGACTGGCCAAGGACGCACGTATGATCGCTGCGGCTTCCTCGCTGAAGTCACTGGCCTCGACGTGATAGCGGGGGTTCATGATTGATTCTGCCTGCAGCTCGTGGGGCACGCCCAGGGTGTGGGCGAGCTCGTGCAGGAACGTGACGGCCAACTTGTGCTGCTTGCGTACTCGATACAACTTTTGGCGCTCGTCTTCGGAAAGCTCCGTGAACGCTCGTTCGATTGCCTCGTACTCATGAGCGTCGCTCATGGCTCGCAGCACGATGTGACGACCGGGTAAACGGGCGACACCCAAATCGTCCGCGGACGCGGCAAAGCGGGGCGTTGCGACGACGAGACCTACGACCCAGTCGACGTCGCTCGCAGGATCCAACTGGACGAGTTCCTGCAGCGGAGCCTCGAGCTTCTCCTCGCTCGCTGGGCTCGGAAACGCGCGCAGCTCCGCGAGCTCGAACCGTGCGCCAAACTCGGCACCGAATACTGCATTTACGCGCCCGACGAGCGCGCTAAACTGTTTCTTCCAGTCGAGCACGCTGGCCGCATAACCGGGCGTTGCATAAACCCGAACCTTGAGCACGCGGCGACCGCCGGGCACGACGCCGGAGCTGTCACGCGGAAGTTGCGCGGGCGTGCTGCGCCGTGCCGCATGCTGCTGCGCTCGCTTCTGTTGCCCCCAGCCCGAGTCGTACCCGAGGAAGCAGCCTGCCGCGAACGGCAGCGCGACAAGAACCACCACCGATGTCAAACGCCAACCGCTGGGCATCTCTCCCGAGGATACGCTCGGTACTCGCCCGCGCGAGTTAGTCATTTTTTCTACTG
>Ga0302321_100000644_pt1 | contig 30378 bp, 25 predicted proteins | sample Fen_T0_1_FD_202505 | JGI IMG/M metagenome (GOLD analysis project Ga0302321, IMG submission 202505) | Peat permafrost microbial communities from Stordalen Mire near Abisko, Sweden - Fen_T0_1 | ecosystem: Environmental > Terrestrial > Soil > Wetlands > Permafrost | place: Sweden: Abisko... | reverse complement strand
CGGGCAAACAGACGAGCGGTGGCCGCACCAATCCCTCGGCTCGCACCCGTTATGAGTGCCACGTGTCCCTGTAATAGTTGAGCCGGTCGCATCCCCGCGCCGTTGGTAAGGTTCTCTCTCATGTGATGGTTCCTTTACTAGATATCACTGCTCCTGATAGCAGACTCATCTTTATCTGATTAGAGCGCAGCCTTGATCGGCCTGAAGAAATTAATGACGTTGCCGTCAGGATCGCGGAACATCATCGATCGGTTGCCCCAGGGCATGTCCTTAGGCTCCAGCACCCACTCACTCACGTAGCCCTCGATGCGCTTGCGTTCAGCGTCCACATCGTCGACGAGGAACTCAAGAATTGCTGCCCCGTTGCCCTTTGCAGGCCACTCTCCACCATAGGTGAACACGGCGCTTTGTCGGCTCATGATCGCAAGAAGAGCACCTCCAGGGTGAAGCTCGACATAGTCGTCATTACCGTTCGTGGCCGTCCCAAGCAGTTTCTCGTAGAAAGCCGCAAGGCCTCGGACATCTTCCGTAACAATACGCGTGTACTCGAATTTCATGCTGACACCTTTCCCATTGACAACACTGCTGGAAGCTTTCGCTTCCGAAAAGTGGCTTTCTTGTGATATGCTACCATTCTGAACTGTAGCTTTCTTACACTACGCTACCATAGCGTAGTGTTTCTGTCAAGAGAGAGAGGACTATGGAAGGATCTGCTCAAAGTGAGGATAAGCGGGTCGAGCGTTCTAAGGCGAAGGTTCTCGCCGAAACGTATCGTCAGTTGGCGCTCAACGGCATTGGTGGAGTGACTATCGAGGAGATTTCCCGCCATTCAGGCATCCCCAAAACGACTATCTACCGTCATTGGCCATCGCGTTCAGCGTTGCTCGTCGATGCCTGTTCCCGCTTCGGGAGTGCACCTGAAGTACCGGACGTTGGAAGTTTGCAAGGCGACGTTCAAGCGCTCCTGACCGACCTTGCCGATCGCTTGCAGACGGCAAACTGGAACTCGGTCTATCCCTCGATCATTGATGCCGCCGAGCGCGATCCTGTGATGGCGAGCATGCAGGCAGCTCTGCACAAAAGCTTCATGACGCCGTTTGAAGTCGTCATAGAGCGAGCCAGAGCAAAGGGGGAGATTTCGTCGCAGCAATCCACAGATGACCTGGTCGCTATGCTAGTGGGACCTTTCTTTTACCGCCGCTGGTTCTCGAAGCAGAAGATCGACAGAAGCTTCATTGATGCGATCATCGACCTTGTGATCTGCTCAACGTCGGATGTAGGATAATGACCTCGTTGTTTTCAACGGTCACCAAGTAGACCACCGGGCACGAAAAATGGTCTACGTTTCTTCTCACGAAGCTTTTCTCTATCCATATGTCTCTCTGCTTGCAACGCATAGCAGGTTACAATACCAGCTTCTTCAGTAGCTGTTGTAAAGCGGCAGTGGGATCACTACAGAGCCCAACGTGGACCGGAGATATTTGGATGATGGTGCTGCGCGGCGAGACGAGCCAGTGGAAGCGCTCAGATTGCGAGAGTTGACCAATCGGGCCACCCTCTTCTTTGCCATGGCAGACCTTAAGCAGATAGTCGAGATGCTGCTGTATAAAAGCGAAATCCAGACTGGGGGCAAAACTATGCACACGCACCTCATCAAGCTGAGCGAGAGCGCCAAGGAACCGACGTGTGCTACAGTAGAGAATGATACCAACATTGATCGACTCTCCACGCTCTACACACGGTACAAGGCGAATGATCGCATAATCATACGAGCTGGTCGCGGGCACGCAAGGCCTCCTCTACAAAAATGCTTGAATGTGCCAGACGGTCTAGCAAATAATCCAGATAGGCTTTGCGATGAGCAGCCGCATCTGCAAACAAAGGATCTGGCCCCAACCAGTCATCAGGGATGAGGGCCACGATATCCTGCAGAACAGTGGGCGTTAAACGCTCTTTCAAGCGCTGATCCGCCTCGCACAAGGAGCTTGCTACAGGCAGCAGGACATGTGTTTTGACAGAAGTGAAAGGCGTACGACTGCGCTCCATATAATCGGCATGGATATGATGAAAGTATAGCGAGGCACCATGATCGATCAGCATCAAGCGGCGATGCCACCAGAGCATATTTGTATTACGCGGCGTGCGATCGACATTCATCACATACGCATCGAACCAGACTATCTCAGATGCCAGTATGGGATCAAGCGAACGAGCATCTAATGCGTCAAAGGTTAGCGAACCAGGCAAAAAGTCGAGCGCAAGGTTGAGGCCCGCGCTGGCTTTTAATAGCCCTTGAATCTCGAAATCGGGCTCCGAACGACCCAGCATTGGATCGAGCTCCATAAACACAATCTCTGGCACCGGCATGCCAAGGGCACGAGCGATCTCACCAGCCAGCAGTTCCGCTATCAGCGCCTTGAGACCCTGGCCCGCCCCGCGAAATTTGAGCACATAGAGACCATCATCATCCGCTTCAACGACCGCAGGCAGTGAACCACCTTCGCGCAGGGGAGTGACGTAGCGCGTTGCAGTAATTGTTCTTAACATAGATCCATTTTAGCACATAAGCAAGGCTTGATGTCTCAAACGTATCACAAAAATATGATCTTCTCTCTATTCCCTTTATTTTGCCCTTCTTCATTCTTGCCACTTGGACTTTTTTTGGTTATAATCTATCCAGATGGTTAGATAACTATCCAGGTAGATAAATATGATGGACGTGTAGATATGCCTCTCCTATCTGCCTTTCTTCGCCTGCATCAGTGCTTGCTGCCGGTGAGGAGATATCCTCTGCATTAACAATCGCCTATGCACGGCAAGCGTTCCGTGGCATGGGTTTATCTCCGAGGCACTGGTCGATGTCTCAGAGAGCATCAGAGGCAGACGCTGATGTCATGGGATAGATATGAGAATAAATAACAGAGGATAAGATACTATGTATACACAAGCACCGGCACGGATGCCCGTACATATAGACGAGCAGCTCACCGATAGCATTTTAATCGAGCGAGCATTTTTAGGCGATCAATTTGCCTTCGCGGATCTCGTTAGTCGTTACGAAACGGCACTCTACAATTATGTGAAACGCTGTGTCGAGATCACCATTCATCTCCGTTAGCAGGCAAAAGGAAGTCAAGAGGAGAGCGCTGTCACAAAAGCATCACAACAGAGGACTGTTTGCTCAGTATTTCTCTTGACCTCTCGATCATTGTTGACTACAATCCAACTGGGTAGATATCTACCTACCCGGTTAGATCAAAAGGAGAGAAGAAAGTATGTCTGAACCTAGACGTAGAAGAGAGCATAATGCGAAGGGGACACGGGAAGCGATTCTCAATGCGGCAGAAGCGATTTTTGCTGAGCATGGCTATGATGGAGCACGTCTCGATGCCATCGCACTGGCCTCAAGCTACAATAAAAGCCTGATTGGTCAATACTTTGGCGATAAGCTCGGCCTCTATACAGAAGTAAATAAGCGCATTGACAACGATATGAATCAGCTGGAGACACACATCCTGGCTCCCCTTCTGGCAGATGAAACGCTTGCTTCGGACGCTCGCCAGTTCAGAACTTTCCTTGAAAATGCCTTTCGGGCACTGTTTGATTATATGCTCGCACATCCACGCTTCGTACGCATTGTCCTGTGGGAACTAGCCGAAGGCTGGCAGACCTATGCCAAGATCGTCTCACAATTTGATACCAACGATATTGACCAGTTAAGGGCGCTCTTTGCCCGAGCTCACCGCGCAGGACTGCTGCGCTCAGATATCGATCCTCTCATCCAGTTAGCGCAGGCCGAGCACTTATGCTGGTCCTATCTCGCCTCCATCCCTCTGTACCAGATATTGACTGAGGGTAGGGATCTATCCTCTGCGGCAGAGATCACACGTGCACGAGAGTACATTGTTGCCTTTATCGTCAATGGGATGATGGCCGACCGAAAATAAGACCGCCTCAATCTGCGGCAGAATTATTGCGCAGTTTTACAAACCCGGTGCAATCGCAGTAAGCTATGATAGTAATATGTCAATATTATGATATAGCTTCTTAAAGAAAGGCAAAGAGAGATATGCATTATCGTACATTAGGACGGACAGGGTGGGATGCCTCTGAGATTGGGTTTGGCGCATGGGGCATCGGCGGCGATGCGTGGGGCAATACAGATGACACAGAATCTATTGCCGCCCTGCACAAGGCGATTGATCTGGGCGTTAATTTTATTGATACCGCCGATGTTTATGGCGATGGTCACTCTGAGCAACTTATCGCTCAGGTGCGTAAGCAGCGCAGCGAGCCGCTATTTATCGCGACGAAGGCTGGACGGCGGCTCAATCCACATGCGGCGGCAGGCTATAATAATCGCCAGAATCTGACAGGCTTTGTGGAGCGTAGCCTGCGCAACTTGGAGGTAGAGGCGCTTGATCTACTCCAGCTGCACTGCCCACCTTCAGAGGTGTATGACATGCCTGAGGTCTTTGGCATTTTAGATGACCTGACCCAACAAGGGAAGCTGCGTAACTATGGGGTGAGCGTCGAGAAGGTCGATGAAGCTCTCAAGGCAATCACCTATCCCAATGTGAAGAGCGTACAGATTATCTTTAATATGTTTCGCCTCAAGCCGACCGAGCAGTTTTTCGCTGCCGCTCAGGAGCGCAAGGTTGGCATTATCGTACGCGTGCCTCTGGCCAGTGGTCTGCTCACTGGTAAGTTCAAGGCCAATTCGCAGTTTGCGGCCAATGACCACCGCAGCTATAACCGGCATGGCGAGTCATTTGACCAGGGTGAGACATTCTCTGGCGTCGACTACGAGACAGGCTTACAGGCTGTCGAAGAGCTACGCGCACTCCTACCGCAGGGTATGAGTATGGCACAATTCGCGCTACGCTGGATCTTGATGTTCCCTCAAGTCTCGACCGTTATCGCAGGTGCAAAAAATCCTGCGCAGGCCACTGACAATGTGCAGACCTCCGAATTCCCCGCATTGAGCGAGGAGACGATGCGTCGTGTACAGGCAATTTATAATACGCATATTCGAGAACAGGTTCACAGCCGCTGGTAATAAATAACTAGCCTGCAAATTATACTTTATTACCCAAAAATAGGCCTGGGATTATCAGCGCCCCCTTCCTTCGTTATAGCAAACATAGAGCACTGAAAGATTGCAAAATGTACGCACGGCGACCCTCTGGAGATCGCCATGTACAAACACAGGTGGCACGCTCTTAATGAGTGTGCCACCTGTCAATTTTTCTATCAACCTATAATGAGAGTTTTTCTACCAACCTGTAATTAGTAGGAAGTTCTTGAAGAGGCTTTCAGACCTGCAACTTTCGTTGCGCGTTCGCCATCTCTACGCAAACGCTCTTCTGAACGCTTCTGAACGCTAGCTAAGGAAGCAAACGGCAATGATGGACAACATCTCCGGAGCAGCTCTGAATTTGGGCGTGGATGAGGAAAAGGCAAGATCCGACATGCCAGACGAAAATAGGAGCCAAAGCACACAGATTGCATTGAAGTGTGGCGACAGTTTTCTGATTATGGATAAATGCGGTGATTTCCTACCATCGCAACGAGAAATGGGCCTCTTCCACCACGGCACCCGTTTCCTGCACATCTGCAATCTTTCTCTGGAAGGTCGCTCAGTCGTTCCACTCTCCCATCAGGTTACGGCGATGGGGAATATATGTCGTATAGATCTGACCAACAGGCCACTAAAAATTGATCAGCATGGTACGATCGCACAAGGGATCATCCACATCGAGCGTTTCGTAGAACTGGAACAGGATTACCTGGTACACGGCTTTACGATTACAAGTTTCCATACAGAGACACTACCACTGAACGTCTGTTTAAAGTTGGGAACAGACTTTTGTGATCTCTTTGAGGTACGTGGTCAGGTACGTGCAAAACAGGGAAAACATCGACCTGTCAAGCGTGATGAAGCAACTCTTCAGTTTAACTATAGTGGATTGGATGAAGTCGAGCGCACAACCTATATCCAGTATGAGCCAACGGCCAAACATGATGTGCACGCAAACCAGCTCGACTGGACCCTTGACCTCGTGCGCGGCGAGCCAGTAAAAATCAAAGCCGTTATACACATGGGAACAACAGGCACAGAAAAATTTGCTACCGCACAACCCACTGCCACACTCTGGCGCAATCACACACAACCATCAATTGTTACCGACGATGCTTTCTTTAACCGCTTGTTGAAACGGGGCACCCAGGATATTATGATGCTCAGCACGTTGACGCCGCATGGCTACTTCCCGTATGCTGGCATCCCCTGGTTCAACTGCCCCTTCGGACGCGATGGACTCATTGCAGCACTACAATTTCTTCCCCTCTTCCCACAGGTCGCACGCGGCACACTTGAATTCCTGGCCGCTTACCAGGGCACGAAGATCGAGCCATTTACCGATGAGGAGCCCGGCAAGATCCTGCACGAGTTCAGAACTGGCGAGATGGCAAATTGCCGCGAGATTCCCTACGTTCCCTATTACGGCACGGTCGATGCCACACCGCTCTTCCTTATCCTGCTCGAAGGGTATATACGCTGGACAAATGATCTCGAATTGCTGGAAAAGCTGTGGCCGAATGCAGAGGCGGCTGTACAGTGGATGGTAAACTCTGGGGATCAAGATGGCGATGGCTTTCTTGAATATCACCGCGTCTCCGAAAAAGGATTGAGCAATCAGGGCTGGAAGGACTCCTGGGATGGCATCAATCACAGTGACGGCAGAATCGCACGCTCGCCTCTTGCGCTCTGTGAGGTGCAGGGCTACGCTTATGGTGCCTATCGCGCTATGAGCTACCTGGCAAGAAGACGCAGGCTCGACCAGCAAGCGGCGCATTGGGATAGCGCTGCAGAGACGCTACAAGCCAACTTCCTCCAGCATTTCTGGTGGGAGGAAGAGCAGGTCTTTTACCAGGGACTGGCCGAAAACAAAGAGCGATGCGACGTGGTATCTTCTAACGCGGGCCAGTGCCTATGGACGGGGATCGTGCCCGACGATATAGCGCGTAAGGTCATTGATCGGCTTATGCGCGATGATATGTTCAGTGGCTGGGGTATGCGCACGCTCTCAACTCGGTCCAGACGCTTTAATCCCATGAGTTACCATAATGGCTCCGTCTGGCCCCATGATACGGCCTTTATCGGGGCTGGTTTTGCTCTCTATGGAGGAAAAAAAGAGGCGGCAAAGCTGCTGAAGAGCCTGTTCGATGCCAGCTACTACTTCGAAGAGAACCGCCTGCCAGAGCTCTATTGCGGCTTCACCCGCCACGAGGGCTATGGTCCGACACGCTATCCGGTCGCATGCTCGCCCCAGGCCTGGGCCACAGGCGCACCATTTACGCTGGTCAGCGCCCTGCTCGGCATGAATCCAAACGCAGACGAGCAACGGCTGACCCTGCACCAACCCACCCTACCAGATTGGCTCAATACGTTAGAGATCCGTGGCATGTACGTAGGCACACGACAGGTACACTTGCGCTTCTCACGAGTCGGCGGCCACACCGAGGTCGTATTCGGCAAGGATAACGAGGTCGATATACGCATTCTCTGAAATAAGACGCTACTCGTAGAGCCATTGGGTTGACATGCCTTTGCTTGATCAGGCATAGTCTCTATAGAGACAAACTGCTAGTAGTTTATCTCTATAGCTATTCGTGTACTTTGTCACACGATTCAGGAGATATTGCATGATCACTGAGGCATTGCAGCAGGTACTTATCAAACGACCACTCGGACTTGTATATGATATAGATGGCACGCTTAGCCCCATAGCATCCATGCCAGATCAGGCCAGGCTTTATCCCGGTACGGCAGAGCTACTGCTTCAAGAGCAACGCTACGCTCATGTAGGCATTGTTACGGGTCGGGCGCTTGCCGATGGAGCTCGCATCGTCAACGTGGAAGGGCTGACCTATGTTGGCACACATGGGTTGGAATGGTGCGAAGGGCTCCCCAGCACCCACCCGATTGTGCTTATACCCGAGGCCCAACCGTATATCGCGCCCGGCAACGCGCTCCTGGATCTCGTCGAGCGTGAGCTTGTACCAGTAATCTCTGGCCTGATAGTGCAGCGTAAACCGGTTGGCGGCTCCTTACACTATCGGCTCGCCTCCGATCCAGAGCAGGCGCGCGAGCTCATCCTCGCCACGCTGAAAGAGCCTGCGCAACGTGCGAATATGCTTATCGGCGAGGGCAAGCGCGTCATAGAGATACTCGCACCGCTCACCACCAACAAAGGCACTGCACTACGCCGCTTCGTCAACCAGTTTGAGTTGCGTGCAATCATCTTTGCAGGCGACGATCTTACAGACCTCAACGGCTTATTGGAGGTTGAGAAATTGCGCCAGGAAGGCTACGCAGCCCTGGGCATTGCAGTTCAGCACCATGATACGCCGCCAGCCATGCTCGAACATGCAGATATAGTAGTACAAGAAGTCGAAGGCATGATTCAACTCATGGGGGAGATAAACGCCTTCCTGGCAAACTACGAAGTATCCCGCGCCTGAAGCATTTTAATGTGGTGTAGTGGTGTGTAGGAGCATGCAGACACGAAACATATGTTGCGACCCAGACCCATTTATCATCTGAACGGAAAGAGACAGAAAACGGCTATAAAGGTATCACAAAGATACTTCTATAGCCGTTCAGCTTCGCATCTTCTGACCCTCATTGGCCTTATTCACTATGTAGCTATTACGTAGTACGCATATCTTTCTCTATCATCTTCTTACCACCATTGGCATCGTGTGCGCTTTTGCACCTTCCCAGCATGCTTGCATAGCAACAATCATCTATTTGCCAGCCGGTTAGAGAGATTATCCTCTCTTAGCAGCCACAGTCTCATCTTGCAGATGCCCAGTCGTATGTACAGACGAAGTATCAACCACATTCAAAGAGTTAGCGAAAACGCGCTCCAGGAGTTCGTTGATATCCGCGATCTGCCTGGCCATCCATCCATTGAGATCACTGCGCTCCACAGCCTGGCGCGCCACCGTCGCCTTTACACGTCGCTCTTCAGGAGAGAGAGTCAAAGCCTTATACAGAGCCTCCGCTGTCTCTGCCACATCGGTAGGAGAAGTTGGTATCGATCCTTTCGCCAGTTGCTGGAATGCGCCAGCGGTACGCGATAACACGAGGACACCATCAGTCTGATTGACAACAGGCCCTTCTTTTGCCACCAGATTCATGCCATCAATAATAGGATTGACCAGGAGCACATCATAATACTTCATTGCAGCAAGCGCTCTTATGCGATCATTGCCAAAGAATGCTCGGATGGGAGTCCAGTCATCGGTACCATATTTATTGTTGATCTCTTCTATAAGCGCCCGTACATCACTGTCGAAGCGGCGATACGTTGGTAGGGTCTGTCGCGATGGCACCAGGAAGGCGAGAAATGTCATTTTACCGTGTAGCTCAGGGTGCTGCTCAATTACGCGCTCATAAGCCTGGAAGCCGCGTATAATGTTTTTTGTTGGTTCGACGCGATCCACGCGCACAATAGTATATTCAGCGAGTAACGGCTTGATCTGTTCAGCCGCACGCCGTCCAGCAGCGCTATTGATAGCACGCCGCTCTTCAGTCACAGAGATTGAGATTGGATAGGCACGTGTCTGTGTACGATGACCCTGCCACCAAACAGCACCTTCTTCAAAGTCCACAACGGCACCATCCAGCAGCGTACGAGCTCCTTCCAGAAAATTACGCCCATCGCGCTCAGTCTGGAAGCCAATAATATCGTTACCAACCAGGCCATTATAAATGGCTTGAGCAATATTACTCGGTAAGAAATGCCAGCAGCGCACATCCGGCCACGGAATATGAATGAACTGTTGCATAATAATCGTCGGATGACGCTTACGAATCATCTCCGGGGCCAGGTAGAGATGGTAATCCTGTAGCATTACCACAGGCACCGTCTGATCACGCTCGATCTCAACATTTATTGCATCAGCGATTGCCTGGTTAGCAACCGTATAACCCTTTTCCCAGGCATCTTGCAATTGGGTCGCCGAAGCAGATTCATGGGTGGGATCATACATATAATGTTGCAAGAACCAGAGCAATTCGTTGCTGATCTTTTCGTAGTGCTTGCGATATGCCTCCTTAGAAACAGAAACGTAGCGTAGCTGCATTTTCTGACCAGGCAAAGGTGATTGAAGCAGGCCATTATTTTCAGCCTGTGCCCTCTTTACAGCCAGGCGGTCGCCTTCTGTCATGGTCAGTGCAACCCACGAGACCTCCATGCGGTTTCCGGCATCAATAAGTGCCGTCACCATACCGCCAGCACCTCGTCGAGCCTTGAGAGTCTTATCCTGGCTCAATTGAAACTCAACCGGTCCACGGTTGGATGCAATTATAAGACGACGAGCATGCGTTAACTGCGGAGGAGGGACCTTTGTCGTCTTCCGCGTTGGCATGGGTATATCCTTTCTAACAGGTGCTTACTGTTCTTGTCTTTGGAATCCTGGGACAGAAGAAAAGTATTTCTTTCCATAAAAGCAACACCTCCCCAATAATAACGTTTGAGTAGGTTTAACTCTCAGACAAACCTCTTCATGCATGACAAGTTATGCGAGTCCCCGAGTGTAATGTTACCATACACAGAAGTCGTATGCCTAGCCTTGCGGCTTAGAACAACATATTACGTGCCTGTGCTACAAAATCCTAGAACTAACACCTGTGTCAGTATATAATATGTTTAGAATACCATGTGGCTTCTTTTGTTTCATTGCAGAGTTTGTTGCTCTTTTACTGATACATATGATACGCTACGGATCGGCACAATTCAAGTCATTGGATTTCTTATACTATGTACTATGTGTACAATACATACGTTCTTGTAGTATCGGCAACAAGTAAATTAATTCTTTCCCCATGATTGTAATATTTTGCAGTAGAATTTCGATATGTATGTTTATACATCTTTTAATAGGCAGCGTTACGTGCAGATTTCCTTCCCGTTTCTGGGCAATAAGCGGAACGAGGTACAATAGTACCCCATGTCTCTAGAGAGGTTATGCGACTCGTTTTGGTAAATGTGAGTGAAATGCAGGCAGCTAAAACTCTATGCTAGCTTTCTTGTTAATGATTCTATGGTATGGCAATTACTATTTTTCTTCTTTACTATAGTAAAGAGGAGAGATTTTGTGATATTCATGTACAGTATGCCCAATATACCCTATAGACATAACCCATAACTACTAGCACAGCTTGAAACTTTGCGGATAGAGAAGAACACATGCTAGAATTGCCCTGCTAGAAGCAGAGAGTTCTGTGAATTATCGGACCCATGGCTGAACTTGAGAGGAGCGCGAATTGGAAGAGACGACTGGTAGGAAATGGCTCTGGCGCATTCTGGACTTCATTAATCCACTGCGCGATCCCAGCCTGACTGTAGCTGCTGTTTTGACGTTTATCGAAGAGGCGGGACAGCATAGCGCCTGGTATTGGATTGTTGTTATTGCGCTCGTCAACTGGTTAGCGGTACGGGGTATTGTCTGGTTGATGGTGAATTTCACCTTTGCTTCTGTCTTCATTGGCCGTCGTGTCTGGTGGTCCATCAAGCATCCGCAGCTCGCGTGGCGTATTTTGGATGCAGTGGGGCATGAGGAGATTGTCATCGGCAGCAACGTTAGCATGGGCGAAAGCATTATGCTACAAGACGGCACGACGATCATGAGCCCTATGCTTGGTGCTAATGGTATCCATATCATTGGCGAATTGCCCGCAGGCACCGAATTGCCAGTCCTGGGTATGCCCAATGGACAGATGGGGGGCAATATGCAAGCCTTCAATAACGGTTCCGGCGGCTTCTTCCCGGGTTCAAACGAGTACTCTCCTAATAGCTTTGCCGGTCAGCCAGGGGTAAGTTACCAGTCCGAAAACAATAACACCTATCGGGGCGATTTTGTAAGCTCACAAAGTACTGATGGCCTGCCAAACTCATTTCCACAACGACCCTCAGAGGAAGAAGAGCAGTTACGCCAGCAGGTCGCAGCCTTTACACGCTTGATGGAAGACTGGATTCAGTTCACAGAAGAGAAATGGCGCACGGTGAGCGATAGCCAACTAGGCTGGAAACCACTGCGCGGCCGCTGGGGCAACTGGGATGACATCTTTAACGATGTCTATGCCGCCAAAACCTCCGACCCGATGGCCGAGGCCGCCCAATCAGCTGGCGAAGCAACAGCCAGACGATACGATAATTCCAAAGATAAAGGTTCAGCTGCATCTGCAGTTGCTTGTTTTATGCGTGATATGATGACACTACGCCGAGGTCTGGATATTATTCAGCAGTCGCCTGAGTCCCTTACCAGGCAAAATACTGACAATCAGCAAGCAGTTCACTCAACATTCAATGCTAATCGCTTCGGCGGTGGCAATAGTGGTTCGTTGTTAGGTGGCAATACTGGACCTACACCACGTAGCACATTGATTCGTCGACCGGCACAGATTTTTGTGGACGCCGACTCTAAAAAATAGGACAAAGCATGTATTTGTATTCCCCCCGTCCTGTTCACGTGCGCCCAGAAATGGATCGAATGGCAGAATATAGACCTGGTGAGTCTCAGGAAGCATTCAGTGCACGTACAGGTATTCCCATTGAACAACTCATTAAGCTGAATAGCAATGAAAGTCCCTATGGACCCGCACCTCAGGTCTTAAGCGCACTCAGCGATTGGAACAACTACAACAATTATCCCGATACCGATTCGCGTGCACTTAAAAATGCTCTTGCAGAGTATACAGGTGTGCCAGGCCGCCATATTGTGGTGAGTCATGGCAGCAATGAGCTGATCAATCTGCTGTGGCATATCTTTCTTTCTGTGGGTGATAACGTAATCTGTTGCCCCCCTACATTTTCTCTCTATACTTCGATCACGACTTTCTGTGGAGCCTATGTACTTGAGGTGCCACGAGCGGAAGAGTATGAGCTGAACGTCGAGGCTGTAATCAAAGCTCTTACACCTGAGACAAAAATCATTGTCCTCTGCTCTCCCAATAACCCGACAGGCAATACAGTCGACGAGCAAGATATTCTGACCTTATTAGATACCGGGCGTATCGTGATGGTGGATGAGGCATATGTAGAGTTTTCGCAGCACCCACAGGGATTGGCGCACCTGGTGCCTCATTACCGCAACCTTGTTATTATGCGCACCTTTAGCAAATGGGCGGGACTGGCTGGCCTGCGCATCGGCTATGGTATCTTCCCCGAATGGATTGTTGCATATCTGCGCCGTGCTCAACCACCTTTTGAGGTCAATGTCGCAGGGCATATCGCAGCTATCGAGACACTGAAACATCTCGATTATACGCTGGATAAAGTCCAACGCATCGTAAACGAGCGCGAACGGCTCTTTACGCTCCTTGCCAGACAGCCTTTCCTGTCCCCGATCCCTTCACAAGGCAATTTTATTCTGACTGAGGTGGATGAGGATGAGTTGAAAATAGAACACTTTCGCGCTACCGTTGAGTCATATGGCGTTATGCTACGCTATTTCTATCATCCCTACCTGAGCAACTTTGTACGCCTGACAGTTGGACGCCCCGAACATACAGACGTGATTGAGCGTGCACTGGCCAGTCTTAACCCAAACAGGTAATACACTTTTCATATCGGGCAGGGATGTGATATATGCACGTTTCCTGCCTCTTGCTTCTTCCTCTGGGAGGGTGTAACTGTTGCAAAAAAACATATGGAGTAGAATCCTCATTCGTCAGGAAAGCGGTGTCAGTTTTTCTTTATTCCCTCGATCCGTTACAGGATACTGCACTAGATCACGAATGAGACACAGTAGACTGCCACAACACGCTCTGACTTGCCCAACGCTCACCAACGATGTACAATACCCTCGCAAGGAAAGTAGTACCCAGGGATAGATAAAACAGCCGTAGCAGGTGTAAAGAACAAAAATATCAAGAAATATCCACAGGTACATGGAGGAATTTATTTCATGGCATATAATACAAACGATGAGACAACAATTGAGGCAGTATCGGCACGCGAGATCCTCGATTCTCGTGGCAATCCGACCGTTCAGGTCGAGGTACTTTTAATGGGTGGGGCCCAGGGCGTGGCAGCGGTACCATCAGGCGCATCAACCGGTGCACACGAAGCCGTCGAACTACGTGATGGCGACAAAAGCCGTTACGGGGGCAAGGGTGTCCTTAAAGCCGTAGCCAATATTCAGGATACGATTGGCGATGCACTGGTTGGTCTCAATGCAACGGACCAAGCAATGATCGATGAAGTGATGATTTCACTGGATGGTACTCCCAACAAAGGAGTCCTTGGTGCTAATGCGATCCTTGGCGTTTCGCTGGCAGTGGCAAAGGCAGCTGCACAGGCACAACAACATCCCCTGTATCGCTATCTGGGCGGCGTTTCAGCCCGCACATTGCCCGTGCCGATGATGAATATTTTGAACGGCGGTAAGCACGCGGACAATTCGACTGACTTCCAGGAATATATGGTCCTCCCAGTCGGTGCGGCTACATTCCACGATGCGCTCCGCATGGGTGCCGAAGTCTATCAGGCCTTGAAGAAAGTGCTGCACGGAAGAAAGTTAAACACTAATGTTGGCGATGAAGGCGGATTCGCTCCTTCGCTGCCCACGAACCGCGCCGCACTTGATCTGCTGGTAGATGCAATCGAGGCTGCTGGCTACAAACCCGGCGTCGACATCTTCCTGGGCATGGATTCTGCCGCAACTGAATTGTTCGAGAACAACAAGTACGCTCTGGCTCGCGAAGGCCGCACACTCAGCTCACGCGAGATGGTCGATCTCTACGAACAGTGGATCAATGAATACCCCTTGATCAGCATTGAGGATGGCCTGGCTGAAGACGACTGGGAAGGCTGGTCGCTGTTACGCCAGCGCGTCGGGAATCGCATACAGATCGTCGGTGATGATCTCTTCGTCACCAACACCGAGCGCCTCAAACGCGGCATTCTAGAGCAATCAGCCAACTCAATCCTGGTCAAGCTCAACCAGATTGGTAGCCTGACCGAGACAATGGATGCAATTGAGATGGCCAAACGGGCTCAGTTTACCGCAGTGGTCTCACATCGCTCCGGCGAAACTGAGGACACAACAATAGCTGACCTCGTCGTAGGCACAAACGCAGGTCAGATCAAAACCGGTGCTCCAGCTCGCAGTGAGCGCGTTGCCAAGTACAACCGCTTACTGGTCATCGAGGACGAGCTAGGCGCGGAAAGCGCTCGTTACGCAGGCTTCAGCGCCTTCTATAACGTTCCAGGACTATACTCAAAAGCATAACTTCCTGATCTATCTCCATGCACACCTCATGGATAAAGTTTATCCATGAGGACCTCACCCTACCTGAATAGCCTCTATAGTTATATTGATATGTACTTCGTAACCGATAAGGTCAATTCCTGCTTTATTCTGGCTAAACGTAATATTAAAAGAGCGGCGATCGATAGCGGTCGCGGCATGAAAGCCAGCCCGCCACGCCTCAGTTAAAAAATCCTGGCTATAGCCCGTATACCCTACATCCATAAGTATAGGTCGATTCACACCATGCAAAGAGAGATTCCCAACCAGCTTACAAACAAATTGATCCGTGCGTTTCACCTGTGTGCTTTCGAACGTGATCGTGGGGTACTTAGCAACTTCAAAAAAATCAGACGAGCGTAGATGAGCATCGCGTTGGGGCACACCAGTGTGAATACTTTCGGTCATGATCTGAGCTTTCACCCATGACTCCTCCGGATGTTGCGTATCCAGATTAATCTTGCCATGCACGTCTGTAAAACGACCTTTGACGATAGAAACATTGAGATGCTGAACAGAGAACTCGACCAGGCTATGAAAAGGATCAATTTCCCAAATCATAAGACGACCAACCTTTAAAAAAATAATTAGATACAGTGAGACATCCGCAAGTCATGCTCTCCTATTTTTGCTAAACGTAGAAACCATCTCCTATTGTCTTCATCGATTATAACAAGCAACAAGCAGATAAGCAATAATTAAGCATTATTAGCTACGAATAATATCCCCTATGAAAATTTCCATCATAAAGGATAGAGAGCCTACAAACAAGACCCAAACGCAGATATCACAATATAATGCCGCCAGAAATTTTCAGCAGGCAAAAAGATTATTAATTTTTCTCTTACCCATCGCACATCCTTATAATTATTATGATCTTTCTACATCCTCCTACATTCTTAGATCTATTGAAATCTCTATAGATCCAAACAGATGATGAACAAGATTGCATAGGTGCTTCATAATCAGAGGAAAACTGCGTATAATACTATATAAGAGATAATATTGCAGAGCAAAATTTAAACAGCCAGGCAAAAGAGAGGATTCTAAAAATGTTTTACATGTCCAAAAGAAGAATATATGCAATATTAGCGTCTGCTGCCACATTTTTCCTTCGATGCTCATTTCGTTATAATAGACGAAAGATACGTCATTATGCCAATCACAACTTTCCTCACGAATGGTTTTGTACAAAGACGCGGACAAATTATCTTTGATGATGGCCGTGGAGAGCTCGTAAAATGCTTAAACTTTATTTACCAGATATTAGATGCGCACTCTTACCCTATTAGGCCAAACCAGGTTATGGCTCAAAAGTCAAAATTCAGTGATTAAAAATCTTCACTGAACGACAGAAGCAGTTATCGGTGCTTTGTATCCTTGTACATAACACCCTGGATACGTTATAGTATCGTTATTAGAGTATCATTATCAACTATCAGCATTGAGCAGAGAGCGCATAAAAACACAAGTGGACAAGAGGACGGTAATTAAACTCACTTCGCAGCTCTCTGCTTCTAATAATAAATGTGATAAAGAGAGGATCTATGGCGAGTAATACTTCTAGCGCTACCAGCACGCGTGAGCGGCGCATGGGACGTTCTGTTCACTATGATATTAGCTATATTGTACAAGGTATTGAATATGGCACTGATGGGGCTATTGTTCTACTACACGATATTCCCGCCGGGGCCTTCACATGGGAACCAATTATGGGCCAACTGGCCGGGCGTGCGGTCTATGCCTTTGACATGCTCGGCTATGGCCAATCCGACCATCCCTGGCCGGCCGATACATCCATCTGGGGCCATGCCGATGTGCTGGCTCTTCTCTTTAGAGATCTTAAGCTTACAAATATCGTTCTTGTCGGTCACGGTCTTGGTGGTGGAGTAGCCCAGGTGCTGGCTACACGCTTGTATCGCGAACAGATCAGCGCGCTGGTACTCGTCGATTCAATCGCCTATTTGCATGCGTTCGCCGAGAACTGGCCTCTGACCGAGATGGAGAAACGGCGCGATTTTGATGCACCACAGAATACAAGCTTGGAAGACTTGATCAGCAATCTGCGCGAAACTCTGCCAGGCGCAGTTTTAAATACTAAGGGCTTTGGCGATGTACTCAACGATTATGTCGCGCCGTGGGATAACGAGCAGGGCAAAGAGGTGCTTTTCCAGCACTTGCGCGGCCTCGTACCCTTCTATTTAAACTCTGTCTCAAGCGATCTGCAGAAGACCGGCAAACCTACATTGCTTATCTGGGGCGAGCAGGATCAGCAGGTACCAATCAAGTTCGCACAGCGCCTACACCGTGAAATTCCAGCTTCCACTCTGGCTCTTATTCCTAATGCTGGACATATGTCTCTGTTCGATGCGCCTGATGCCGTGGGGACTGCAATGAGCGATTTTATCACCCGGCTATAATGTATCCAACCACCCGTTCATAATACATATCCAGATGGCGTTCGATAATAAATAGAGCTTCCCAAATCATAAAAGGCCTGGGAAGCTCTATTTATTGTCGGTACTCCTTTCACTATTTATTGCCGCCGTAAATAATTGCTGGCACATCTGAGCTTGCCTGGCTTGATCAAAAACCAGAAACGCTCATCCTGTACCACAGACAGAAAAGCAAGAGAGGGAGATCCGGACGCTTGTTATATGATATGTAGAAATGTATAATGTTTACGAGATGAATATTTTATGGTGTAGAGCGAAATATTTTTAAAGATGGGAGCGGGATAGCAATGACGAATGAACCCGTTTCTCTTGCTCTGGTGCAGCGCTATGCAGAGCAGATCCGTGCCAATGTGGCGCGGGTAATTATTGGCAAGCAGGATGTGATTGACTTGCTGCTAGTAGCGTTGTTGAGTGACGGGCACGTCTTACTCGAAGATGTGCCGGGTATGGGCAAGACGGTGCTGGCAAAGTCGCTGGCTCGCTCGCTGGATGCAACCTTTCAGCGTGTACAGGGTACACCCGATCTGTTGCCAACCGATATTATTGGCGTGAGCTATTACGATCAAAAGCACAACGATTTCGTTTTTCGCCAGGGCCCAATCTTCGCACAGATTCTGCTGGTCGACGAGGTGAACCGTACGACACCGCGCACACAGGCGGCTCTGCTTGAGGCAATGGCCGAACGTCAGGTGACCGTTGAGCGCGAGAGCAGACATCTCCCAAGGCCATTCTTGGTCATTGCAACCCAGAATCCTATTGAGCTTGAGGGAACGTTCCCTCTGCCCGAGGCACAGCTCGACCGCTTCCTCTTGCGAGTGCAGATGGGCTATCCAACGGAAGATGAGGAGCTGGAGATTCTGCATCGTTTCAAGGATAAAGAGCCATTGGCAGAGCTGCAGCCAGTTGTGACGGCGACAGAATTTAGCGATCTACAGCGTGCGGTGCGCCAGGTGCGCTGGCAACCAGAGGTTGAGCGCTATCTATTAGCGATCATACGCGCCACACGCCGCTATGAGGCGATTCAATTGGGAGTGAGCCCACGTGGGACGCTGGCACTCTATCGTGCCTGTGAGGCGTATGCGGCCATTCAGGGCCGCGATTTTGTACAGCCAGACGACATTAAGTATCTGGCACCTGCCGTTCTGGGCCATCGCCTGCTTATGACGAGCCGCAACCGTATGCGTGGCAAGCGGGCAGACGAGATCATACGCGAGATTGTACAGGCCATCACTGTCCCTGTTGAAACGATTGCACCATCACCAACAAGCCGGTGAGAATGTTTATGCTGCACTCAAGAGAAAAAAGTCCGCCAACGTCCGAAACACATCTGGCGATGCTCAAGCAGCGTCGTCCCTGGTATTATGTGGCTCTGGCCCTCTTTTTGCTCAGCGTATTGACAAGGCAACCTCTGCTGCTGCTAGCAAGTGTCTTTACTTTATTGGTGGGCATGGTGCCTGAGATCTGGTTTCGCAATGCTCTGAATCACCTGATCGTGCGCCAGAGCGTCGATCATCAGCATCTCTTCTACGGCGAGAAGGTTACGCTGTCGATTAGCGTTGAGAATCGTAAGTTCCTACCACTACCCTGGCTGCAGGTCGAAGATGTGGTTACGCCTCCATTGACGGTCGTCGATCACCATGATACGCGGCTGCGAGCGATCAACCGGGATACATTTGTTAGCACCTGGCTACTCTGGTCTTTTCAACGCGTTACTCGGCGCTATCGGATGCGCTGCCGTGCGCGCGGCTTCCATGTGCTGGGTCCGGTCAGGTTGCGCTGTAGCGATCCATTTGGTTGGCTCGAAAGAGAACTGCTCTTACCGGCCAACGAGACGCTGCTGGTCTATCCACTCATCGCTCCGCTTGAGAGACTGGGTCTGCCAGATACATTTCCGATGGGTGAGCGCATCGGTCCACGCCAGTTGCTTGAAGATCCGCTCTGGTTCGCTGGCCTGCGCGAATATCAGATGGGCGATGATCCGCGTCGCATCGATTGGAAGGCGACCGCGCGCGCTGGCGAGCTACGCAGCAAGCTCTATGAATCCACAACTGAACGCCACCTGCTCATCCTGCTCGATACCTGGACCTATTCACATGAGAAGAAGGGGATGGACTTCGAGATGCAGGAATTCGCGATCTCGCTTGCCGCATCCCTGGCTACCTGGGCTCTGGATGCGGGTTATATGGTTGGCTTCCTTACCAATAGTTCGATGATTACCGCGAGCAATATTATCAGTACTGAGGTCAATACACATGCTGCAATAGATGAAGCGGTGGCACGGAAATCAAACGCAACGACGATCTCACCTCCCGGCGTACGCGTTCCATTTGCCCTTGACCATACGCAGTACGAGCAGATCCTAACCACGCTGGCACATCTGGTACCCGGTTATAATACGCCCATCGAACGTATTATTGAGCTAGAGGACGAGATGTTTCCACGCGGCACGACGATTCTTTTGATCAGCCCCATCAATACACTCAGCGAAAATACGATTGAGCGCTTGCTTGAACGGCGCAGGCAGAGCAATGCCATACAGATTGTGCTGGTAGGCGACCAAGAAGAAAACTGTCAATTGCCGGATACCGCTAACTTCCCGGTCTATCAGATTGGCGGAAAGGAGAAATGGGATGAGCTCGTTAGAACCGTTGGAGACGAACAGAGTGGCGAGATCGGTACCAGCGCGACTTCGTTCCAACTGGATTGAATTTTTCGCGGTCCCTATGGCGTCCGCGATCATGGAGACACAGCCAATCATCATTGTGCTGTCCCTGCTTGTGCCGTTTTTCTTCGGTGGCGAGAGTCTGTATCCAGATGCCGCCAGCATCATGTTCTCGCTGCTCTTCCTGCATTGGTGGTCGATGGGCACCAGATACATTTTTGAGCGTGCCAGTGCCAGCATATTCACATTTTACGATATCCTGGGCATCCTGCTCGCTCTTGGACTGCTCACGGTTACAAATCTTATGGCGATAACGGACCCGACGTTCCTGTTTGTCGCGCTGGTGATTGTAGGCTGGAGCTGGAAACGTGGAGCGGATCGCGCAAAGGCCGGGCTGAACGAGGAGCAGCTTATCAATGCATTTAAGATTGGCTTTATCACACTCCTCATCGCGATGTGCTTTGTGCTGCTCTCCATGCGTAGCATCGACCGGAGTGGTATGCTGTTGCGCGACCTGCCAATCTTCTTCCTGGCTGGCATGATTACTCTGTCGTTTACACGGATCGGGATTATCAAACAAGAACAGGCCCGTCACGAAGTGGGTGGACGGCGTGAGAAGACAGGAAGCTGGCTTATTGTCCTGACTACAACCTGGGTTGTGCTTGTAGTCGTAAGCATCATACTCGAAACACTTCCTCTGCAGGTCATCATGACCTTGCTCAATCCGCTCTGGTATGCAATAGATGTGCTCTTGTCACTTCTGCTCTATCTACTCGACTTTATTGTGACAATTACGGCTGGCCTTTTTTCGTTTATCATAGGTCTGCTATTATTACTCTTTCATATGCCTGCGGCACCTCAGCAACACCCGACTCCACATCTGGCACCTGCGGCACAGCCAGGGCAGGACTCAAGCACAACTTTATTTATTCTCCGCATCGTGATAGTGGTGCTCATCATCATTGCCACCATTATTATCACACGCTTCGTACAAAAGAGACGCCAGGCAGGAAAAGATGATACACTCGATGAAGAGGATGAGATACGGGAAGGGCTGGATATAAACCAGATTTTGCGTGCGCGGCGCGAGGAACGCAGACAGCGCCAGCAAGCATTTACGCTTGCCGCGCTGGAGCAAGATTCGGTGCGCGCACGCTACCGCGACTTTCTTCAATCGATGGCTAGCAAGGGCGAAGATTTCGTCCGCCATCCTCACGAGACACCTGCAGAATATCAGGCCCGCCTATTACACGCAGCCCAGAACATACCTGCTTCTGACGCTAGCAGCACACCAACAGATCCTACAATCCTCAATACACTCACACAGGCTTACAGCCGTGAACGCTATGGAGAAATACAAGCTGACGGCGAGCAACAAGACTTCTTGCGCCAATGGGTGCCTCATCTCATACAAAGCTTACACGAACATCTTAAAAGTAAACCTAAGGTTACGACCCAAAAAACGATCCAATCACGCTGGGGGGAGGATTAGATGCATGCTTTTCATGCTTTTCACGATGCGCATACTTCTCACGTTGCTCATGCTCATAGACAGCACGATTATACTCCTCAACCTCCAACATATATATACAATACAAGTGCTCAAGCACCTGCATAGATGCTCCTTGCTGCTCTGCCCTCACAAACTCATACCACCTCTGCTGTGTGCGCCTCTCAGCACATCCAAGCTCTGCTGGGGTCATAATAACTCTTCCTCAGGAAGCTTTATTGCTTTGCTTGGGCTCCCTGGAATTTTTGGACTCTTTTGACTCTCTATATTCAGCCGATAACTGTTGAATCAACTTTCTTGCATGTAAGAATGTGAGTGCGGAGTTATCCTCGGGCATCGCCTTGCCGAGGTATTCGGACAGTTTGCGAATACTGGCCATCTGCTGCTCTGTTGCGTTCGCCTGATCATCATTCTCGGCTGGATGGGACCCGTTTGCAGCATTGGCGCTCTGTCCATTCGTGCCATTGCTAGCCGACGCGCCGGAGCGGCCATTTACCGCAACACCATTGCTATGACCGTTACTAGCCTGTAGCTGACGATCAACCGGGCTATCGACGATACGATGGGCTTCCTCTAAGTCTGGCGCAAACTGCGTGCCAAACCCTAGAGCGGCTAGAGCTCGGCCAATTGCACCCGTCTCAGCCTTCTCAATGAAGTCGGGGAAACTGGCTGCCTTCTCCGATTTCGTGCCCATAGCCATGCCCCCCTGACCATCCTTAACGATAGCGCGGAAAATGGCAAATCCATTTGCGTGCTTGATAACTTTCTCGCTACGCCGCTTTTCGGCATTCCAGGCGTACGTTTCTTCTTCAGTATCGCGGTCAACATCCAGGTGGAGCATTTCAGTCTCGATCGTGCCATGTGGGCAGACAGAACGGAACCAGACTAAGCGCCACTGCACCGGCAAGTAATCGCGAGATACCTGCCCAGATTTGATCTGGATTAAATGCTCATTTGGATTAAACGCACGGGTCTGCTGCTGCTCCTCGCGAATCACCCCGTCGGTTTGATCGTTCATATTACGCTCCTTTTTTTAGAAATTACGTTCTAATATAATAGAACACACGCTTCATTTTGTCAAGTTAACTACACAGGTTTATTCTTTTTTGGTGCAGAGAAGAAGGAAGTTTTGGATCGAGCAATCCTTACATTTTTAGAGGAACTATAAAGAAACTATAAAGGCACCTGATATAATATATTTCTATTCCATACGTCTTCATTTTGTATTATCTGCGCCACAAATTGAGGACGTATGATTCAATAAACTCACAATAAGTAATAGTTCGTAACTACCAAAAAGATATAAAATAGGATATAATAATATACATCGATAAAATAATCAATGTATGAGTACCCTCAAACTCATCCACATACAAGTGTTTCTCTCTCCAGGGAACAGTATACAAACAGGCAAAGGGATGTCCGTAATGAATACAATAGGTATTTACAATGAGATTCAGATTGCACTGAAGCAAGGTGAGCGCATCGTTATTGCCACAGTCGTCAAAACGAATGGCGCGGCTCCCTGTCCGATTGGTAGCAAGATAATTGTCCACCCTGACGGTAGAATACAGGGAAGTTTCGGTGGTGCTCAGACCGATGGGAAGGTCGCTAAAGAAGCATTAAAAGCCTTACACGAAGGTCGGCCCTACACAAACCATATCCACCTGGACGCCGATCAGGGCGAGGCGGTCGGAAGTTGCGGTGCAACGCTAGAGGTTCTTTTCGAGGTTCTGAAGCCCGAGCCACGTCTGATCCTGGCTGGCGCAGGCTATGTCTCACAGGCCCTGGCTCGCCTGGCCACCCGCCTGGATTTCCGCATTGTCGTTGTTGATGATCGCCGCGATCTGGCCGACCCGAAGTCCTTCGACCCACAGGTAAATCTTATTATGGGCGATATCCCACAGGCACTACAGGAGCTAGAGCCGGACGATGCGAGTTGGATCGTCATCGTCACTCGTGGCCACAATTTGGATAAAGAGGCTTTACGCGCCGCCCTGAACACAAACGCCGCCTATATTGGCATGATCGGAAGCCAGAGCAAGGTCAAGCATATCTTTAAAGACCTGCTAAAAGAAGGGGTCGATCATAGGCGCCTGGCACAGGTCCATGCTCCCATTGGCCTCGATCTCGGCGCAGAGACTCCCGACGAGATCGCCCTGAGTATAGCGGCCGAGATCGTTATGCTGCGCAAAAAAGCCAGCGGAGCCTCACTCAACACACTCTATCACCTGATAGAAGATGAGGCCCACGCCGTCTGAGAGTGTTTGATCTCCATCGCCTCCACCTTCTTACCGGCTGAGTTTGCGCGGCTTCGCCGCTCCTTTCATCTTATTCTACCTATATTTTACATTTTTACCTCTTTTTATGTCAGACATAAAAAGAGGTAAAAATGTAAAATATAGGTAATGAAGGAATTACGCTCATCTTCGCTGAGCGGTTACATGAGCAGGACGATGGCCATGATGAAATTCAAACACGTTCTAAGCAGAATAGTGGCTCGACGCTGTATTACATGGGCACTCATTTATCTGACACCACGAATGTAACGTACTGTGACAGTGCCCAGGACGCAGTAAACAATCGCCATGATGAAGAGTAGCTGATAACCAAGCACCGTCTGCCCACTGCGCGTAAAGGTGTCAATCAGTGGCCCACCTAACACCGGTGCGATGATCTGAGGCACAGCCAGCGAGATGCTCCAGACGCCCATGTCACGTGCAAAATTCTCTTGTGATGGCAAGACATCAACCACCAGCGCCCAATCGACGCTTTGATAAGCGCCATATCCCAGGCCAAAAACAGCTCCCGCAATAATGACTATAGGCAATGAGTGCGTCAAGACAAAGACCAGCCCAACCAGACCCATAAACATGCCTGAAAGATAGACCATCAGCTTACGCCCATAGCGATCTGAGAGCCAGCCAACACACAATGCGCTGATCAGGCTTGTGCCGGAGACGATGACTGCGAAGTTTGTCGTCTGGAGTTCAGGGTGCGTGACGTGTACAACATCACGCATATAGTATTGTAAAAAAGTCTGGATTGTATAAATGCCCAACATCATCAGCAGACGCGTCACAAAGACCCAGGCAAAATTGGGGTTGCGCCTGGGCTGAAAATCGAACAAGCGCAAGATACCCAGCGTCGCGACAAGTTCCAGCAACACCTGCTGTACACCCGTGCTGACTTGAATAGCTGTGAGATGCAGCTCATTCCATGTCTGTATGAGGCCCCAGAGTACCGCGATAGCCAGCAACGTCCCACCTACAGTATAGATAGATGCACGATTCAACCACGCCGGTAGCCAGGTACGAGAGATAGAAGTTGGTGCATTCATAGCTTTCTGGAGCGCCTGTTGGGCCGCCAGACCGGCATTTTCACGCACAGTAATAATGGTCACACACATAAGAACAAGCATGACGATGATGATCAGACCATAGATAAGCCAGAGGCTTTGCTGGTAGGCGAGCAGAGGTCGCGTGGCATCGACAAATAGCCCCGAAACAATCACGCCACTTATATTGCCGCCGATTGTGAGCACGCCCATCACTCCTGAGGCCAGACCACGTTGCTGTGCCGGTACCAGATCGGGCAGGAGAGCATGGAAAGGAGCCTGTGCGGCGTTGCTCGCAAATTGCACCAGAATATAAGCTAGCGTCAGAGTTGGAATATCAGGTGCACCAGCCATCCAGACAAGGCCAATGACATTTACCAGCGTCCCCAGTAGAATGTAAGGGCGTCTGCGCCCCCAACCGGCTAACCTACCATGCATCCCATCACTCAGCATACCAAAGAGCGGATTAGCAAAGAGAGCCACAAATGCGCCCGGGACAAGCACAAATGCAAGGGATTCTCCCTGATGTAGCGATCCAGCAAGCTTAAAGACCTGGCTAGGAAGGACAATAATACCAAGAGCGGCCCAATGAAAATTAAGTGCAAACCAGAAAATACTAATGGCAATGAGCTGCTTCCAACTCAGTTTTTCTACATGAACTTCCCGCTGCGGCGAGGAGATCTTTTCGATCTCTTCGTTGCTGGTAGTCGTCATACTCTATTCCTTCTTTAATAGATTTTTGACAAGATAAACAAAAGTAAGTAATCATACTCGGATATATCTGCTTTAACATACGAATTCAAGCGCCTTTATAATCAATTTTCCCTCTTGCATGTATCGTGAATGCATATTATCATACGGGATACACACCAGAGAAGCGTCTATTACATTGGAGTTAATTATGGTCCTGCTTACTGCATTTGCTTATCTACTCGATGGGGGCTGGCTGCATATTGGTCCCCCCTATATCTACATCAACATTGACCCAGTAATCGTCCGTTTCGGGTCACTGGCTATACGTTGGTATGGTTTAATGTATGTTGTTGGCATCATAGTCGGGTTGAAGGTGATCGATGGCTATACGAAGCGCAAAGGCGTTGATGAAGATGCCGTCTATCGCATCCTCTGGTGGTGTATTGGCGCAGGCCTGCTCGGCGGTCGTCTCTACTTTGTCATACAGCAGCCAGATCTCTTTCAAGGCTACATATTACAACCCTGGCGTATTCTGGCAACCTGGGAAGGTGGCATGGCCTTCTATGGCGCAATCTTCCTTGTTATTCCAACGCTTATCTGGCGCGCACGTGTTCAACATCTCAACCCTCTTGTATTGATCGATGCAGGTGTTCTGCTTGCATCCGCTGGACAGATCTTCGGCCGCATCGGCAACCTTATAAATGGCGATATCATTGGCTACCAGAGCACGCTTCCCTGGTCAACGGTCTATCAAAATCCCGATAGTTGGGCCTGCCTCCAATCCGCAACCTGCAATGTACCAGTACAGCCCGCAGCAGGCTATGAGCTCATCGCCAACCTGATCATACTTACCGTCATGCTTATCCTGGCACGTAAAACGACCCGTCCAGGCATACTTATGCTCTTCTATCTATTCAGTTATGCGATCTCACAGTTCTTCCTCTTTTTCATACGCGACAACATCATCGTGAGTTTTCTCGGCTTGAACCCAGGCCTGAAGCAAGCACAATGGACCTCGCTCATCGTTTTTTGCGCACTACTGCCCATCACCTATTGGGTGCTACGCCACTCTCGCCCAATTCCAGATGGTGAAGTTGCCGCAACATACGGCATCACACAACCCGCTAAAGACGAACAATCTGCAAAAACCAAAGTAGACGAACAACCTGCAACCGTCGAAACACAGAGCGATGAGACAGTTAAGGCTAGCACTGACGATAGTGAGCATGTCGCATCCACTAGCGAAACACCTTAAGAAACAACAGGGGTTGTGCTCTCTCGCTTTCTCTGAGCGAATATGCGACAATAGAACAATGAGACAATAAGGAAGAACAGTACGAGGGACCGTGAGGTTACCTGGTACATATTTGGCATATCCGTTAACGAAAGAGAGTTTCTCGTATGTCCGCTACAACGGAAACAGAAAAGATACAGGCAGCCGAAGCCAAAAGCGCACATTCCCTACAGGGCTGGTTTATTATCCTGCTGGTCTTTGTGGCAGGTGCAGCCTCACTTGCAGTTGAACTATCGGCCTCGCGTCTTCTTGCGCCATACTTTGGCACCTCATTATTCGTTTGGGCCAGCCTCATAGGTCTGATCTTGCTCTACCTCACCGTAGGTTATTATGTTGGAGGCATCCTCTCCGACCGTCACCCTCAAGCTGCAATCTTATACACAATTACAGCGCTTGCCGCAGTATTCATCGCCATCATTCCGCTTATTGCACGCCCGGTTCTAAGTTGGTCGCTCGCAACATTTGTGAATGATGCGCTTGGTATCTTTTACGGTTCCCTGGTTGCCATCATCCTGCTCTTCACAATACCAACGGTTCTTCTCGGTTGTGTCTCACCGTTCGCCATCCGGCTGCGTATCGATCAAGTGGGCAGTTCAGGGCGCATCTCAGGCATGCTCTACGCCATCTCAACCGCCGGCAGCATTGTTGGTACATTCTTGCCGGTGCTCGTCCTTCTGCCAGATATTGGCGTCCAGGCCACGTTTTTGTCCACCGCAGGTCTCCTTTTGCTGGTCTCGCTCGCCGGGCTAGCTCTTACCAGACGTGGCACAACACAAGCACAACTGGCAACCGCCTAACAGGATAGATACTTCTGCACCAGGCGCAATTATGCCTCTTTATGCACGCAGAAGAACGCTTTGTTGCTCGTGTGATATACTTAACGATGTTTCTGTAAGCGGTTACGCCTTGTCGAAGAAAGGAATGTTCCTACAAATGAGTGACCAACAAGGGTTACCCCCTAATTATTTCCATCACCAATTGCCCAATGGACTTGAGCTGATTGGTCAATATATGCCTAGCCTGAGCTCCATTAGCTTTGGCTTTCAGTTGGATGCGGCTGTCGTCCATGAACCAGAAGAGAAGCAGGGACTTGCTCACTTGTTTGAATATATGCTCCTGCAGGGCACAAAGACGAAAGATGCACGCGCTCTGAACGAGGCTTTCGAGTCTTTAGGAGCCCGTAAAGGGGCGAGCACAAGCATGGAGACGGCGATGCTCTGGGCACAGATCGTCAATACCAAGTTTGATGCTACCCTGGATCTCCTGCGCGACGTTCTACTCACGCCAACGTTCCCACGCGATGAGCTGGATCAGATGCGCAATCTTATCCTGCAAGAGATTCGACGCCGCGATGATGAGCCTATGAGCCGTATCTTTGAGTTGGTACGCGGGGATTTCTATCGCGGTACCGCTCTGAGCCGTCTGATCCTTGGCACCAATGAGAGTGTAAAGAGCCTGCAACGTCAGGATCTGCTTAATTTCTGGCAGTCGCGCTATCATCCCAACAATGTGCTGTTCTCGATTGCGGGCAAGTTCGACTGGGACCATGTGGTTGAGAAGATAGAAGATCACTTCGGCAGCTGGGAGGGGCAGGCGGCAGCGTCTGTGGAACAGACACCACACCCAACACCAAGTGTCTCACTTGAATTCCGTGAAGGGAAACAAGAGCACCTGGCAATGATGTTCCCGTTCCCCAATTATACTGATCCCGACTACTATGCAGGCATGGTGATTGCCGAAGTGCTCGGCGGCAATATGGCTTCACGCCTCTTCGTCGAAGTACGTGAGAAACGTGGCCTCGTGTATGGTGTCTCAGCTGGCCTGGCTGGCAATAAGCATATTGGCGCGATGCGCGTGTATGCCGGTACAACACCAGAACAGGGCCGCGAATGCTTACAGGTTATTATCAATGAACTCCATAAGTTGGAGCAAGAGGGTATTACGCCTGATGAGCTGGAGCGTGCTAAAGTGCAACTTAAGAGCGAGAATGTGATGCGCAGCGAGGGCTCAGGCGCTCGCATGAGTGCAATCCTACGCTCCTGGTGGTACGAACACAAAATCAAACCTATCCAGGAGATCAAAGACGCTATCGATGCCGTCACCCAGGAACAGATCTTGAACGTTCTCCATCGCTTTTCGCCGGTCAATCCGCTGACCATTGCGGCAATTGGACCGTTGGCAAAAGAAGAACTGGTCGGCGACACATTGAATACGTTGTCCTGAAACGTGCTCTCCCTGTATAAGAAATCATAGATCTGAAGAGGCGCCTCATAACATAAGCATGAGGCGCCTCTTCTTTATTAAAAATACATTAAAGTTGCTCAGAAATAGATATAAAGCTGATCTATAAATAAAGGTAAAATCTGTACTGCACAGATGGATTATTTCATCTACATCTCATAGAATGTTGCTATAATCAAACATATGGTTCTTACCGATAAGGAATATATCTCCCCGTTTCTTAAAAAGAGAAAGAAAAAACATCATGGTTACTACCAATTTCTATACAAGTGATGTGTATCTACAAAATAATCCTGACTGGCACATTCATACATCAAGATGGAAAGCCGAATCCATTCTGCAAATAATGCGGCAGAACAAGATTGATCCCAGTAGTGTTTGTGAGATTGGCTGCGGAGCTGGCGAGATTCTACGTCTCATGCAAAAACAGTTGGACCCTCAAGCTCTATTAGTTGGTTATGATATCGCGCCAAAAGCTATTCAGCTGGCTCAGACACGCGAAAATGAGCACCTGCACTTCCACCTGGGAGACTTCGTCCAGGAAGTGGGCAACGACACCTATGATCTTATCTTGATCGTCGATGTGCTTGAGCACTTTGAAAACTGCTTCCAGTTGTTGCGTGATATCAAGCCCAAAAGCACATATAAGATTCTGCAGCTACCACTTGATATCTCAGCGCTATCAGTGATCTTGAACGAGCTCATCCAGTACAGGCACGCAACCGGTCATCTGCACTTCTTTACAAAGGATATCGCATTAGAAATATTACGCGATGCTGGCTACACTATTCGCGATATGTTTTATGAACTGCGGCCCTTCGAAAATCCCTGGTCATGGCATGAGGCCCGGCTCCATCCCAT
>Ga0302321_100000643_pt1 | contig 30422 bp, 29 predicted proteins | sample Fen_T0_1_FD_202505 | JGI IMG/M metagenome (GOLD analysis project Ga0302321, IMG submission 202505) | Peat permafrost microbial communities from Stordalen Mire near Abisko, Sweden - Fen_T0_1 | ecosystem: Environmental > Terrestrial > Soil > Wetlands > Permafrost | place: Sweden: Abisko... | reverse complement strand
CGTAAAACATCCCGAATCCGCCGCGAACGACCGTCTTGTCGAACGGCTGCCAGGCAAGCCCAATCCGGGGCGCGATTCGCTGATACCGGTTGGGAAACTGTCCCGTATCAAGGTCCTGAATCGTCCGTAAAAAGCCGCCAGCAATTTAAATTTAGAAGAGCGCGCCGCTGGCTGTGATTAACGAGGCAGCACTATCGCCAGTAGTACGAGACCTTCGGAGAGTTGGCGTCAGACCCAGGCGCAGCAATCATGAGGGAGCAAATGCAGGGAACAGCAGGAGAGGAAAGGGTTTGGTAGCGCTACCGGGAATCGAACCCGGGTTTGAAGATTGAGAATCTTCCGACCTACATAGACAGAAAAGAACGGACAGACCATATAGACTCTCGCGTCTCAGGAATACGAGGCGATTCTTTTAGCGGCCGCTCGAGGCAATGACCGAAAGTCAGCGAGGCTTGCGCCATGCTTCAGGACCAAGTTGCAACGGGTGTGCGGCCTTATCGTTTGTAGCCGATCTTGCGCAGTAGGTCGTGACGCCAAGCAACGTCGGTGGGCCCCTCCACGCCCTTCGGAGAACTGCCGTCGATCACCCCTAGCACCCCCTGACCTTGCTCACTCCGGGCCACGACGATCTCGACCGGGTTGGCGGTCGCACAAAAAATCGTGCAAACCTCGGGAACATTTCGGATTGCGTTCAGTACATTGATGGGGTAGGCGTCCTGGATCACGACCACAAACGTGTGACCCGAACCGATTGCCTGGGCATTGCGTACGGCAGTCTCCCGCAGCGCCTGGTCATTTCCTTCCGACCGCGTCAGGCATGCCCCGGAGCTTTCATTGAACGCCAGACCGAACTTGGCCTGCGGCACCGTGGTCGCGACCGCTTCATAGAGGTCTTCCACCGTTTTGATAAAGTGCGACTGGCCGACGATGATGTTGGCATCGGCCGGAAACTCCATGCGGATAGCCGTCATTTCGAGCATAGCTCTCCTCCGCCCCGCGCTCGACGGAGCAAGGTGTTATGCGATCCGTTTTCGATCCGGGTGCGCCCGTTCCACGTACTGGCCAGTGCGCAGATCAACCCGGACACTTTCCCCGGGAGCAATGAAGAGCGGAACGCGGATCACGAGACCATTGTCGAGTCTGGCTTCTTTCCAGGCGCTGTCTTGTTGCGAACGCGCGGCCGGCGCCGTGTCCGCAACCCGAGCCTCCATGATGTCCGGCAGAACGGCGCTGATGGGGACGCCTTCGAAGAACTCCACCGGCATTTGCATCCCGGCCTGAAGAAATTGCTCGGCCGGCCCCAGAATCTCGCTTGATACCTCAATCTGTTCGCAGGTGTTGGGGTTCATAAATGTACAGGTGCTCCCCTGACGAAACAGGAATTCCATCAGTTGCCGCTCCACCTGCAGCTCTTCCACTCGTTCCTGCGGGCGGAGGTGCGGCTCCCATATCCGGCCGCTCCGCACGTTACTCAGCTTGGCCTTGACAACACCGCCCAGTTTCGCCGCTCCCGCCCGGCTCTCCACTTCGAGAACTCTGTAAATCTGGCCCTCCATTCGGATGACCATCCCTGCTTTTAATTCAGACGCGACCAGCATAGGAATCCTCTCCCTAAGCAACAGACCCCACTCTGCCTTTCTTCCCTCACCATCGCACGACACCCGACTACCCGCGCTGGGCCGCCTTACGGCGCTGCCGGGCGCTGGTTGTCTTCCGGTGGTGTCTCGATGTCCTCCAGTTTCTGCTTGCGATGCAGGAACACGTACGCACCGAGCAGCGTCATCATCAACAGCGCCAGGATCAACATCAACAACGCGAAACCAGCCATTCCTCGAACGGGGCCAACCACCTCCCGATCCTCCTGGCTTGCCAGCACAATCCAGGGCAGATTGGGATAGGCCTCTCGCAGCCCGGTATCGGCGAAACCGATCAAGTACAATTCGCCCTTGGGTAGGGTAGCGTAGATATATCCCACTTCCCGACCTCGTAGCGTTCCCAGCGCGTCCCGGATCGCGGCAAATTCCTCGGATTTGATTTTCATGCCGGGAGTCACGCTCGGAGCCTGGATCACCACCCCGTCGTCGCGCACTAGGAACAGACGTCCCGTGCGCCCGATCTGATGCCCATTCAATTGTGCGAACAGTGGCGACAGGTCTACCAGCGCCGTGACCGCACCAATGAACCGCCCCGTGCCTTCCTGCAGAATCGGATAGGCGACGCTGACATAGTACAGGCGGTTCTGCTCGTCGTAGCGCACGTCCGATACGTGGATGGCGCCCTGTTCCTGTGAGTAGAGCAAACGCCAGTACTCGCGGTCGGTCTGGAAGTAATGCAACGGTTTGTCGGTTGCGGCGACGGTTGCCCCGCTGATGTCAACCACGGTGATCTTCAGCAGTTTTGCATTCAACTCGCGCGCCCGGCGCAATTCGCGCGTCAGATCGGAGGTCAGAATACCCCGAGACAGGGCATCGGCCTCCGACGTATTCCATTTATTTTCGATCGCGTCCACTTTGCTGCGAACCGCTTCTTCGCTGAGGTGTTCGTAAGGCCGATTCGCGGAAGTGACGGCCTGCACAACGCTGGGGCTGTTTGCGATCGCGCCCACATCTTTCACGAACTCTCCCACGAAGCGGGAGGTGGTCTCTGCTGATATTCGAGTGAGGGTACGGAAATGGTCTCCACTCACGTGGCGAACATAGCTATCCCCCTGCAACGCAACATAGAAGCCAAAAACCGTCACGGGAACGAGAATCAGCATGAGTCCTGCAAGGAGTTTTTGGAGGGAAGGACGGGATTCCAGAGGATCGAGAGGCATGAGACACCTCCTCTTGTGTGGCCCGGCGGTCGCCACAACACCGATCAGGCCTGCGGTCGGCCCGAGCTCGGGCACGGTGTTTACAGTCCTAGGCTAGCGATCACACGTCCTCCTTGTCTGTGATTCACCGCACAGTGGCAGAGACGTCATGCGGAGGTTGCGCCTGTCAGCCATCGGCAAGCTCCGCGCACCAGCATCCACATCATGTAATAGAACAACGTCATGACCAGAACCGCCACCACGCGCACCAGGATCGGCGTTGGTCCTCCTAGAAACCGAGAAGGCAGGTTCAGCACGAAAGCCGCCATCGATCCCGCGAAGAGTCCTAGAAGTGCTCCCCAAAGCGGCAGTCGTTTCGGCATCCATGCCGAGGGTGTCAGCAGCGCCCAGACTCCCCACGCCAGCGGTGCGCAACACCAGAAAATGGTGAGGGGATAGATCTTCTCGAACGTCAGACTCGGTGTGAAGCCCAAGATGAGGGCAGCGATAGCAATGGGAATCGAAGCGATGGCAGTACCAGCGGCAAATCGTTGAAACATAGTAACCTCCCGCCGACCATGTTCCTCCGCCCACAACCGAAAAGTCAGTGACACTGGGTTCCATTTCGGGACTGCGGGAGATCGCAGCCAGTACGGGCAAATTTCGCAACTCTTTCACAGTTTGCGGCTGCCATTACTGATTTTGTCTTCCTGAAAGAATATAAGACCCAATCCGGGTGCACGGGTCTTGTTGACCGAAATGCCAAAAGGAGGCGGGCCATGAAGGGCAACAATGATAAAGTCCTCAGCCAAATCGTCGGGCACGCTTTATCAGGACAGGGTGCGCATGCAGGGACGCAATGTGTTTTCGACGGGCTGGACTGGAAAACCGCTGCTATGCGACCGCCCGGAGCTCTGCATTCCATTTTCCAGCTGCTGGCGCACACCAGCTACTGGCAGAACTGGGTGTTGCGGTGGCTCAACGGCCAAGACCCTGCTGTTCCCAAACATGCGGCGGGCAGTTGGCCAAGCGATCTAGGCCCGGCAAGCCCCCAAGAATGGAAACGTGCGGTTCGGGATTTTCGCGTGGGCCTCGACCAGCTGAAGAGTAGATCTCGTGAGGGAGATCTCCTCGGAAAGATTGGCAAAACGAGCCGTTTGCGAGTGTTTCATAGCATCGCCTCCCACACCAGCTACCACAGCGGACAGGTCGTCATATTGAGACAACTGCTCGGGAAATGGCCGCCTCCCTCGGGCGGGCTCACTTGGTAGGCCGGAGAACTCTGGGAAAGGCGTTAGGCGGGTGAGCCGTACCATCAAGGATCAGATGTGACACTACAAACACCTGACGCGGGTGCGAGGAACAAAATCGCCGAGATCACTGCAACATCGGATCGAAAAGTGTTTAATAAAAGGTAGGGAACTGCAGGCCAGAGATTGAAAACGAGTCTGCTGCCTGATCGTCGCAGGAGGTTGATCATGAACCTCCTAATGCATTTTAGGAGGTCCGGCGATAGCTTCTTCCACGCACATCCGTTCCACAACCTACTTTCTCTTGTCGTAAGTTTCGTCTTGGTAGTCTTCGCTGTGTTGATTCTTACAGTCTCGGCGAAGTAGGAACGGTGAGAAAAGTTTGTTTGGGGCCGGTTTGAGCGCGCCCCGTCTCTCATAGGGTGCCCTGGCCTGTGCCAGCGACTAAAGGCCGAGCGTTGCTCCTTCTGCGACATCCGAAGGAGGATGTTATGAAGTCCACAAGGGCGTTCCAACCACAGCAATCTGGCCCAGCCAGCACATCGTTAAATTTGCGCAACATCGAGGATCTCCACTGGGAGATGCAAGAGGTACAGCTTGCGATCGTGCGCCGCGCCTACGAGCTGTTTGAGGCGCGTGGCAGTGAACACGGTCACGACTGGGAAGACTGGTTCCGGGCAGAATCAGAGCTGCTGCGCCCAGTCCCCGTTTCCATGCTGGAATCAGACGATCGGATCAGTGTTCGAGCTAACGTCTTCGGCTTTGAAGAGAATGAGCTTAGAGTCGGCCTTGAGCCGCGACGCATCACGATTCTAGGTAGGAAGCAGGTGAATACAACCGAAACTGAGGGAGGCAAACTCGAGCACATCGATTGGTATCCCGATCAGATCCTGCAGCTGATCGACCTCGCAACGGACGTGACGCCGGATCTCGCAGTCGTCTAATTGCAGGCAGGAGTATTGAAATTTGAGCTTCCCAAAGCTGCCAAGAAGATCGGAACCGCGGCTTGAGTGAGAGGTTCAAAGTACCTCGATGAGTGGAGGTCATCCTAAATGCTTTCGCGCGGTGGGTCCTTTTCGAACGCTCTTCTCGACAGTTGATCTGCAACTCTGCGGAAGAGCGTGGACCAATACGAAACGAGTCCTCAGTGCCGGAGTACTTCAGTGGCGACGGACTCTACGACAGTAACTTAGGGGCGCAACCAACTTGTCGCTGGGAGAACGTATGACTAATTCTGAACGCTGGTTCTGGACCGCGGAAGAAGGGCAAGACATCGCTGAATACGCAGTAATGCTGGCAGTGATCCTGGTGCTCGTGGTTGGCACCGTAAGGCTGATCGGCGGAAACGCCAACAATGCATTCTCGAGCGTGGCCAGCACGCTGCAATAGATTGGAAAATGGACGTGCCCGAACGGTCCGCGTACGTTTTGGATTGCTGGAAGCAAGGTACGCTGGATTGTCGGCGAAGGCGCGAACCGCATAAGTGCCTGGAGGTGCGCATGGCAGCATTGGCGAAGTCTCTGTTCGGAAAGACATCTTCCCTGGCCGACGCCGAGTTCCTGGACGCTCTACTGGCAGACTATCCCAAGCGAGATTTTCAGGTTCGGTTGTGTGATGGCACAACTTGGGGAGCGGTACAGCGACCGCATTTCACGTTGGTCCTCAAGCATCCGGGAGCTCTGCGTACGATGTGTTCTCGGCCCAGTGAACTCACACTGGGAGAAGCTTACATCTACAACGACTTCGACATCGAGGGTGACATTGAAGCAGCCTTCGAGTTCGCAGATTATCTGCTTGAGCAGGAAGGCAGCCTGGGGAAGAGTCTTGATCTTGCTGAACGATTGCAGAAGTTGCCGGAGAACAGCGGTGCTCATAAGAACCGGCGACCAGCTAATTTCAGCGGCTCCGTTCATTCTCGAGATCGTGATCGGCAAGCCGTCACTTATCACTACGACCTTCCGGCCGAGTTCTACGCGCTCTGGCTAGATCGGCGGATGGTGTACTCCTGCGCGTACTTTTCCACGCCGGAAGAAGATCTGGATTCGGCCCAGGAGCGCAAGCTGGATTACATCTGCAGAAAACTGCGGCTCCGCCGTGGCGAACGTCTCTTGGACATTGGTTGCGGCTGGGGCGGATTAATCATGCACGCCGCCGCTCACTATGGCGTGGAAGCGGTAGGAATCACTCTGAGTGTGCCGCAGGCGGAATTAGCCCGGCAACGCCTGCACGAAGCAGGCCTGACTGACCGCTGCCGCGTGGAGGTTTCAGATTACCGTGACATTGAGCATGGTCAGTTGTATGACAAGATTGTCAGCGTGGGGATGTTTGAACACGTGGGCGAAGCATCCCTGCCGGAATACTTCAATCGAGCGTACGAACTATTGCGGTCGGGCGGGGTATTCCTGAATCACGGCATTTCCTATTCCGCCACTTACCACCGTCGGGACCAGTCCTTTAGCGACCGCTACGTCTTTCCCGATAGCGAGTTGGTGCCGATCAACGCTACCATTCGGGCCGCGGAACTGAGTGGCTTTGAGGTCAGAGATGTGGAAAGCCTACGCGAGCACTATGCCTTGACACTTCACCAGTGGGTGCAGCGACTGGAGGCACATTCAGAAGAGGCGCGAAGGATCACGGATGATACAACCTACCGGATATGGCGTCTCTACATGGCTGGCGCCGTGCACCGATTGCGGAGTGGTCGTCTGAATGTGTACCAGACGCTGCTCGCCAAGCTATCGAACGGGAGGAGCGGTTTGCCGCTGACGCGGGAAGACTGGTATTGCGTCTAAAAGTCAATCGATTCGTGACATCGTGCCAACGACTAGTGCAGAAGCTGCTGAGCCGAACCCGAGAATTTTGCCGCCTCCGCCAGTTGCCGGAATCGTGGATCGGAATGCAGAACGGCGAATTTGGGGTCTTCGCGTGCAAACACAAACCAGCTGCAGCGTTCCTCGCGAGCGATCTCCAGCCACTTCAGGGCCTCCGAATCTAGAGCCGCGTGAATCACTGCTACCCAATATGGGCTGAAGTAACGCTTCTGTCGGAGCTTCAACAGCGAATTCAGGATTTCAGTTGCGCCTGCCCTGTCGCCGTGCCGTGCCAGGCCGTACGCCAAATGTGCCTTGGCTAGAGAACTGTTATCCGAATGTTCCGCCGCCAGCCGAAATTCAGCTACCGCCTTATCCAACTCCCCTATGCGCTCAAGGACCATGCCTGTGATGGTGTGACCAACCCATAACGATGCATCAAGCTCCATAGCATGCCTGAGTTGGGAGCGCGCGCCTGCATAATCTTGAGCGTAATACAAGGCCCACCCCAGCATGATCCCTGCATAGCCCGAAAAAGGATCCAGATCACAGGCCCGATGCGTCATTGCGACCGCGTCCTGATGCCTGCCGATTGCTGCCAGCAGCTGAGCATATCCGCCGAGCGCCAGCGGACAACCAGAATCGATCGCCAATGCGCGCACGAACCCGGCCTCGGCCGCATTCCAATCGTGCTCATAGAGAAAGTGATAGTAAGCGAGGGCAGTCCTGGTCTCCGCCAGATCTTCGATTGCCAGCGCCCTTTCGGCACAGCGTTTTACCTCAGGGAATGCTTTGCGGGAAGGAACAATTCCCAGCCTCGCCCGCGCACAATGAGAATTAGCAAGCGCAGCCCACGCCATCGCAAACTGCGGGCATTCGCGTACCGCATCTTCGAACAGGAGGATACTCCGATCGACCGCCGCCTCGGTAAGCTTGGATAGGTAATAGAAACCGTGCAGGTAGTTGTCGTGCGCATTCGGAGGCACAGACTCGAAGTGCGACGGACGCAACGCAATGGGGATCGATTGAATGACCGAACCGGCGATCTTGTGGCCGATTTCCTCCTGTTTCGCAAAGAGATGGTTGCCTTGCTCGACATAGCTTTCCGCCCAGACGCATGCTTGCGCGTGGCAATCCAAGAGCCTGACCGTAACGCGTACCTCTCCGGCAGCTTCAGATACCGCGCCTACCAGCACGTAGTCAGCTGAGACATCACGGCACAGTGACAGCGTGCTCCTTCCTTTGTGAGCGCGTTCGGTGGTGAACTCAGGCGTGATGACGACGAACGCCGGATTCATTCGTCGGAGTTGAATGATCAACTGCTCCGTCATGCAAGGACCGAAGGAACCAGATTCCGATCCGGAAAAGGTCTTCAAGGGAAATACCGCAAGGCGCGGACGATCCCGGTCGTAGGGCAGGGTCGCTAGGGCGGGCATGCCGTGCACAGTTCCGACAAAGCGATATCCGTGGCTTCCCACAGTTTCGATGAAGCGGGAGTTGGCTGCGTCGTCGTGCAAGGCGGCGCGCAGCCTCCGAATCGCCACATTCAGACACAAGTCTCCTTCGACAAAAGTGTCTGGCCAGATTGTCCGGATGATCTCTTGCCGCGAGACCAGCTGCTTCGGTCGCGATAGTAGGAGAGCGAGTATCTGGAATGGCTTGTCTTGCAGCGGTGCCTTCACACCATGTTTGAAGAGTTCGCCGCTAGCCAGGTTCGCTACAAACTCCCCGAAACGAAGACGGTTCGACTTTGGCGTCTCTGCCATGGACGCCCCCGCACAGCCGAACTCTACCACCGTTGGAGAATCGAAGTGACGAAATTCGTGGTACCGCCAAGTATCACATTTTACGGGCGGTTCAGCCCGAGCCACGGAATCCTTTGGTAATCCAGAGGTAACCCATAGATAAGCGACAGGTTCCGGGGCAAACGGGATACTTGCAGCGGTTGTGCACAGCCTGTGAGTGGGTGCTGTTTCGGGTGCCAAAGCCGACCAGAGCTGAATGTGCCCGACTCGCAACACGGGGCTTAAGTGAGACAACGGCACGACTTCACCTGCAGGTCTGGGAGGTCCGCAATGTTTCGTGAAGCACATGCAATCTGGAGGGGTGGACCTTATGCCGGAGAGGGGGCGGTTTCTACGCCCAGTGGCGTTCTAAACAATGCGACTTATGCCTTTGGATCACTGGCCGGATTTGAGCGGCTCACTTCTCCTTGTGAAATGCTTGCCGCCGCAATTGCTTCCTGTATGGCGACAACCGTAGCCATCGAAATGGCCAAGGTCGGCATAAAACCGGCGGTTGTGGATACCTATGCCGTCCTGACGTTGGACAACGCCAACGAGAAGTGGCGGATCACGAACTCTCACTTGGAAATCACCGTCCGCACGACGGAATCTCAGTCCAGTCGATTTCAGGAGGCCGTGGAATCTGCGCGCCGTGAGTGCCCAATTGCAGCCGCCTTGAAACTAGATCTCGTTTGCAGGGCCAAGATGGTTTCGTTGACCACTCCCGCGGTCGCCTGAAAGGAACACAGCAGGACGCGGCCGGGCAGCAGAGAGCTGAGTGCGGTGGCGCCCCGAAAACAGTCCGCCTCCGCACCGAGGTGCGCAATGGAACTGAAACGCACTGTGAAGTTCGAGGCTGACCGTGACCCTGAATTCGCCCGTTGGATCAGCCATACGGTCGGCGGCGAGAGGATCCGTCATTGCCTGCAATGCGGGTTGTGCAGCGCCAGTTGCCCACTCTCTTTGTACATGGACTACACTCCCCGCCGATTGATGCATCTTTCGCGCGAGGGCTTCAAAGAGGAAGTCCTCAGTAGCTCTTCGATCTGGCTGTGCACCGCCTGCTACGCGTGCATGGTCGAGTGCCCGAAAAAGATCAATATCACCCACCTGATGTATGCGTTGAAAGAGCGAGCGATCGAGGAGCGCTTCTATCCCAAACGTTTTCCCATCCCAGTCATGGCGCAGCAGTTTTGTCGCATGGTCCGGGGCTCGGGACGAATTACGGAAAGCTGGCTGATCGTACGGGTGTTCCTGCGTACCGCCATCTGGCGACTACTCAGCATGAGCGGTTTGGGCTGGAAGCTGTTCCTAGCCGGAAGGATGCCCGCGAAGAAAGAGAAGATTCAGCGCCAGGACGAGATCGTAGCGTTGCTGGATTCGGTTGCGGAGACCAGGAAGGAGTTGGCGTTATGAAATACGCCTACTATCCCGGTTGCTCGCTTCGGGGAACGGGACGGGCCTACGAAGAGTCATTGCTCGCGGTGTTCCGGTCCTTGGCGATCGAGGTTCAGGAACTAGACGACTGGAACTGCTGTGGCGCCACTACCTATCTGTCTGTCGATGAGCTGACGTCCTATGCACTGGCAGCGCGGAACCTGGCTCTGGCGGAACGCGAGCGCATGGATATCATCGCTCCCTGTGCTGCCTGTTACCTGGTTCTCAACAAGACCCAGCGCTACATCCGAGACTATCCCGATATCAAAACCGTGGTCAGTCGAGCGCTGGGCGCGATCGGCCTTGAGTACCACGATCGCGTCCGGGTGCGCCACCCGCTGGATGTCTTCCTGAACGACATCGGGCTAGAAGCCATTGCTGCCAAGGTAGTGAGACCTCTCAAGGGGTTGAAGGTCGCACCCTACTATGGTTGTCAGATTGTCAGGCCCTACGCCACGTTCGACGACCAGCGTAACCCAACCTCCATGGACCAGCTCCTGGCGGCCTGCGGAGCGACCGTTGCCCCCTACCCTCTTAAGACCCGCTGTTGTGGGGGAAGCCAGAAGGGCACGCTGCCCGAGATCGGGCTGCATCTCATCCGCTACTTGATCGCGGAGGCGCAAATGAACGGCGCGGATGTCATCGCGACCGTTTGTCCACTTTGCCAGTTCAACCTGGAGTGCTTTCAGAAGGAGGCTGGGAGCATTCGCCATCCCTTGTCGATTCCGGTCCTCTACTTCACGCAACTGATGGCGCTAGCGCTGGGCGCATCCGCGGCGACGATCGGGCTACAGCGGAGTCTGGTCCCAGTCGAACCGGTGCTTGAAGCGAAGGAGATCGCGTATGCCTGAGACCCGCACTCCGACAAACGGATCGAACGCCGGCGGCGCGCGCGTTGGAGTATACGTCTGTCATTGCGGAACGAACATCGCCGGGACGGTGGATGTTAGAGCGGTCTCGGAATATGCGGCCGAGTTGCCGGGCGTAGTTGTCTCGCGGGATTACAAGTACATGTGCTCCGACCCGGGGCAGGCACTCATCCAGCAAGATGTGCGGGAGCACAGTCTGAATCGCATCGTCGTTGCTTCCTGCTCACCCCTACTGCACGAACCCACGTTTCGCCGGACCATAGACCGCGCCGGTTTGAATCCGTTTTTGCTCCAGATGGTGAACATTCGCGAACATGTTTCGTGGGTTCATCTGGACAAGCAAGCAGCAACGGCTAAGGCGAATGACCTGGTTCGGGCGGCAGTGCGGCGTGTTTCCCTGCACAAACCATTGCAGAAGAGGCGTGTTCCTATCAATACCAACGTGTTAGTCGTGGGTGGTGGAATCGCCGGAATTCACGCTGCACTGACGCTCGCAGAGGCCGGCAAGCGCGTCTACCTTGTCGAACGCGAACCCACCATCGGCGGACACATGGCCATGTTCGACAAGACCTTTCCCACGCTAGATTGCGCGGCCTGCATTCTTACACCGAAGATGACCGCCGTGGGATCACATCCCGGCATCACTCTTTGGACCTACTCCGAAGTGGTCAAAGTCGCTGGCTATGTGGGCAACTACCGGGTCAAAGTGAAGCGCAAACCGCGCTACATACATGAAGACCTCTGCCTCGGATGCCAGGAGTGCGTCACCGCTTGCGTCTACAAGGAAGGCAAGACTCCCGACGAATTCAACCTGGGCTTGAGCAAGAGGAAGCCGGTTTACTTGCCGTTCCCTCAGGCCGTGCCGCAGAAAGTCGTGATTGATCCCGAAACCTGCATCGAATTCAAGTCAAAGAAGTGTAAGAAAACTTGCGTGGAAGCATGTGGGGACCGCCAGGCCATTGACTTCACCCAAAAGGAGACGCTGGAGGACATCGAGGTTGGAACCATCATCCTGGCTACCGGGTTCAAGACTTTCGATCCCGTCCGCAATCCTTATTACGGTTACGGGCGCTATCCGAACGTGTACACATCGCTGGAAGTGGAGCGCCTGATCAATGCCGCTGGGCCGACCGCCGGAGAGCTAGTCCTGCGCGACGGCAAGCGGCCCAAAGCGGTCGGAATTATCCACTGCGTCGGGTCCCGCGACGCTAACACGAACCGCTGGTGCTCGAAGGTGTGCTGTATGTACTCGCTCAAACTGGCGCACCTTGTTAAGGAGCGGACCGGCGCCGAAGTCTACAACTTCTACATTGATATGCGGACGCCGGGGAAAGGGTACGAAGAGTTCTACGACCGGCTGCTCGATGAAGGCGTGCATTTCGTGCGCGGGCGCGTGGCGGAAGTCACGGACTGGGCGGCCCATCCCTCTGAGAAAGGCAGGCTGGTGATCCGCGCGGAAGACACCTTGGCGGCGTTCGTACGCCGTATTCCGGTGGACATGGTCGTGCTTTCGGTTGGAATGGAGCCGCAGCCCGATGCGCAGGCAGTTCGCCGGATGTTCAACATCAGTTGCTCGAGTGAGGGGTGGTTCCTGGAGCGGCATCCGAAACTCGCGCCGGTCAGTACGTTTACCGAGGGGGTGTTCATCTCCGGAGCGTGTCAGGGCCCCAAGGACATTCCCGACACAGTGGCTCAGGCGGGGGCGGCGGCAGCGGAGGCGATGGCGCTGATCGATGCGCAGTTCGTGGAACTGGAACCCTACACGGCGTTCATCTCCGAAGATGCGTGCTCCGGTTGCAGGAGCTGCATTCCGCTCTGTCCCTACCAGGCGATCTCGTTTGCGGAGGAGAAGAAGAAAGCCACGATCAACGAGGTGCTGTGCAAGGGCTGCGGAACCTGCGTGGCCGGGTGCCCGTCGGGCTCAATCCAGCAGAATTTCTTTGAGGATGAGGAGATTTTCGAGGAGATCGAAGGAGTCCTGGCCTATGCGTAATCGCCAACTCAGTCGCGCCCCGTTGTTGCAAGCAGCATTTGAGCCTCGAATCGTGGCGTTCTTCTGCAACTGGTGTACGTATCTTGCCGCGGACCTGGCCGGTACTTCGCGCATGAAGTACGCCCCCAATGTGCGTGTGATCCGCCTGATGTGCTCCGGTCGGGTGGATCCGCAGTTTGTGCTGGATGCCTTTGCGCAAGGAGCAGATGGCGTGCTGATTGGCGGCTGCCATCCCGGCGACTGCCACTACCAGGAAGGCAATTACAAGACTCTTCGGCGCTATCACCTGCTCAAGTGCGTACTGCGGCAGATGGGAATCGAGGAAGAGCGTTTCCGCCTGGAATGGATTTCCGCGGCCGAGGGTGACCGGGTGCGGAGCGTCATCAACGACATGGTCGAGAAAGTCCGCGCGCTTGGTCCCCTTCAGCTGGACGCGGAGACGGAGGACATCCGCGAGGAGGTGGCTGTGTGCTAGCGACGAAGCCAAGAATCGCCTTCTACTGGTGCTCGTCTTGCGGCGGCTGCGACGAGACCGTCGTCGATCTAGCCGAAGGCCTTCTGGACGTCATTGCTGCCGTGGAGATTGTCTTCTGGCCCGTAGCTCTCGACTTCAAACGAAAGGATGTCGAGGCGATGCCGGATGGCTCGATCACGGCAACCTTCTTGAACGGCGCCGTTCGGACGACAGAACAAGAGGAGATGGCACGGCTGTTGAGAAGCAAGTCCGAATTGCTGGTGGCGTTCGGATCGTGTTCGCACTTGGGCGGAATTCCCGGTCTGGCCAATCTGTTCGACCGGGAAAGCATCTTGCGGACGGTTTATCTCGAATCACCCAGCACGGTGAATCCCGAGAGTGTTCTTCCGGTGACGTCTCACCACGATGACGGGCACACCGTGGTGCTGCCTGGATTTCATAACACTGTGAGGACGCTCGACCAGATCGTGGACGTTGATTACTACGTCCCCGGCTGTCCGCCGCCGCCACGGATACTCCGCACCGCACTGCAGACTCTACTGGGCGGCGATCTCCCAGCCAAGGGCACGGTGTTTGCTCCCGATTGTGCGTTGTGTGACGAATGCCCACGCAAGGACACGAAGCCAGAAACGTTATCCATCGCAGAATTTAAACGGACCCAGGATCTGATCATCGATGAGCAGACTTGCCTGCTGGCCCAAGGGTTGGTTTGCATGGGTCCAGCGACGCGCTCTGGCTGCGAGGCCGCGTGCATCCGGGGCAATATGCCGTGTACGGGTTGCTGCGGTCCCACCAGCCGCGTCCGCGACCAGGGTGCAAAAATCCTTTCCTGCCTCGCGTCCCTGGTGGAGAGCAAGGAAGATGCTGAAATTGATCGGGTCCTGAATACGATTCCGGATCCGGTGGGAACCTTCTATCGCTACGGCTTGCCAGGATCGTTCTTACGGCGAAAAAGATCGAACGAGGTGCAAGCTTCCATGTGAGGTGGCTATGCCCGAAGAGAAGGAACAAATCCTGCACCATACGTGGCAAGAAGGTGCTGCAAAAGCCAACGCCGGCTATACGCGCCGGCGCATCACGATTGATCCGATCACTCGTCTGGAGGGACACGGCAAGATTGACATTTTCCTGGACGAAGCCGGACAGGTCGAACGAGCCTATTTCCAGGTGCCCGAGCTGCGCGGTTTCGAAAAGTTCGTGCAAGGCCGTCCCGCTGAGGAGATGCCGCAGATCACTTCGCGTATTTGCGGCGTCTGTCCCACCGCGCACCACATGGCGGCGACCAAGGCTCTCGACAGCCTGTATCGCGTGGATCCGCCGCCGGCTGCAAAGAAAATCCGGGAACTCGTCTACAACACCTTCATGGCCGAGGATCATGCTCTTCACTTTTACTTTCTGGGTGGGCCGGACTTCGTCGTGGGCCCGGACGCGCCTCCTACCGAACGAAACGTGCTCGGCGTGATCGGAAAAGTTGGAGTCGAAACCGGCAAAAAAGTGATCGCGATGCGTCGGCGCTGGCGCGAACTGATCGCACTCGTTGCCGGGAAAGCTGTACATCCGGTCTTCGGCTTGCCCGGTGGCGTGGCGAAGCGCGTGACTCCCGACATGCAGAGACAATTTCAGGAGGTAGCCGCGGAGGGCGTCGAATTTGCGAAGTTCACGCTCCAGCTGTTCGAAGATGTAGTTCTCAAGAACACGGATTATGTGAGCCTGATCCTCGCCGATGTTTATACGCACCGTACCTACTACATGGGCATGGTGGACGACTGTAATCGGGTCAATTTCTACGACGGTCCGATCCGCGTCGTCACGCCCGACGGAAAGGAATGGAAGAGGTTCCCACCCGAGCAATACCTGGAACACATCGCGGAACACGTCGAGCCCTGGAGTTATGTGAAGTTCTGTTACCTCAAGCAAGTCGGGTGGAATGGCTTCCGGGAGGGCATCGACAGCGGCATTTACAGCGTGGCACCTTTGGCGCGCCTAAATGTCAGCGACGGTATGACCACGCCGCTCGCCCACGAGGCCTATCAGAAGTTCTTCTCGACTCTGGGAGGCAAGCCGGTGCATTACACGCTCGCAAACCACTGGGCGCGTTTGGTGGAATTGCTCTACGCCACGGAACGCATGAAGGAACTGGCTGTTGACCCGCAACTGACAGACCCGGCTATACGCGTTCTGCCGACAGAGAAGCCCCGGGAAGGGATCGGGGTGGTGGAAGCGCCGCGCGGAACACTCGTCCACCACTACCAGACGGACGAAAATGGACTGATCCAAAAGGCCAACTTGATCGTTGCCACACAAAACAACTCTGCCCGCATGGCGATGAGCGTGGAAAAAGCTGCCAAAGGACTGATCTCCGGCGCGGACGTTCCTGAGAGTGTCCTCAACCGAGTGGAGATGGCGTTCCGAGCTTATGACCCGTGTCACGGGTGCGCCACCCACTCGCTCCCGGGGAGCATGCCGCTACTGGTTCGAGTACGTAACCAAAGCGGAAAGACGCTGGCTTTATTGCGTCGCGACTTCGATGGGAGTGTGCATCGTGAGTAGTACCTCGAGTTCCGAGGTGGATCCGTCGGGATCTGCTGCGCAGAAATGCGACATCCGAGTCCTGTGCCTGGGAAACGATTTGCTGGGCGATGATTCGCTGGGCAGCATGGTTGCGGCGCACGTCCGGCAATTTGCGCCGGCAAACGTGGAAGTCGTTAGCACTCCAGAGACAGGCCTTCACCTGCTCGACTACGCACTCAACGCAACTCGTCTCATCGTAGTAGATACCGTGGTGACGGGCTCCGCTCCGCCGGGAACAATCTACGAATTTCGTGACACCGATCTGAATTCACTTCCGGGAAGCTCCCCACACTACGTCGGACTGTTCGAGGCTCTTGCCGTGGCGAGGCATCTTCGCCTCCCGGCAGCGGAACAGGTGCTCATCTTGGCGGTGGAGGCGAGGGATTGTTCCACCGTTGGTGAAAACATGCACCCCGCAGTTGTGGCCGCGATACCGGTCCTGATCAAGATGGTACGCGACAGGATGAGTGCGGGCGTTGGCGACATCGCGCCAAACAAGAAAGAGATCGCGGCATAAACAACTTTGGAATTCTCGAAGGGCGGTTGCCTCTCAGTGCGTAATTGCTGCCCGGCAGCCCGGAGGAGGGTTTATGAAACGAACACTTCACTTTCCTCGATGGAGTTTCTGGGTCTGGTGCTTCGCGCTTCTAATGACAGGGGGGATTTGCGCCTCCTACGTACGTCTCGTGCACGGAATAGATCACTCCGGCTCCCTTGGCAATGTGTTCCCCTGGGGCCTGATCACCGGTCTGAATGTGCTTTGCGGGATCGCAATTGCAGCGGGAGGTTTCACGATAGCAGCCACCATTTATGTGTTAAATCTCGAAGGCTACCGGCCTATCGTCCGAGCCAGTCTGGTATTGAGTTTCTTGGGCTACCTCGTGGCTGTTCTGGGGCTAGTTTCGTCGCCGGGACGAATAGCGTTGCAGATGGGCGCGCGGAAATCGAACTCGATTCTCTGTGGAATCGCATGGGCTTTCATTCTTTTTGGTGCAGTCCTGATCCTGGAATTTGCTCCTGATCTGTGGAAGCGTTTCGGTGGCCGCACGCCGCCGCACTGGGTGCGTTTCTTGAACATGCCTTTATTGTTTGTGGCAGTAGTTTTCTCAGTGCTGTACCAAACCAGTCTGGCCGATCTCCTGCAATCTGTGCCCGAAAGGGTTTCTCCGCTCTGGTCGACTCCACAGTTACCGTTTCTCTTCTTTGTCTCTGCGGTTTGTGCGGGCCTGGCGGTCATCATCTTCGCTTCCTGGCACATGAACGTCGCCTCGGATAAGGGGTTGTCGCCTGAGAGGGTAGCAGGCCTGGGCAAAGTGCTGGCAGCTCTGTTGTTTCTCTATCTGGGCGTGCGCATCGCCGACTTGGTCTATCGCGGCATTCCGCTGTTGGTCTGGAAAAACAATCCTGAAAACATGCTTCTGGGACTTGAAATGGGCCTGATCCTGTTACCCATAGTTATCCTGATCAACGAGAGGAACCTGCAGAGTCCGAGAATGGTTTACCTCTGCTCCGGGATGGTTCTGGCTGGACTCATCACCAACCGGCTGAACACGTGCATCACTTCCGTGGAAGCCGCTATGAACTCGAAATACCTGCCCGACTGGAACGAGTTCCTCGTTGCATACAGCATCGTTGCCTTGGGTGTTGCCGCATTTAGCTTGATGGCGAAGCGGTTGCCGCTGTTTCTTGGACCCTAGGAGGGGTACAAGCCTCGAGGAGTGAACGCTCCGGGACGACGCAAGGCCCGGCGAACCCGGAACGCCTCCAGATCGCACGATCACGGGGAGGGTATATGTCAGTGCTGCTTGTATTACTGATGTTTGCGCTAGTGATGACACTCGGCCGCCTGCTCAAGCGCCGGGCGCAGCCCTCCACAGCAGGTCCGGTAGAGACTCTGCCTCGGCTTCGACCTCGCATCGAGACCAAGTTCGGAACGGATGTCCCCACAGGGTATTGCTTCCATCCCTGCCACACCTGGGCAGTAGACGAGGGATGGCAACTGATCCGGGTTGGGGTGGACAGATTTGCTGTCAACCTGTTTGGCAAGATCGAGCACATCGACGTCGTTGGACTGTATCGTTGGGTCCGACAGGGGCAGAAGCTGATGACCATTACCGTCGCCGGTATTTCGGTGGACTTGCCTTCGCCCGTCGAGGGTGCCCTGACTGCGGTGAACCGAGCAGCACTGGAAAATCCGGAGCTGGTTACAACTGACCCGTTTTGTGAAGGTTGGATCGCGGTGATCAAGTCACATTGCTACGCTACTGACCAGAAGAACCTTATGCAAGGAGCGATGGTGGCACCCTGGATGCGAAACAGCATTGTGCTGCTTCGCGAGACGTGTTCGCAGTCAGCTGCCTTGGCACAGGATGGAGGTCCCCCGCTCACAGGCCTTTTGAGCCGGGTTTCGACAGAACTACGAAACAGACTGGTAAAAGAGTTTTTCCTGACAGTGCCGGTCGTGTCCGCTCAGCCCACGAACCAGCATGTTTGATGGTTGTGCCCCTTACTATGGTTGAGCCCATTACTGATGAAGGGTGGGTCCGAAGGGGAGAGTTGGACGTCCTTCGTGACCTGACCTCTGATGATCCAGGATGGTACGGCTCAGCCGGGCATAAGCGTCCTGCAGAGACCGTCGTTCCTGCTCCGTCAGGTCCGGATTCTCCAGAGCGGTAAGAATGTCATCGAACTGTGCTTCCATCCGCTCAAGTTCTGCGCAGAGCATGGCCGCCTCCTTTTCTCCGGCTGCCGTTCCGGATGTTGGTGCCGGGCGAACCAGCAGGAGCGGGCCTCCTGATGTGCCAGGACCGGCTCCTGATTACGCGACGCACCGTGCCATGAGTTCTTTTTTTCCGAGACCCAAGATGCCGTCAAAAGCGAGGTCGGACACGCCATGGCCGAGCGGCGCCTTCAGATACTCTCGAATTGAATCGCGTCCGTGAACCGCTGGGTGGTGTGGTGGAGCTGACCGTGGTTTCAACAGAGGGGCCAGCCCACAATAGCGGCCAGCCTTTCTTGGGGATTTGCCATCCCCCACCCCTCCATACTGTCCATTTACTGTCCATGAACAGAAAGAACCAGAGCGACATCCGGGAACAGGCGAGACCTAAAAGAATGTCGCCAGAAATTCAGAAATACCATATAAACATTGAGTATTCTAGCTAAGTGGAAGATTTGGTAGCGCTACCGGGAATCGAACCCGGGTTTGAAGATTGAGAATCTTCCGTCCTAACCCCTAGACGATAGCGCCACTGAGGTGTGCAAGAGACTGATTATAACAAAGCTCCGCAGCCTCGGGCCCATGATGGGGAGGGCGGAAAAGCAGGTTCTGCGGCCTCCGCGAGGTATCGTGGGACATCGCGATCTAGGTGCGCCGGAAAGCGGCGGCGTCCATGCGCCGCGCTTCGGCTTCATCGTAGCGCTTGCGGACTACCGGCTTCAGCGCGGCGAATAACACTGTCAACAGCACTCCGATCAATACCAGCGGATACCAGATGCCGTAGGGCTGGCCGGTCGCCACTGCGTAGATCCCGAACACCAGATTCAAAATCCCGATCAGCATGAATACGGTGAAGGCGCCCAGCACGAAGCCACGGCCCTTGCCTTTGGGCGCGAGAGCCCCTGCCGCGGCTCCCAGCACACCACCGAGTGTACCGAGCAGTCCCCCTCCGATGCCGCCATACAACATTCCAAACTTGATTGGATCAAACCACGGTTCCATCATCATTTGAGTTCTCCTTCTGCCGGTAGAGGTCGCGCACCGACCGTGCCGCGGAGACCGTAACTTCTCCACGCTCGACCAGTTCGGCCAGCAACTGCATCATCGGATCCGGCTTGGTGCCGTTCCCCAACTGCCGGAGGTGCTCGATGACGCGATCCACGCGCAGCCGGATCGTCGGATAACTGACCTGGTAGACCTGCGCCAGATCTTTCAACGACCCTGAAGCCAGCACCAGTTGCAGCACCAGATCCAGTTCCTCCTCAGCCAGCGCCAGCAAGGGATGTTGCCATCCGGGTTGGCTGGCGCGCTTGTTTTCGGAGACGATCATGTGGGGAGATTATGGCGGATATCAATAAAAGTAAAGATCACTTCAATAATATTGAAGTCACCAATAACGAGAAAACGGTGTAAGTATAGGTAGTATCTATGGATTACCGGAATTCCCCATTTTTTAACGGCTCAGCCTTGACAACTTCCAGTCCTGGGATCAGAATCCATAAATGCGAATAAAAAGCGAATATTAATTATCTCGCCGGGGCTGATCGGCCTCTCTGAGTTCCCTGAAATTTTGAGGAAGTATGTCTGCTTCTCCGGTGTTCTCATCGGCGGCCGTTGGCCGCCCTTTTATTTTTCCTCTCCGCTCCAGTGCAGCGTTGCTGGCGCAGTTGAGCGCGCTGCCGAAACTGGCGGCGGTTGCTCCCGCTTCGCGCCTGGATGTTCGTCCCGCGCCGGAGATGGTTTCGTGTGGCATTCGCGAACTGGACGCGCTCACCGGCGGTTTCCCTCGCGGCTGTCTGACGGAAATTTGTGGGGCGGCATCGTCGGGAAGGACCAGCATTCTGCTCTCCGCGCTTGCCCAGGCCACGCAACGCGGAGAAGTGTGCGCGCTGGTGGATGCGAGCGACGCGCTGGATCCTGGGTCGGCGATGGCGGCGCAGATCGCCATGGAGCGTTTGCTTTGGGTGCGGTGCAAGAAAACAGTTCTCAGTTCTCGGTCCCCGGTTCTCAGTCCAGTCGGAGAATGCAGTGGCCGAAATTTTCATCAGGGAAAAATTCAGGTAGAGATCCAAAGAGAAGCCAACCAGCGACGGGGTTGGGAGTCGCGGATCGAACAGGTGCTCAAAGTGACCGATCTGCTGCTGCAGAGCAATGGTTTCGGAATGATCGTGCTCGATCTGGGAGACATCCCGGTGCGGAGCGCGCGGCGAATTTCCTTGGCGTCATGGTTCCGTTTTCGGCGCGCCATTGAGCATACGCCGACGGTGCTGCTGGTCCTGGAACAACAGCCGATTGCGGGAAGTTGTTCGTCGGTGCTGGTAAAGGTCACGGGTCACAGGTCACAGGTTGCGAGGGAAAAGCTGTCAGCTGTCAGCTCTCAGCTCTCAGCAGGCCGGCCGGGACATGCGGAATTGCTGGACCAATTCGAAATCACGGCAGAGTTGTTGCGTTCGCGTCTGGAGCGCAAGCAGCCGCAGGCAGTCGTGAGTTTTGCGAGCCATGCCAAGTGGGCAGGATAAGCCACTAGCTTCTAGCTCCTAGCGGCTAGCAACCAGCGACTGACTACTGACTACTGGTTCCCCATGTTTTCCTGCGTCTTCATTCCCGACTTTCCTGCCGAAGCGATCATCCGCTGTGAGCCGGATCTTCGCACGCGGGCGTTAGCTGTACTTGCCGGCCGCCCTCCGCTGGAGAGAGTGATGGCCATGAATGAACACGCCCGCCAGATGGACGTCGAGATGGGAGCGACGAAAGCGCAACTGGAAGCGTGGGAGGTATTGGTACTGCGCGCACGATCGGAGGCGCAGGAGGCGTCCGCTCACGCCGCGCTGCTCGATTGCGCGCAGTCGTTCTCTCCGGAGGTGGAGGACACCGCGCCCGACACCGTGCTTCTGAATCTTTTCGGACTCGAACCGCTGCTTGGCCCGCTGCCGAAAATTGCGCGCGGCCTGGCGCAGCGCTGTTCACAGATGGGGCTGGCAACGAATGTCGCCGTGGCTGCGAATCCGGATGCCGCTCTGCTCGCGGCGCGCGGGTTCCCCGGAGTCACTCTGATTCCCGAAGGGCACGAAGCGCAACGTCTGGGAAATTTGACCGTGGATGTTTTGTTCGAGAGCTTTTCTTCCGATGCAGAACAGGCGAGGCGCTGGCTGGAGACGTTTGATCGCTGGGGTGTCCGCAACCTGCGCTCGCTGGCGTCTCTTCCCGAAGTTCCGGTCAGCGAGCGCCTGGGGCAGCAGGGAATCCGCTTGCAGAAGCTGGCACGGGGAGCCACTTCGCGCACCCTGCGACTGCTGGAACTTCCGCCGGTTTTTGCCGACAGTGTGGAATTGGACCATCCGATTGTGCTGCTCGAGCCGCTGGCGTTTCTGCTGAACCGCATGTTGGAACAGGTGTGCGCGCGATTAGGAGAGCGTGCGCTGGCTGCACAGGAATTGCGTTTGAAACTGGAACTCACCCAGAGGCATGAAGATTGCGATCCGACGCAGACCTCCACATTCACGCGCACGTTGCGTCTGCCGTTGCCCATGCTGGATGCAAAGGTCTTCCTCAAGCTGCTGCAACTGGATTTGCAGGCGCATCCGCCGGGAGCGCCGATTGTGAAGGTCCATCTTTCGGCGGAGCCGGCGCGGCCGCGGGCCACGCAGAGCGGGTTGTTCCAGCCAATTTTTCCGGAGCCGGAAAAATTGGAACTCACGCTGGCACGTATTGCTGGAATCGTCGGCGAGGAAAGAGTCGGGTCGGCGCAACTGCTGGACACGCATCGCGAAGGCGCATTCGAGATGCGGCACTTTGCGCCAGTCGAGCCTGAAACCAAGCCGCCTGGAAAACAGAAGAAGGATGTGGCCGTGCAAGAACAAGACGACGTACTCGAAGCGACCGCGAACGCGGAAGAACGAATGAGCACGGTGATCGCATTGCGCCTGTTTCGCCCGCCGTTGCGTGCGGTGGTGAGTGTGCGTGAGGGCAGGCCGGTGCGAATGAAATGCATTCACCGTCCGGAAATTGCCGGAGAGATTGTGTGGAGCGCGGGCCCGTGGCGTTCTTCCGGCGACTGGTCGGAGCAGGAAGGCTGGTCGCGCGAAGAATGGGACATCGCCGTGTCCTCTGAAAACAGCCTCGTGCTGTACCGGCTGGCACAGGACAAATTGAATGTGCAGTGGCTGGTGGAAGGAACGTACGACTAGTTTCTGGTTGCTGGTTTCTTGTCTTCTGAAATTAAGAGCTATGGCGAATAGAAACCAGCAACTAGAAACCAGAAACTGTTTTCTGTGTACATCGAACTTCACTTCCGCTCCGCCTTCAGTTTTCTCGAAGGGGCATCGCTTCCAGAGAAACTTGTCGAAGTGTGTGCCGGCCTTGGAATACCGGCGATGGCGCTGCTGGATCGCGATGGAGTGTATGGGGCGCCTCGTTTTCACCTGGCGGCTCAGAAGGCGGGGACCAAGGCACATATCGGGGCGGAAGTGAGCCTAAGTCCTTTGTTTGCGTCCAAAAATGTTCCACGTGGAACACGAGTTGAAAATGAAAGTCAATTTCACTTTGGCGAGGGTGCTTGCCGTCTGCCGCTGTTAGTCGCATCGCGTACTGGATATCAAAACCTTTGCCGGCTGATCACGAAGATGAAGCTGCGCGCGGGGCAGAAAGAAGGTGGGACGGCGCAGGGTCAGGATTTTTCCGAGCACGCGGAAGGATTAATCTGCCTGACGGGCGGAGATGAGGGGCCGTTGGCGGCTGCGCTGGCGCGGGGCGGGGCACAGTCGGCATTGAAATCAGTTCAGAGGCTAACGGAAATATTCGGCCGAGAAAATGTTTATATCGAACTCCAGCGGCATTTTCACCGGGACGAAGAATATCGCAACCGGGTTGCGATCGAGATCGCGCAAGCGCTCGGGCTGCCGTTACTGGCCACCAACGGCGTGAACTACGCCGTGCCGCGCGAGCGGGAACTGGCGGACGCATTTACCGCGCTCCGCCATCACCGCACGCTGGCCACCACCGGGCGGTTGCTGGCGCGCAACTCAGAACGGTATCTCAAGTCGCCGCGCGAGATGCGCGCTCTCTTTGCCGACCTTCCACAAGCAATCGCGAATACTGCGGAGCTCTCCTCGCGGCTCGAATTCACGCTGGACGATTTGGGATACGAATTCCCGCGCTATCCGGTGCCGGAGGGCGAGACCATGGTTTCGTTTCTTCGCGAGCGCACGCGGGAAGGGTTTCAAACTCGATATGGCCGGGCAACGCAGGAGCTGAAAAGCCGTGCCCGCCGCCAGATTGAGCGCGAACTGACGCTGATCGGGAAGCTCGGCCTGGAAGGATATTTCCTGATTGTGTGGGACCTGGTGCGCTTCTGCCGCGAGCAGAACATCCTGGCGCAGGGCCGCGGATCGGCCGCCAACAGCGCAGTCTGTTATTCGCTTGGCATCACGGCGGTGGATCCGATCGCCATGGAACTGCTGTTCGAGCGCTTTCTTTCCGAAGAGCGGGGCGAGTGGCCCGATATTGATCTCGACCTGCCCAGCGGCAACGAGCGCGAGCGCGTCATTCAGTATCTCTACCAGCGCTATGGCCAGCGCGGGGCGGCGATGACGGCGAATGTCATTACGTATCGCAACCGCATGGCGGCGCGCGAAATGGGCAAAGCGATCGGCTTTGACGCCGACACTTTGAAACGTATCTCGACGGCGGTCGCGACCTGGGAATTCCGCGATGAGCACGATGCGCTCGACCGGCGCCTGCGCGACGCCGGGCTCGATCTTACCCATCCGCGCATCCGCAAATATTTCGAGCTGTGTCTCTCGGCCCAGGATTTGCCGCGACACCTGGGCCAGCACTCGGGCGGCATGGTCATCTGCCAGGGACGGCTGGATTCGGTTGTGCCGCTGGAACCGGCGTCCATGCCGGGGCGCGTGGTGGTGCAGTGGGATAAAGAAGATTGCGCGGACATGAAGATCATCAAGGTTGACCTGCTCGGCCTGGGCATGATGGCGGTGCTGAAAGACTCGATCGAACTGATCCGCGATCACAACAAAGAAGAAGTGGATCTGGCACATCTTCCACCCGATGATCCCGCGGTGTATTCCGCGCTGCAAAAGGCGGACACGGTCGGTATGTTCCAGGTGGAAAGCCGGGCGCAGATGTCGTGCCTGCCGCGGCTGCGGCCCAGGAAGTTTTACGACATTGTGGTGCAGGTCGCGATTATTCGGCCCGGGCCGATTGTGGGCAACATGGTGAATCCGTTCCTCAAGCGGCGGCAGGGCAGAGAAGAAGTCACCTATCCGCACCCGTCGCTCGAAACCGTGCTCGGACGCACATTGGGCGTGCCGCTATTCCAGGAGCAATTGCTGCGCATGGCGATGATCACCGCGAACTTCACCGGAGGCGAAGCCGAGGAACTGCGCCGCGCCATGGGATTCAAGCGCTCCGAAGCCCGGATGAAGACCATTGAAGAGAAACTGCGTGCCGGCATGACACGCAATGGAATCCGCGGCGAGACACAGGAGCAGATCATCCAGTCGATTACATCGTTCGCACTTTATGGATTTCCGGAGTCGCACGCCGCCAGCTTCGCGCTGATTGCCTATGCCAGCGCTTACTTGAAATGCCACTACCTGGCGGCGTTCACGGCGGCGCTGCTGAACAATCAACCCATGGGGTTCTACCATCCGGCAACGCTCGTGAAAGACGCGCAGCGGCATGGGTTGAAGGTGCTGCCGATGGATGTGACGAAGTCGGACTGGAAATGTACGTTAGAAACAGCAGCCAGTAGCCAGTGGCCAGTAGCCAGTGAGAGCGGCAGTGGCAAAAAACAAATACAGAGATCCTTCACTCCAGCCTCAGTTTCGCTTCGCGAAACTGAGGCTTCCGTTCAGGATGACAAGCATAAGGAGGTTACTAATGAGAACAAGACTGAGTTTGCTGTCCGGTTGGGGTTGAACTACGCGCGTGGGGTGCGGGAGCCTGCGGGGCAGGCGCTGGTGCGGGAGCGCAGCCTGGCGCCGTTTATATCGATTCAGGATCTGGCGCGGCGGGTGCCGGAGTTGCGCGAGGATGAACTGACGACGCTGGCGGAAATTGGGGCGCTGAATTCAGTGGCTAGTGGTCAGTGGTTAGTGGCCAGTACAAAGCAGTTTCACCGCCGTGATGCGTTGTGGCAGGTGGAGCGGGCGGTGCGCTGGTCAGGGCCTTTGCTGGATGAGCTTTCTGAACTGGACGCCGGCTCGCCGCTCGAAGTTATGACTCACGAAGAACGCCTGATGGCGGATTTCCGGGGTACTGGGCTGACGGTTGGGCCGCATCCGATGCAATACCGCCGCGCGGAAATGAAGAAGATGGGTATTTATCGCGCTTCCGATCTGGCGCAGGTACCGAACGGGCGGCGGTTGCGGATCGGGGGATGCGTGATAGCCCGCCAGCGTCCGGGGACGGCCAAGGGAATGATGTTCATGAGCCTGGAAGATGAAACGGGAATCGCGAATACGATCATCGCCCCCGACCTTCTCCAGAAGAACCGCGTCTTATTGATTTCCGAGCGCTTTTTGATGGTCGAAGGAATTCTGCAGAACCAGGACAATGTGATCCACGTCCGGGCGGAGAAAGTTGCGCCGCTGCGCGTAACCCAGGCGGAGACGGTGTCGCATGATTTTCACTAGCCGCTAGTTTCCGGGCCGCGCCGCTGCCGAGTGCTGGGGCTTCACGAGCCTGGCAGGATCGAAACCGAGAGACTGAATCTTCCCGATGACGCGATCGTAATCGGCTTGATTCATTTGCGGCGAGCGGCTCAGGATCCAAAGATATTCCCGTTTGGGCTCGCTCACTACCGCGTAGGAATAATCGGGCGCGAGATCAATCACCCAGTAGTCGCCGTAAAACGGCCAGAAGAATGTCACTTTCAACTTGGCGTTGGTTCGCGGATCGGCACTCTTGGCCTTCCCTTTTGACTCATTCAGCTTTCCGTCTTTTCCCTTGCAAGCGTTCACGACACGAATCTTGCCATCCGGCAGCACGGAATACGTGGCGGTTACATCGGAAACGCAATTCCGCTCAAACCAGTTTGGGTAGCGGGCAATTTCGTACCACTTGCCGGCGTAACGCTGAAGGTCAACCGATGAAACAGTGGGGAGAGGAGCCTCTGAACCATTCGCCATGGCAGCTACCGTGAGAGTGAAAAATAACAAGCTGAGGTGCCTCAGCCATACCTTTTGCAGGGGTCCAGTCATCCGAGTACTTACCTGACGAGTCGCGCGGCCTTGTCGCGGGCACCCAGAATCAGCAGAGTCGCCGTCCATTGTCCGGCGAAACGCCAAGCACCCCTGAATCGACCGCCGAGCCTCCTATCAAGAGTACGCCCTCTGATGAGTTATTGAGGGGAACATGGTTGCGGGCCGCCATTGATCAACAGGTGTTTTTCGCCTAAGTAAAAAAAACAACCCGAAATTGAACTGGGGGAGCCGAGCGGCGGGAGCGACACGCCGGAAATGGAGAACGTGCAGCGGCTAACGTCCGGCTTCGAACCGGTAGCCGATTCCGCGCAGGGTCTTGAGATAGCGGGGGTGCCGCGCATCCGGCTCGATTTTTTCCCGCAGCCGGCGGACGTACACATCGATCGAGCGCGGGGTCACGAATGCGCTTTCTTTCCAGACGGCATCAAGCAACTGGTCGCGGGTAAAGACGCGGCCGCGATGGCGCGCCAGGTACTCGAGCAAGCGGAACTCGCGGACGGTGGTGAGCACAGTGCGCCCTTGCACGCGTACGGTCATGGACGAGACATCAATTTCCAGTTCTTCGAACTGGATCACGTCCAGAGGCGGGACATCGGGCTGGCTACGCAAGACTGTGCGCACGCGCGCCACCAGTTCCCGAGGACTGAAGGGCTTGGTGATGTAATCGTCGCCGCCCATCTCGAAGCCCTTGACGCGGTCGGGCTCGCCGGTCTTGGCGGAAAGAAAAATCACCGGCGTCTTGGCCAACTGCTCGTGCTGGCGAATCTGGCGGCAGAGGTCGAACCCATTCATCTCGGGCAACATGATGTCGAGGAGGAAGAGTGCGGGTTGCATGCGCGTTGCCGACGGAACCACCGATGCTCCGGTGAGAAAGGTGGAAACCTGGTATCCCGCGGAGTGGAGGTTGTGCTCGATCAGGCGGGAAATATCCAGATCATCTTCGACCACGAAGATCAGGTTCCGGGAACGCGAGTTGTCCTGGACTGCCAGCGAATCCATGGGGGAGCACACGACTGCCTGAATGTTCCCAGTAAGTCTTGTTCTGAGAGTAGGTTGGAAATGTTGCTGGAGTGTTGCTGGACTGTTAAGGCCGGGTTAATTTCGGGACTTCAGGCGTAATTGAGCTTCTTGGCAGTGTGCCGGAGGGAGCGGCCTTCGGCCAGGCCAATCAGTTCCTCGGCCAGGTTCTTGGCGTGGTCTCCGATGCGCTCCAAGGCTTGGGCCATCAGGAGAATATCGAAGTTCTGGGCCCCGGCGGTGGTGTCGGCTAAGTGCCTCTGGAACAAGGCGTGGCACACCCGGTCGACCTCCGGATCCACTCGCAGAATTTTGCGGGCGCCCTGGACGTCGGGCTCCTGAAAGCCCAGGTGGACTTGTTCCAGCATCTCGCATAACAGGGAAGACATCTCGATCAACTGGCGGGAATCAGTGGTGGAAAGTTTTTCGCGCCGCGCGTGCAGTTGCATTACAGCGCTGTAGGCAAGGTCTCCGATGCGTTCGAGATCGGTGATGAATTTCAGGCAGGCCAGCAACTGGCGGGCCTTCACCTGGCCAACCCGAGTGATAGCGCCGGGGAGTCGCTCGTCCACTTTTCGCTCGATCTGGTCCAACTCTTTTTCGCAATCCTTGATGGCTAGAAAAGCCATGCGTGAGCCGTTGGTGAGAAAGTCGCGCACATTGAAAACCGAGTCGCGGGCAATCAGGCATGCCTTGAGCACCAGGGCCAGGAGTTCATCGGAAGAAGCGGGTTGGGGAGTGCTGGCCGCAGGCGACGCTTCCGCTGAAAGGGACACGGCTGGGGTTTTAGATTGCTTCGGTCGCGAGGCGCGTTTCTTTGCCATGGAAAGTGGAACGATTTGGGACGCTGACGGACATCATGAGCATAGAGCAGGAATATGAAAATTGGGTAAATAAGGCAGGCGGGTACTGTCCTAATTGTAGCAGTGAACTCTGCCGTGACAATCAAGGCTTGGCATCGCACGGCTTAGAACCCGCCTTTGATGGCGGGTTTCCTTTGCTCATTTTTTATCAACGCAGTTTTAGGACAGTACCGGCAGGCGGCACTGTCCAGCAACTGATCCGCTGCAGGCGGGCTAGCTTTGAGCGCGGACCCTCAGCGGCTAAAGCCGGACATCATAAATGAGGCATCTACCGCAGCGCTAAAAGCGCTGCGCCACCCAAGAGCTCGAGAGCGCAGAGGTCGTCTCAACTGACGAAAACATGCCGATGGCGGTCTCCGTCACTTCTTCTCTGCCGCGGCGGCCTTTGCTTCCGCGGACTGCGCGTCTTGCTCTTTGCCAGCTCCGCGATAGGCTCGCGCGAGCAGGTGAAGCGCTGGTGCATTCGTGGGCTGCTCCTTGGCGAGGGCTTCGAGGTCGGGCAGGGCGTCGGCGAACTTGGACTGCTGAATCTGGGCTTCCGCTAACCCCAGTCGTGCTTCGAGGTTGCTTGAATCCACCAGTTGCGCGGCTTCGAATTGATCCTCGGCGTTCTTGCCGTCATTCATACGCAGATAAACGTGTCCTAGAAGCAGGCGGGCGGGCATCTGGCTGGGAACCAGTTTCAGGCATGCCTCAAGCGCGTTGCGGGCGCCCGGGAGATCGCCCGACTTCTCCAAGGTCTGGCCGAGTTCGAAAGCCGCGGTGGAATCCTCCGGACGGACGTCGTGGGCGCGCTTCAGGTGAGCGGCGGCTTTGGAGAAATCGCCGGCAGCCAATTCGAGCTCGCCGAGCTGGCGCAGGGCTGTGGGAGAAGCCGGATCGAGTTCCAGCGCCTTCTCGAGGAAGCCGAGCGCATCGCTGGCACGCTCATCGTCCGATGCCAGCATCGCGCGGTGCAGCAGGTTCTGGACTTCTACCTTGTCTTTCGGATCGGGCAGAGCTCCTCCGGCGCTGCCCGAAGTGCTTGCCGGGAGCTTCGATTTCCATTTCGCCAATTCACCACGCAGGCCTTGCACTTGGGTGACATCAGCGGCGTAGAGGTTTTTCAGTTCCTGCGGATCGGACTTGAGATCGTAGAGTTCGGCCCGGGGTGCTTCTATCAACTTCATGTTTTCCGCACGGAGGGCGCGCAGGGAAGCCCATCCCCAGCGCAGAGGATAGTCGGTTTCCGCGAAGAGCGAACGGCTGGGCGAGGTCTGGCCCTTGGTCACTTGATCAGAGATCAGGGGAACGAGAGACTCACCGTTCAACTCGGCAGGCGCGGCGGTGTTGGTGAGGGAAAGGATAGTGGGAAGGATGTCGGTGGTGCGCACCTGGGCCTCAATGACCGTTCCGTGCTGAGCCTCGGCTGGCAGTTTGAGGATCAGAGGCACGTGAAGCGTCGAGTCATACAGGAAGAGGCCATGAGTTTCCTCGCCGTGCTCGCCGAGCCCTTCGCCGTGATCGGCAACGACGACGATGATCGCGTTCTGATAGGCGCCTGCTTTCTTGAGCGACGCGATCAGGTGTCCGACCGCGGAGTCGGCATAGGCGATTTCGCCATCGTAAGGTTCCTTGT
>Ga0302321_100000642_pt1 | contig 30422 bp, 27 predicted proteins | sample Fen_T0_1_FD_202505 | JGI IMG/M metagenome (GOLD analysis project Ga0302321, IMG submission 202505) | Peat permafrost microbial communities from Stordalen Mire near Abisko, Sweden - Fen_T0_1 | ecosystem: Environmental > Terrestrial > Soil > Wetlands > Permafrost | place: Sweden: Abisko... | reverse complement strand
GTACGCGAACTTCCCACCTGCAAATACGGCACATCCGATCAAAACGGCAATCATGATCCGCTGCCAGCTGACATCTCGGTTCATGCCTGTATTATGCGCCGGGGCCAACTGTTGTTAACAGATGGGAGAAGGCCGGTCTCCGACGGGATGCTGTAGGCTCCCAAGTTATCGACGTGCTCGAAGCACAAGAGATAAAGGAGACCGGCAATGAAGAAGGTTAGCACCGTAGCGGCAAAGCAGACCAAGAATTTTCCCCAACCGAAGCTGACGATCGGTCTGGACCTGGGCGATCGATCGAGTTGGTATTGTGTGTTGGACGAGACGGGTAGTCGATGACGTGAAGACGCCAGAGTCACAACGTTCAATGCACATCGACAACGGGATGCTGGATGTGCTCAAGACTTGGAAACAGACTACTCAGTTCCGCGCCAGCGATGACTGGATGTTCGCAAGCCCGGTGAAAATCGGACGTTTGCCAATCTCCTACGCGGGAGTGTGGCAGGCGCTCAGAAAAGCGGCGGTCAAGGCTGGCATCGGTCACATCAGTTCCCACACGTTCCGCCACACCCACAGATCATGGTTGGATGCGGTCGGTACTCCAATCGGCGTACAGCAAAAACTCATGCGCCATGCGGACATCAGAACCACGATGAACGTTTACGGGACTGCGGCTACGGCTGACATGGCCGTAGCTAGTGGGAAAGTCACCGCGTTAGCGTTGAACGGCAGGTGAAACAGCAGGTGCGGTCTGTAAGTGTTTGAAACAATGGCGGAGAGGGAGGGATTCGAACCCTCGATACGGTTTCCCGTATTCCAGTTTTCAAGACTGGCGCCTTCAACCACTCGGCCACCTCTCCGGAACTACTTCAGTTTTACTACAGTCTTCAATTCTCTCGGGAACTTCGACAGACAGCTTCTTTTGTTTTCAATGAATTACAAGCGGGGGATTTCCCCGTACAGTGGTTTTCAAGACCGACTGTTTCAACCGCTCACACATCCCTCCGCTGGCGGTATATCAAGTCTATCAAGTAGCGAAGCCGCCGAAACACCTTTAAGAACCAAGGGTTTACTTCTGCATTCTGACTTCTGCATTCTGCAATTGGGGCCACCCCATATAATGAGTCAGGTTTCATGATTTCAGTGGTCCAACTCGGCCGCGTCGACTACGCCACTGGCCTGCGCCTGCAGCAGAAACTGCTGGACCTGCGCAAGGCAGGACAGATCGGCGATGTCTTGCTACTGCTCGAGCACACGCCGGTCATCACCCAGGGACGCAATGCGAAAGCCGCCAATATCCTGTCTTCTCCTGAGGAACTCACGCGCCGGGGTGTCGAACTGTTCGAATGCGATCGCGGGGGAGACGTGACGTTCCACGGGCCGGGGCAGCTCGTCGGGTATCCGATTTTTGACCTGCGGGGATTCGGAAGCAGCTCTCAGCCGTCAGCTGTCAGCCTTCAGGAAAACCCGGAGCCGGATGCGACTTCATGGCTCGCGAAACGCGGAACCCTCGGCGCTGTGGATTACGTCCGCCGCCTGGAGGAAGTGCTGATCCAGACGTGCTCGGATTTCGGAATTCCGGCGAAGCGCATCGCAGGGTTGACCGGGGTTTGGACCGATCATGACAATGTGGGCCCGGGTCTTCGACCCGGGCTGGGCGGGTCGCAGACCCGCCCCCACACATCCGAAGCAAAGATCGCAGCCCTCGGTGTGCACATCTCACGCTCCGTGACCTCGCATGGCTTCGCGCTCAACGTAAACACCGACCTCGGTTATTTCGACCTGATCGTCCCCTGCGGCATCGAGTCGAAACCGGTGACATCCATGCAGAAGGAATTGGGGCGGGAGCTTGACCTCAGCGAAGTGGCCGAGTCGGTATCGCGCAACTTCGGCACGGTGTTCGGACGGCAAATCTTGTGGGTCAACACGCTCGATGCGCTCCTGGGAAACTCGGTTGGCGTCCCGCTCAAGCCGCCCCAGCAACTGCGGGCTTTGCATCCGGAAGACGACGTTTTCCTGGCCTGATTTTGAACTTGAGCGCCTCCCAAGGTAGTGTTGACCATGTCGGCGGAGTGCCGGCGAACTGACCATGGCAAAGAAAAAGCCCGCTTCGGCCGCAAAGCGCAGCAAAAGCTCGGCGCCGCCAGCTACACGCCGAAAGCCGAAAGCCAATGGCCAAGAGCCAAGAGCCAAAAGCCAGGGGCCGATCCGCACCTACACCATCGTCGACTACCGCCTGGAGAAACCCAACTTCATCCTGCGCCAGGTCCGCACCGGAGACGAAGTCCGCTACGAGGTCGAAAGCGGCGATCTCTCTGCCCCGGTGCCTCCCATCCGCGAATCGCAATATCTCTCCAGGCAGCAGTCCATCGAAATCTACCGCTGGATGCTCCTCAACCGCCGCATGGAGACGGCGCTGGAGAATCTCTACAAGCAAGGCAAGGTCGTCGGCGGAGTGTATTTCGGCCTGGGCCAGGAAGCCTGCTCATGCGCCTCCGCTTACGCTCTTCACAAAGACGAGTGGCTCGGGCCGATGATCCGCAACCAGGGCTCTGTGCTGGTGCGGGGCTTTTCGCCGCGCGACATCATGATGCAGTACATGGCCAAGGCCGGCTCTCCGACCAAGGGCCGCGATGCCTCGTCACACTTCGGCGATCACGAGAAGCGCAACGTGGTCGCGCCGATTTCAACTCTGGGCGATCTGATTCCCGTGCTCGCGGGCGTGGCCCTGGGTGCGCGACTGCAAGGAAAGAATATCGCCGTGATGACCTACATCGGCGACGGCGGACAGTCCACCGGCGTTACCTACGAAGGTCTGAATTTTGCAGCCGTGCAGAATCTGGGCCTCGTCCTGATTGTGGAAAACAATCTCTGGGGATACTCCACGCCCGCCGACATGCAGTTCCGCGTCAAAGACCTGGCCGAGCGCGCCATTGCCTACGGCATTCCAGGCGTAATCGTGGATGGCACCGACGTCTGCCAGGTATACGACGCCTGCCACGAAGCCTGCGAAAGGGCGCGCCGGGGCGAAGGCCCTACGATGATCGAGGCCAAGATGATGCGCATGAAAGGCCACGCCATTCACGACGCGGCGGAGTACGTCCCAAAACCGCTGTTTGAATACTGGCGCAAACGCGATCCGATTGCGCGCTTCGAAAATTATCTGATGAAAGCGAAGAAGTGGCTGACTGCGGACGAGAATCAAAAACTGATTGCGGATGTCGAGCAGCAACTCGAGGCCGATCGCGAATTCGCCGTGAACTCTCCCATGCCGGAACCGGAATCCGCGGCGGGCGGAGTATATTGCGAGCCAGGCTGCCATGAGATCAAGCCGAAGTATGCGATGCCGAAAGTGCGCGGCGTGAAAGCGGCGGGACCCAGGAGATCGGAAGCGGCGGTGCATCTGAAGTAGTCTCAGGAGTACGGAAATGATTACTACCAACAACCATATCCATCTTTCGATCGCCTCTTCCGTGCTGTTGCTCCTCGGAGTTGCTTTCGCGGAGGATCACAAGGTGGCTGGCGAACGGCTGGTTCAGGCAGCCCAACAAGCATCGGATATCAGAGTGGAGGGTGCACCGTCCTTCCGACTCGAGGGGACCTTCCGAATCATCCCTAAAGCGCCTGGGAAAGAGTCGACCGGACGCTATACCGAGATCTGGCATTCGCAGACCAAGTGGCGGCGTGAAGTGGAGACAAGTTCCTTTCACCATGTTGAAATCGGAGGAGGCAATAGGAGGTGGGTAGTGGCCACTGGAACAGACCGACCGAATGCTGCTTTCGATCGTGACCTCACCTTGCTTCCCAACCCAATCAATCTGAAGATTACAGGCACGTCTAAGCGCCATCTCAACAACGCAACAGCAACCTGCATAAACTTCGAAACAGAATGGTCGAAAGGCACGGATTGTCTAGACCCACAAACCGGCGTTCTCCTGTTGCGGGAAGAGTCGATAACTCGAGGTGATGCTCGTCATTCCTCGTGCTCCTACAAAAACCATGAAAAATTTGGTGATCATTGGTTTCCTCGGTCCATCCGCTGTCTGACCAATCGGGGTGACGACATCGAATTGACAATCTCCAAGCTGGCGGCTGAACTTTCTGTGGAGGAAGGTCTGTTCACGAAGCCGCAAGACGCGATTGAGTCCGTCAATTGCCTGGGCCACGTGGTACCGCCAAGGGCCATCTATTCGCCTGACCCGAAGTATCCCGATCACCACAACGAGAGCCCGATCGTAGTGCTTTGGATGACCGTGGGCCTGGACGGGAAGGCACAGGATCCCCGGATCGCACGCAGTGCGGGCAAAGACTTCGACCAGCCAGCCTTGGATATGGTTCGGCAGTGGAGATTCGAGCCTTCGACCTGCGATGGAGTCTCCGTACCCGTGCAAATCAATATTGAGGTGAATTTCCGGAAGTTTTAGGGTCCTGTCCTTCTGTCAGATCACCGAGTCATAGGTTGTCTTGAGTGCTAGACTGCTGCGGTGATGGTCAAGCATCTGCTCTTGGCAAGCCTCGTAGCGTGTACTCTCTCTGCTTCCGCCCACGCCTCTACCTACCAGTACATCCGCATCGGCCATGCCGAAGACATCACCACCAAGGCCACCGCCGGCTACGCCCTGCTCGGCGGCGGCGATGACATCGATGAAGCCTTCCGCTTCCTCTGCGAAAAAGGCGGCGGCGGGGATTTCCTCGTCCTGCGCGCCGCCGGAGGCGACGACTACAACCCCTACATCAACGGCCTCTGCAAGACAAATTCCGTCGCCACGCTGATCATTCCCGACCGCGACTCAGCCAGCGATCCCAAAGTCGCCGACATCATCCGCCACGCCGAGGCCATCTTCATTGCCGGCGGCGACCAGGCCCGCTACATCAACTGGTGGCTAAGCACTCCGGTGCAGGATGCCCTCAACGCCCAAGTCGCCGCCGGAAGGCCGATCGGCGGCACCAGCGCCGGGCTGGCGGTTCTAGGGCAGTACATCTATTCGGCGCAAGGCGACGCGCCCGACGACGCCGGCCTGGCCTCGATCCAGGCTCTCGCGAATCCATTCATGCCCCGCGTCACCGTGCGCCGCGATTTCCTGAAAATTGACCTGCTCCGCAACATCCTCACCGACACTCACTTTGCCAAACGCGACCGCATGGGCCGCACCCTGACCTTTCTGGCCCGCATCATGAAAGACGGCTGGTCCCCCGCCCCCCGCGAGATTGCCGTCGACGAGAAAAGTGCCGTCCTGATCGAGCGCAACGGCAAAGCGCGTGTGATCGGCTCCGGCAAGGGCGCGTATTTCCTGTCCGTCCGTGGAGGCCCGGAGGTTTGCCGCGAGAATACCCCGCTCACCTTCCGCGACATCACCGTCTATCGCAGCCCGACCGGCTCCGAATTCAACCTCAAGGAATGGAAGGGCAAGGGCGGCACGACCTATTCGCTGTCGGTAGTAGATGGCCGGATCCAGAGCACGCAGGCGAACGGCGAGGTTTACTGATGCTGTCGCGAAAAATCAACCCCCAGTCCCGCATTTCGCCTTGACGTAAGTCCACGCCTCTGAGAAACTTCCGGCTGTCTCCGGACGACTCGTGACCACCATGGCTGCTGAAGAGATCCACGCCCGGCTTCCCCATTTCCCCTCCCCCCTGGTTGACGTTGGAAAACTCGCCTCCGGGCTGTGATCCCTGTTACTGACGCTCCCGACATCTTGTTGCACTATTCCGGAGCGTCTTCCGGTTGTGGACGTTGAGGGCCCCGATCCAGATTCCGCTGCCTCAGGAGAACGACATGAACACCTCGAAAACTTTCATTTGGATGGCCGTATTGCTCATTCTGTCCGGCACGCTGTGGGCACAAACTCCGCAGGGCCGTATTTCGGGGCGAGTCTCCGATCAGACCGGCGCCATCGTCCCCGGCGCCAAGGTCACGATCTTGAATACCGAGAACGGCGTTAAACGCGTGCTCACCACCAACGGCGTCGGCGAGTACGTGGCCCCGAATCTCAGCCCGGGTCTCTACTCGATCGTAGTCGAGGCTCCCTCGTTCAAGAAGTTGCAGCGGCCTCCCTTCCGGCTGGAAGTGGCCACCGATGTCCGGCAGGATTTCGTTCTGCAACCGGGAGCTGCCACGGAAATCGTGACGGTCAGCGGAGAGCAGCCCCTCGTCGATACCGTCAGCGACGTTCTCGGCGGCACTCTCACCAACAAAGCCATCAATGAATTGCCCCTGCAGGGACGCGACTTCCAGAACCTGCTCGAACTCCGCCCCGGAGTGCAGCGCACCCCCGGCGGCGGGTTCCATTCCGTCACCTCCAACGGAAACCGCCTCGAGGACAACAACTACATCGTCGATGGCACGGATGATAACGACGTGTACTACGGCGACACCGTCCTCAATGGGGCCGGTGTGCAGGGAACCCCGGCCAGCCATCTATCCCTGGACGCCATTCAGGAATTCAACACCCAGGAAAACCAGTCCGCCGACTACGGCTTCAAGCCCGGAGTGGTCGTGAACATCGGGCTGAAGTCCGGCACCAACGACTTTCACGGGACGGCCTACTACTTCCACCGCAACAGCGCCTTCGACGCCCGCAACTATTTCAATCCCGCGCCCCAGTCCGCGTCCGCCCTTCTCCTCCATGATTTCGGCGCATCCGCCGGCGGCCCGATTATTAAGGACAAGTGGTTCATCTTCGGCAACTACGAAGGCGTCCGCCACAAAGTCGGGAATCCCTATTTGGCCACCAGTCCGGTCACCGAGTCTCTGGCCACTCCTGACAATCCCGAGGGCAACCCCGACATCAGTATTCCGGACGCGCTGGCCTATTGCGCTGATCCCGAGAACGAGTGCACGCCGAACTCAGTCACCCAACTTTTTCCCAAGTTTCTCAACAACCCTGGCTTCACCGGATCGTCTGTGGATCCTGCCCTCATCAACTTCGATTTCAACAACGTCAATCGAGAAGACAACTTCATCATCAAGTCCGACTACCACCTCAGCCAGAAGCATGTCCTCAGCGGCCGCTATATCTACTCGAGCAGTCTGCAAACCGAAGAAGATACCAGTCCCTTGCGCCCGGAATGGCTTTCCCAAGCGGATACCCGGCTCCACGTCGTCGGGGTGAACTGGACCTGGACCCCGAGTTCCGGCTGGGTCAACGAGGCTCGCGTCGGCTACAACCGCAATTCCCAGGTATTGAATCCGGTCGACCATAACCGTAGCCCCGAGTCTTATGGTTTGAACACGGGCGTCACCGACCCGCGCCTGTTCGGGTTCCCGCGCGTCTCCATTTCTCCTTTTGACTACATGGGCGGCAATTACAACTGGCCGCTTTCGACCACGCCGAACGCTACCCTCCAGTTCGTGGATAATGCCTCGGTCACGCGCGGTTCTCACAACCTTCGTTTTGGAGCAGAATTCCGGCACGGCGGCTCGGATTATTTCCGCTCGCGCTATGGCCGCGGGCGAGTTGATTTCAGTTCGCTGGAAGACTTCATTGGAGGCAACGTCCGCCGCGGCCGGTTGCTCACCGGAGACACCCACCGCAACATCACCCTCACCTCATTTGGCGGTTTCGTTCAGGATGACTGGCGCATCCGCCGCAGGTTGACCCTCAATCTCGGCCTGCGTTACGACGTCACCCTCCCCATCAAGGAATCCAATAATCTCCTCGCCAATTTTTACCCCGACCGGGGCATCGTCCAGGTGGGCCGCGGTATCGACTCTCCCTATCCCGCTGACTGGAAAGATTTTTCTCCCCGCATCGGGGTAGCCTGGGACGTGTTCGGCACAGGCAAGACTGTGCTTCGCTTCGGCGGCGCCATCATTTATGAGCAGCCTTCCATCCGGAGTTTTGTCGATCGCGGCGGCCTCAATGAGAATCCCAGCGGCGCCCTGATCCAGGGAGTCCAGAACAACGGAAACATCGAGGTATTCCTTCGAACCGTGGGAGGCTTCACCATGGACCCCGCCCAGCCCTGGTTCGGGTCCCCCGCTCCCGGAGGCGGAAGCTGCTACTACAACTCGCCGGACGACTATAACGCTTGCGATTTGTTCGGCGTCGCTCCTCACCTGAAGACCCCCTACGTCGCGTCCTGGAATTTCAATCTCCAGGAGCAGTTGACCAAGTCCACGGTTCTGCAAGTCGCCTATGTCGGAAACCGCGGCATCAGCCTCTATAGCCATCGCGATATCAACCAGTCGGCCCCCGCTCTGAGCGCGGACTGTTACTACAATTCACCCTACGATTTGACAACCTGCGAGCAGCTCACCCGTCCCATGGTGATGAATTGCCCCGACCCCATTGGCGTGGGAACCAGCGGTCCTTGCCAGCCCTATGTTGGGTTTGGAAACTACCTCGAGAACAAGGCGAACTCCATTTACCACGGCCTGCAAGCAACCTTGACTCAGCGGGCTTATCGAGGCCTCAACTTCCTGGCGGGGTACACCTGGGCGCACGCCCTGGATGTGGGAACCAGCAACCGCGGTGGCTACCCCCAGGACAGCACAAATTTCAACGCCGAGCGTGGCAACGGCGACTACGATATCCGTCACCGTTTTACTTTTTCCTTAACCTACGAACCCCCTAGCTTCCACGCCCCTCTCCAGTTCGGCCAGGGTTGGACGATTACCAGCATCGTTAACCTTCAGACAGGGGAACCCTACACCCTTTACGATTCCTTCAACGACATCAGCTTCACCGGCGAAGCGCTCGACCGTTGGAATTTCGCCGGCAACCCTGGGGACATTCATTGGTCCGCCAGAACCCCGCTGCCCTATTTCCCTGACGGCGCTGGTAACCCGGCGTGCCTGGCTCAGGCCACCACCGACGCCCTTCTCGCCAACCTCGAATACTACGGTTGCTTCCAGCAGGGCAGTGCCGTCGTTACGCCCCCCGCTGACGGAACCTTTGGCAACATGCGGCGCAACATCTTCCGTGGCCCCGCCTTCCACAACTGGGACATGTCGGTTACCAAGCGGTTCAAGCTGAGCGAACGAATCAACCTCCAATTGCGCGGTGAGTTCTTTAATATTTTGAACCACACCAATTTCGACATCTTGACGCTCCCCACCGATCTTTCCGATGCCACAGCCGGTTCCAATGACGTTGGGCTGGCCTTGGCCACACCCGATGTCGGCGCCTCCAACCCCGTCGTCGGCTCCGGCGGCTCGCGGCATATCCAGTTGGGGGTGAAACTGATCTGGTAGTTCAAGGCCCCAATCGAGTCCGGGAAGAGGTTTGTTAGAATCGAAGCAGGGATGTCAGCCTCTTCCCAACTCGTCCAGATCGATCTCGGCCCTCCCATCCGGACGCCGAAACCGGAGTGGCTCCGCGCCAAGGCTCCCGTCGGCGACAACTTCCACAATCTGAAGAAGCTCGCCCGCGGCCTCGGACTGCACACCGTCTGTGAATCGGCCCAATGTCCAAACATTGGCGAGTGCTGGAACCACCACACTGCCACCTTCATGCTTCTTGGCGACATCTGTACCCGCCGCTGCGGTTTCTGCGCCGTGCCCAAGGGGCGTCCCGAGGCCATTGACTGGGACGAGCCGCGCCGCGTTGCTGAGGCCGTCGCCACCCTGGGCCTGAAGCATGCCGTCGTAACCAGCGTGAACCGCGACGACGACAACGTCGGCGGCGCCAGGATTTTTGCCGAGACTATCCGGCTGATTCGCGAACAAGTTCCCGAGTGCCGTGTCGAAGTGCTCATCCCCGATTTCCAGGGTCTCGAAGAGCCGCTGCGGATCGTCCTCGAAGCCAAGCCAAACGTGCTCAATCACAACACCGAGACTGTCCCCCGCCTGTATCGCGCCGTTCGTTCCGGAGCACGCTACCAGCGCACGCTCGACCTGCTCTCGAATGCCAGGAAGTGGGACCCGGCAATGGTCACCAAGAGCGGCCTGATGGTCGGCATTGGCGAGTCGATGGACGAATTGATTGAGGTCTTCCGCGATCTGGGCGGCTGCGGCGTGGACATCCTCACCGTCGGCCAGTATCTCCGCCCCTCCAAAGATCATCTTCCAATGACGCGCTTCTACACGCCCGCGGAATTTACCTATCTCAAAGAAGAGGCGCTGAAGTTCGGCTTCAAGCATGTCGAGTCAGGGCCGCTGGTCCGGTCCAGTTATCACGCGCACGAGCAGGCGGACGTTGCGGCCGCACGCTAGCCCTTCGTCCCCGCCACGCTGTTTGTCGTTCGCCCTTTGCTCTTTCTTCTCGGAGAATTCTCCTGTCTCTTTCTCCCTGAACTCCCCAGACGCTCTTTCCTTGAACTCCCCCGCCACCTTCTCTTTCGACTCTTCAGCCCTCTTCTCCTTGAACTCCGCGGCCCCTTTCTCCTTGGAGAATTCTTCAGACGATCTCCGCTGCCGCCGACTCCACCGTGGAAGAGCGGCCCTTCAGGGCCGCGTACCGCTCACAGAATTGACAAGGGCTTTAGCCCCTGTGGTCCCGGGTGCCGCATGAACACCCTCCTCCTCGTTCTCCTCGGCGTCTTCGCCGGCCTGGTCGGCGCGCTCTCCGGCACCGGCGGCGGCATCATCATCACCCCCATGCTGGCACTTTATTTCGGACTCCCCATCCAGCAGGCCATCGGCACCAGCCTGGTCGCGGTCATCACCACCTCGGCCGCCAGCTCATCCATACACCTGCAACGCCACACCACCGACATCCGCCTGGGCATGACGCTCGAGCTGGCCACCTCCTTCGGCGCGGCCCTCACCGCGTACCTTGTCGGATACATCAATCGAACCGCGCTCGAGGTGCTGTTCGCCACCTTCCTGCTCTACGGAGCAATCACCATCCTCCGCAAAGGCGGCAAAACTGAAGACGAACAGGACGAACTAGTCCCCGCGCCCTCGGGCGAAGGCGTAGTGATCCCCGCGTACGAGCCGAAACGTTATGGCCTCGGCATGAGCGCATCGCTGGTGGCGGGCGGCCTCTCGGGATTATTGGGGATCGGCGGCGGCCCGATTAAAGTCCCGGTGATGTACCTGTTTATGGGAGTGCCGCTCATGGTGGCGACCGCAACTTCCAATTTCATGATGGGAGCGACGGCGGCCGCCAGTTCGCTCGTCTACTACCGTCGCGGAGACATTCTGCCCATCGTCGCCGCCCCGCTGGCCGTGGGCGTATTCATCGGATCGCTCTCGGGAGCGCGCCTGGCGCCCCGCGTCCCCGCCAGGTGGATCGGCTTCCTGCTCGTCACGATCATGCTGTATCTATCGCTGCACATGTTCGTCCATATTCTGGGGAAACTGCTGTGAGATTGCGATGAGCGAGAAACGCGAACCTGGATTCGATCGTGCCGTCGCCATGGTACTGCGGACCGGCGCTTTCGCCGCGTTTTTCGTCATGCTGGCCGGAGTCGTCACCCGCATCTTTGTGGACGGCCCGATCTCAACCCGCATCGAGCTCGCTGGCGTACTGATCATGCTGGTCACGCCGGTGGTGCGCGTGTTCGTTGCCATGGTGCTCTTTATCCGCGAGAAAGACTGGCGCTACGGCTGGATCTCCGCCGGAGTCCTGCTGATTCTGCTCCTCGGCACAATGTTCGGAATCGGAGAGCACTGAAGGCAGTTTCTAGTTGCTGGTTTCTAGTGGCTAGTCCTGAAACCGGCACCTGCGTGGTTGCGGAAAAAGTCACCACGCATGCACCACCGTGGAAGAGCGGCCCTTCAGGGCCGCGTAGAGCGGGTGAAATTGACGAGGGCTTTAGCCCCCGTGGTCATCGTCCTCCGCAATGGGAGTTTTTTCAGCCTGCTCAAGCAAAACGGCGGAGTCTGCCTTCCTCAAGACAGATCCGCCGCGAACTGCGCCCAACCGTTCTGCAACGAGTAACTAGAAGCTCGCCACTCCCTACCACACCCTGCACGCGTTCTGATTCACCATCGGCGCATCCGCTTTGCAGTGGTACGCCTCCCGGAATTCCGGCATGTTGGAAACCGTTCCGTTCACCCGGTTCTTGCCCGGTGAGTGCGGATCGATCGTCACCAGCATGCGCGCGATGGCATCCGTGCGGTTCTGGCACCAGACGTTCGCCCAGCCCAGGAAGAAACGCTGCTGCGCGGTCAGGCCGTCAATCGGTGGCGGCTCTTTCCCGGCCATCGCGCTGATCAACGCCATGTACGCGATCCGCATTCCACCGTTGTCGGCGGTGTTCTCGCCCAGGGTCAGCTTGCCGTTGAGCTTCAGATCGTCCACCGCCACGAAGCTGCCGTACTGGTTCTCGGTGCACTTGGTGCGCTCTTCGAACTTCTTCTTGTCGTCGGCCGTCCACCAGTCGCGCAGGTTGCCGTCCGCGTCGAACTGACTGCCCTCGTCGTCGAAGCCGTGGGTCAGTTCGTGGCCGATAACTGCCCCGATCGCGCCAAAGTTCAGGGCATCGTCGGCTTTGTTGTCATAAAACGGCGGCTGCAGGATCCCCGCCGGAAACGTGATGTTGTTCTGGTTCGGGTTGTAACTGGCGTTCACCGTCATCGGCGGATACGGCCAGTCTCTCTTATCGAGCGCTTTGCCGATCTTGTTGAGCCGCCGCAGCAGATCGTAAGTGTTGGCGCGCTGCGCGTTTCCGAAAGCGTCGCCCCGGACGATCTCCAAGGTCGAATAGTCGCGCAGTTTGTCGGCATAGCCGATGCGGTTGGTGATGGCCGCCAGTTTCACCAGCGCCTGTTTCTTGGTCTCTTCGCCCATCCACGGAAGCGACTTGATGTCCTCACCCAGCGCGGCTTCCAGCTTTTCCACCATGGCCAGCGTGCGGGCTTTGCCGTCCGCGCCGAAGGTTTGCTGCACGTAGATCTGGCCAATCGCTTCGCCCAGATCCCCGTTGGCATAGCTCACACAGCGCTTCCACCGCGGACGCAGTTCCTTTGTCCCTTGCATCGTCTTGCTGAAGAATTCAAAGTTCTCGTTCACGAACGCCGACGGCAGTATCGCAGCGTTATCGTGCACCACGTGCCAGCGCAGGTACGTCTTCCAATCGTCCAGCGAAAACGAGTTGACCACATTTTGCATCTGCTTGACGAAGTCAGGCTCCGCCACGTTCAGCGAATCGAACTTGGGCGCACCCACGCCTTCGAAATACACGTTCCAGCTGAACCCGGGGCTCAAGGCGGCAAGTTCCTGGCTAGCCATCTTGTGGTAAACCTTCTGCGGATCGCGCCGGCTGGTCTGGTCCAGCGCGCCCTTGGCCAGGCCGGTTTCAATGTCCATCACCGCCTTGGCTTCGGCCGCGGCTTTCTCCGGAGCGTCCCCCAGCAACTCGAACATCTTCTGTACGTGCGCAACGTACTTCTGGCGGAGTTCCACGGACTTGGCATCGTCCTTGAAGTAGTAGTCGCGATCGGGCAAACCCAGCCCGCCCTGATCCACTTCGCCGATGATCTGGCTGGCATTCTTGAAGTCCGAACCCGAGCCGAAGCTGAACATGACGTCCGCACCTTCCCGGTGCAAGCGAGTAGTTTCCTTGGCCAGATCGGCCTTCGATTTCATCCCCGCGATGCTCTGGAAGTCGCGGTCGAGTGGCTTCGTCCCGGCCTTCTCCACCGCCGCCTCGTCCATGCAGGAGGCGTAGTAGTCGCCGATCTTCTGCTCGTTGCCGCTGCGCCCGGGCTTGTTCTCCGACGCCTTTTCCAGGATCGCGCGCACCATGTACTCGCCGCGCTCCTGCAGTAGATTGAATGTGCCCCACGAAGGACGGTCGGAAGGAATCGGATTCTGCGCCTGCCACTTGTTGCAGGCGTATGCATAAAAATCAGTACAGGGATCCACGCTCTTATCGAGCAGGTCAGGGGAGAATGGCTTTTCGGGTCTGGGCTGGGCCCAAACCGCAGCAGCGCAAAGCGTACAAACAGCCAGCAGCTTCAATAGAGATCGCATGAGCTTCCTCAAATCGAGATGTCAGAGCGGGCAATGCCTGGGCGGATACGAAACCGGCAGGGGAGCGGCTCCCGAACGCGCCAAGCCATTGTATTGGACGCAAGCAATACAAAACAGTCAACAACGATTGTAGAAGTCAGAATGCAGAAGTAAAACCCGGAGGACGCGGAGGTGTCAATTCTGCATTCGGACTTCTCACTTCTGCATTAGCCTCCGCAGTCAATCTCTGATCTAGAATCAAGCCATGACTGACTTCGCCGCCTATCAAGCCCGCATTCTCTCCTACACCAAAGGCAAAGACCCGCTCACGATGCAACGCGAAATGCCCAACCTCCTCGCCGAACTGCTGGTCGGAATTCCCAGCGCAAAACTCGCTGCCCGTCCCGCTCCCGGCAAGTGGTCAATCGGCGAAATCGTCGCCCACCTCTCCGAGACCGAGTGGGCCGCGAGTTGGCGCTATCGCCAGATGATCGAACAACCCGGGGTCGCTCTTCCCGGATACGACCAGGACCTCTGGGAGCAGCTCGGCGACTACAGCTCTCGGCGACTGGAAGATTCCCTGCAGACCTTCCGCCTGCTGCGCGCTGCCAACCTGCGCATGTTCGCGCGGCTCACGCCGGAACAATGGGAGTCTCATGGAATCCACTCCGAACGCGGCCCCATGACCGTCCGCACTCTCGCCGCGCAGATGGCGGGGCACGATCGGAACCATTTCGAGCAGATAGAGAAGATTCTGGGAAGGAGAACGGCTTAACACGCCTTTCGAGAAGTCGAAAGGTGGAAGGTGGAAGTATGACCTAGTGGCCAGTTCGCGCAACGGTTTTACTTCTGCAATCTGACTTCTGCAATCAAAAGACCTTGACGTGAAATGTTAAGTATTTCTTCGGGTTTTCCCGAATCGCCTTCACCAGCTCTCGCGTCTCGACCAGCATCTGGTTGCTGTTGTTATAAAGCGCCGGATCTTTAAACAGCATTCCCGCCGCGCCCTCGCCCTTCTCCAGCCGGTTGCTGAGTTCGGCCAGATTGTTCATGGTCGTTTGCAGCTTGGTAGAGAATTCCTCATCATGCGTGAGCCTGCCGAAGGCGCCTTTGCCGGCGTTGATGTCTTCACTCAACTTCTTCAGGTTCGCGATCGTCTGGTTGGCGTTGTTATAGAGCTCGGGATCCTTCAGGATCTTCCCCGCCGTCCCCTTGCCCTGCTGGATCTCATCAATCATCCCGTTCATCTTGTCGACCGCTGCCATGACCTTCTTGTAGGCCTCGTCGCTGGTGAGCAGCGGTCCGATGGAACCTTGGCCGCTCTTGATATCGTCAATCAAGCCCTTGAATTCGCCGACCGTCGCGTTCAGGCGGCTATAAAGGTCCGGATCGTAGATCAGCTTGCCGATCGAACCCTGCCCGCTTTCGACGAACGCCACAATGCGGTCCAGCCGCTTCAGCAGTGCGTCCATGTTCTGCAGCGTGCTCTGGCTGGCGCGCACCACATCCTGAATGTCCGGAGTATCGCGCGTCGCCAGCGTATCCCCGTCCACCGCCGTCGGTCCCTTGGCGAAGGTACTGGCGATATCGATATAGGTCTCTCCCAGCACTCCCGCCGTGGCCAGCGAGGTCACCGAGTCCTTGTGCAAATTGAACGCGTACTTCGTGCTGACCTTCAGCAACACTTCCACCGGGGCAAGCGGCTTGTCCGGGACCAGCCGAATGCTCGTCACGTTCCCGATGTCCACTCCTTGCAGCCGGACGGGCGCTCCAATCCGCAAGCCGCCGGAATTATCGAAGTAGGACTTCAGCACGATCTTCTTGGTGAACAGACCGGTCGTCCCGCTCATCAGGAAAATCAGGATGGCAAGAGTGACGCTGGCAAACACCACCGTCAGCCCGACCCGGAGTTGCGACCATTTGATTTGCTTTTGACTAGGCACGGTGGTTGCGAACGACACAACATAATAGCAAATACGTTCTCTGTGCAACGGGTTGGCACGGAAAATCGGTGGTGGTGCGGTCTGGCAAACTGCTCGATTACCAGGAAATCTGGCCCCAGGCCCTCCAGCCGCGGAGCGGCAGTACAGGAAAGCCCGGCACGTCAGTACCGGGGAGCATGTCCTGGGACAATCGGAGTCCTGTAGGGACGGCACCCGACCCGGCGAGGGTCGGCATGCACTTCCCAGAGCAGATATCCTGTAACATCGCCGCCGGCCTCCATGACGACTCCCGACCCTCGCCCCCTCCCCGACCTCGAAACCACCGCCAAGCCCCTGCTTCTAATGGAAACCGTCACCGCGCTCTGCCTGGCTGTCGCGGTCCTGGCCCTCTTCTTCTTTTCATGGATAGCCGAAAGCGTCACCGAGCAGCGCACGAAGACCTTCGACCTCTTCGTGCGTACCCACATTCACCACTACGCCTCTCCGCCCTTGACCCGCCTCATGTTCGGCATCACCTGGCTCGGCGGCGACGGCCTGATCATCGCCGCCATCCTTGTCCTTATCATCTTCGTCTGGCTTCGCTGGCGCCGCGCCACCGTCTGGATGCTGGTCACTCTCGCTGGCGCCTTGGTACTCGACCTAAGCCTGAAATACGCCTTCCACCGGATGCGCCCTACACCCTACTTCGGCCCCGTCCCGCGCACCTACAGCTTTCCCAGCGGACACGCCCTGTTCTCCTTCTGCTTCTACGGCGTCCTCGCCGGGCTCCTCGCCGGACGCATCCGCTCACTCCCCCTCCGCATCTTTATTTGGACCTCCGCCGCCCTCCTCGTGCTGGCCATCGGCCTCTCCCGCATCTACCTCGGAGTCCACTACCCCAGTGACGTAGTCGGCGGATATCTCACCGCCACCCTCTGGGTCGCCACCATGGTTGCCCTGGACCGCCTCCACGTTCAAAGCAAGAACCGCCCGTAACAGATGTGGGGCGGACACTCCTGTCCGCCGCCGTTGATCTTGGTGTTGCTTGCCCGCAGTCGCCCAAAGCCGTTACGCCACAGGCCGAAGCGCCGACACCCACGCCGTCGAGCTCGCCCGGAGAAGCCACACCGTGCCCACCCGGTGGAAAGAAAAAACAGGCCCCGACAACATCGCCGGGGCCGCGTGCCTTTGAATAGCCCAACCCTCGCCTACGGAACTATGATTCTGGGCCCGCCACAGACGTGAACTTGGGGTTCGGCCGGGGGAACCGTTGTGATGGTGCTGGCCACCACGACCTTGATCTCGGTCGACTCGCCTTTCGCCACCACGTCCAGCTCCTTGGGTGTGCCACCCTTCAAGAATAGGGACCCCGTGTCGAATACTGCTGGGGTCAGGAACAGCAGAGTGCAGTCTTCAGCGGAACAGAACGATACCGCCTCTGCATGCGGATCGCTGTCTGTGATCGTCGCCTGTGCCTTCCAGGCCTTCAAATCAATGTTGATCTTCACAACCTCGCACTTCGTAGCAACCGTATTCATAGCGCACTCTCCTTATTTGGAATGTTGGGGGCCCATCCGGCGCGTAACCTGTCCTTGTCAGCGGTCCAGCGTTGCCTTGTTTTGGGCGACGGCAGCGCCGAACCGGGAGTCGAGTCGCAGCTTCCGCAAGCCGGGATTACGTTCCAGATCATCCATTGGCAAGCCGTTCGCGAGCGCTTCCTTGACCTGGCTCAGCGCTCGCGTGCGGTCGCCAAAGTTTTCGTACACTTCCGCCGCGCAGCTCAGCACGTCGGGATCATGCGCCGCAAGTGCCAGTGCCGCCAGGGCGGCAGGCATCGCCTTGCGGCGCAGGTGCTGCTTGGAATACAACAGGGCCAGATCACACTGGACAACCGCGTCCTGGGGCTTGAGCTTCGCCGCCTCCTCCAGCCGGACCAACTCTTCCCGATACGCGTTTCCCGCCTTCTCCGGCTCATTGAGCCATTCATACGCAATGCCCAGGTTTGCCCAAACCCGATAGTCGCTCCGGTTCAGTTTCAGGGCTGCCTCCAGCGTTGCCGCTGCCTGACTCCAGCGTTTCTGCTGGTAGTACACGACGGCCAGATTGGATTCCGCGAAGTACGTGGGGTGCAGCTTGATCGATATCTTGAGTTCTGCCGCAGCCTCATCGAACCGCGCCATTCCCAGGAACGCTGCGCCCAGGCCCGAATGTGCCTGCGCGTTGTCCGGCGTCAACTCCACCACCCGGCGGAACTCCTCGACCGCCTTGTCATACTGCCGCGTGCGAAAGTAGAACCGCGCCACCTCCTGATGCCCACCCCAGTAGTCGGGGCGCAACGCGGCCGCCTCTTGGTACGTTTCCTCCGCATCTTTCACCCGCCCCACGCTCTCATACACCCCGGCCATCCCCAGCAACGCATCGGCGTTGCGCGGTTCCAGCTGCAGCGCACGCTGAAACTCCTGCAGCGCAAGCTCCTTTTGCGCGTCGCTGTGGATCCGCCCCAGCATCACATACACGGCCGGCAACCGATCGTTGGCCTGGACCGCGCGCCTGCAGTATTCCTCCGCCTGCCGCAGCCATTGCGGGTTCTGGTCCAGCCGGTACTTGTGCCAGTACGCTTCTCCTAGTCCGGCGAACCCCAGCGCGGAATTCGGGTCCGCCTTGACCGCCCTCTCGAACTGCGTAATCGCAGCCGCGAGATTTCCCGCATCGTCGTAGCGTTCCAGATAGCCCCTGCCCTTCAGATACGACTCGTAGGCCGCCGGTTGTGCCAGCATCGCGCTCGTTGCCGTGGGCAGCCTCCCGGCGTTCTTCCCCTCGTGTTCCCCGGCGAATGCTCCGAGCGCACCGTACAACTTGAAGAGGATGACCACGACCACCGCCGCCAATGGAAGCGTCACCACCTGCCGAGTCAGTCTCGCCCTCCGTCGGACGCGCGCTGGGGAGTTGGCCCTCGACCGTTCTTTCTGGCCGATCGTCATCGCTGGGAGACTGGCTTCGAAATCGCGCAGGTCTTCCAGCATCTCGGCGCACGTCGCGTAGCGTTCCGCCGGGCTCTTGCCTAGCGCCCGCTGGAGGATCGCCTGCAGCCCTTGCTCCAACTCAGGACAGGGCGCGGGCGCCGCATTCATGATCGCCAGGATCGCTGCCGCGGGATTCTCTCCTTCAAACGGCAACCGCCCCGTCAGCATCTGGTACAGAACCACTCCCAGGGACCACAGGTCCGTCCGCGAATCCACCGGCTTGCCCATCACCTGCTCCGGCGACATGTAGAGGAGCGTCCCGCTCAGGTTGGTACTCTGCGTGGACTCCATCGGCCCGAAATGATGCGCCAGCCCGAAGTCCACGATTTTCGCCACGCCCTCTCGCGTGATCATCACGTTCGACGGCTTGATGTCCCGGTGAATAATGCCGTGCGCGTGTGCATGCTCCAGGCCGTGCGCAACCTGGCTCGCCAGGTCGATCGCTTTCTCGTAACGCAACGGCCCGCCCCGCAGCCTGTCCGCCAGGCTCTCGCCCTCGTAATAGGTCATCACGATGAACAGGCGTCCATCGTCAGCCTCTTCGACCGCGTGCACCGTGGCGATGTTGGGATGATCGAGCGCCGAGGCCACCCGCGCCTCGTGCAGCAGCCGTTCTTTGTCCGCCGGGTGTGTCTCGCCCAGAAACTTGAGCGCCACCGTTCGCTCCAGCCTTCGATCGACGGCTTTGTACACCACTCCCATACCACCGGCGCCCAGCTTACCGACGATCTGGTAAGCGCCGATGCAATTGGCCGGCAATGATGGCGCCGAAGCGGCCATACTCTTGCCTCTGTCTGACTCGCTTGCGGGCGAGTCTTATGGATAGGGAAGTTCGTTAACTGCAAGGCCCTTCGTCTTGCGTGGCCACCTTATTCTGACGACTGGGTGGTGGCCAGACTAGAGACGCGTGTCCGCTGACAGTTGGACGCCCGCGTGCCGCGTGAGAGTCACCCGCGGCCTCCTCCTCCTGATTCTCACCCAAACTGCAGTTCGCACCACAACATTCGTTCTCTTCGCCGCGCCAGCCTTCCCAAAACCGGAACGCTGGCTTAACCTCTTTCCCGTTTTGGCGACGCCCGCCCCGTCTTTTTTTCTGTTCTGCCTCTTTGCGCAACACGCCCCGCCCCTTCGGACTACACTATCCCCGAAATCCGGATCGATCGTCGATTCGCAATCCCGACCCGCCCCCTCTCCCGGGTCGCGGCTCGGCCTTGTGGTTCCCTTCTTGCTGGCTGTTCGAACGCCTCCCTCTGAGGCATGAAAAGGAGCCCATTATGTTTGCTCGTATTCTGGAATTCGTCCCAAAACTCGAGAAGAAAGAAGAGTTCATCCGGGTCGTCAAAGACGAAGTTCTGCCCATTCTGAAGAAGCAGCATGGTTTTCTGGAAATCCTGCCCTTCTTCCCCGAAACCAAGAACGAGAAGGTACTCACCATCAGCCTCTGGATTGAGAAGAAGGACGTGGAGCGCTACGAGCGCGAGTGGTTCCCCAAGGTCGAGGAGATCATGAAGCCCTACCTGACCACCCCGATCACCTTCAAGTACTACATGGTCGAGACCACTCTCTGCGAGCACTTCGAGAAGGCCCTGGTCGCCTGAACATGTCGCCTGAGCAGGAGTTTTGCCTTTCTCCTTGCATTGCCTGACTGGGGCAGCGCCCGCTGCTCCAGTTCTTGTTTTGCCTCAGTGTGGAATGTATGCGCGAGACTCACCGGACGATGCTGCCGCCGGCGTGGAATTTGATGGCCACGCTATCGCCGACTCTCAGAAAAAACACGCTAGGATTCTTCATACCCCAAAGTGCGTAGGGAACTGGAAAGGAAGCGTTCGCTTTCCACGTGGATCCCGACAAACTTACCTCGACCGGAATCGTGACTTCGTGCTCCGCTCCATGAATGCCAAACACGCCGTGCACCTGCAAAGTCGAAGTGCCCGACGCCGGCAGGACGCCCTGGGCGTGATCCGGCCGAAACACAATTTCCGGATAATGCAGGCTTTCGAGAACGTCCTTGTGCATCTTGCGATCGCGCGAGCTGTTCCCCGTGTTCCCGCTCGGAGCCGCGAAAACGACTTCCCCGCCCGCCTTCCCGCTCGCCGGGTCGAACTGAATGGTCCCGCGTTTCAAGGCAAAGCTGCCGCGAACGGTGTGCAGCACGTCCGGGAGATCGAAGTCGGCTCCGGTCTGCGCGGGATCCAGTTGCAGCACCAGGGCCGGCGCGGGTGGCGCTGTTTGCGCGGCCAGAGATCCCGCTGACAGCGCCAGGCTCAAAAGTACGGCGACAATTCCGATTATCTTTTTCATAGCTTCATTTGTACGGTCTTAGCAGAGGCGTCAAGCGTGCAGCAGTCCCCATCCCAGCGAGATTCCGTTCGAAACATAGTCCCGCGTCGAGCCTGCGCCAACATGCATGGCCAACATCCCCGCAAATCGCCCCGGGCTGGACTCGAATGCCCGCATGATTCGCTCCCGCAGGAATCTCCGCTTGGCCATGGCCAGCATCAGGCGAGCCATCAGGGCGGGCCGCCGGGCCAGTTTGCGGTGCTCTCGCTGATATCGCGCCACGTCCCCGGTCGCCAGACAATCGGCCAGCAGCGCCGCTTGTCGAAAGGCCAGGCACAGGCCTTCCCCCGTGATCGCGTCCACTCCGCCCGACGCGTCGCCGACCAGCACGGTGCGGCCCCCATGCACTCGCCGCAATTTCCGGTTGACCGTGATCGCTCCCCGCTCCGTGGATGCGTGTTCCACGCCATGCAGGCGTCCGGCCAGTTCAGGAAACTCGCCCAGCGCGTCCTCCAGCCGTAACTTGGGGCTCTCCGATATCAAAGCCACGCAAATCTGGTCCGCGGCCACGGGCGTCACATAGATCTGGCAGGAGCGGCCCCAGTGCAGCTCCATGAAATCCGTGTAAGGCGCGACGTGGTAATGGCGCCGGAATGCAAATCGAAGTTTCTTTTTCTGGTGCTCATCCAGTCGCGCCCAATGCCGGACGCGCGAACTGGTGCCATCCGCGCCCACCACCCAGCGCGCCCGCACTGCTTCTCCACCAACCAGAACGCCGTCGGGATGAAGGCCGGTCACCACCGTTTGCCAGAGCATGCCAACGCCGCAGGCGGCAGCAGCCGCCATCATCACCCGATGCAGGTTGGTTCGGCGGATCCCATACGCAACGCCTCGGGGAAACGTGGCCGCAGCGCTCCGGCCGTCGCTCACGAAACGAATTCCGCGGAAGGGATAGGCCTCGTTTTCCGGGATCGTGACGCCCAGCCCGTGCAGGGCTTCCAGTCCGTCGGGCATCAGTCCTTCGCCGCAGGGCTTGTCGATCGGAGGCACGGCGCCGTCGGCAACCACCACGCTCAACCCGCGCCGTCGCGCAGCGATCGCCGTGGCCAGGCCAGCCGGCCCCCCGCCAACCACAAAAACGTCCGTCGACTTGGGAATCGAATCTACCATTCCAGCAGCACCAGTTCTGAGCAGAATCCCGGACCCATGGCAGCCAGGATGCCGAGTGTCCCCGGCTCAGGCCGCCGGTTCTTCATCACTTCTTCCAGCACCACCAGAACCGAGGCCGACGACAGGTTCCCCGTCTTGCGCAAGCAGTCCCACGAAACATCCAGCTCTCCGTTTTTCAACCCAAGCGCTTCCGCCGTAGCTTCCAGGATCTTCGGACCGCCGGTATGCAACACCCAGCTCCCGATATCCGCCCGCGTATGTCCACGCTCACCCAGAAATTCATCCACGTCGTGCGCCAGATTTTTGCGGATCAGATTCGGCACTTCGCGCGACAGCACAATGCGGAAGCCCTTCTCCGACACCTCCCACCCCATCATCTCTTCCGTGTCCGGATAGAAAACGGAACGCGTCGCCACAATCTTCGGCCCCGGCAAACCGCAATCCGCTCCGGCGACAATGGCCGCCGCCGACCCATCCCCAAACAGCCCGGAAGAAATAAGATTTGCCATCGAGAGGTCCCCGCGCTGCAGCGTCAAGGAACAAAGCTCCACCGCCAACACCACTGCGACCTGTCCCGGATACGCGCGCACATAATCCGCCGCCCGCGAGATCGCCGCCGCTCCCGCCACGCACCCCAGTCCAAATATCGGAACCCGTCGGATATGCCTGCACAATCCCATGCGGTTAATCAGCAGCGCATCAATCGAAGGGCTGCAAATCCCAGTAATCGACGTAAAGAAGATCGCGCCCAAGCTTTTCGGGTTCAACCCCGCATCCGCCAGCGCCCCCGAGATCGCCTTCTCCCCCAGTTCCTGCGCCGTGCGTATCCAGTGCCCGTTCGCCTCACCCCAGGTCTTGATCCCCGGATAATCCTCCATCGGAAGCGACAGGTAACGCCCGTCCACGCCCGTATGCCGATGCAAGCGGCGCAGCAGATTAGGATTTTCAATCTGCCCGCCCCAATAGTGCTCCAGCGCCGCCAGCAGCATCTCCTGCGGATAGTAGTGTTCGGGAAAAGCGCTAGCCGCGCTCACAATTTGCATGAAGGTTCCTGAGTTTCCATTCAGAGGTTGATAGCTCTCCGTGCCAGCCCCAGCGCTTCGGACCAGAACGACCCCGGAGAATGCGCCAGTTCGACCACATCGCGCGCCGCCGCAACGAATTCCAGCATCTGCTCCTCGCCCACCACCAGCGGCGGAGCCACTTTCAGCACCATCGAGTTGTTCCCGCAGATCTGCGTGAGGATCCCCTTGTCCCGGAACATCCGCATAACAAGAATCTGCCCGAACATCGCCGGATGAATCCGCTGGAATGCCTCAAAGGGAACGCGCAGCCGCAATTGTTGCGGCGCCTGGAATTCGATCCCCAGCAGCAGCCCTTCCCCGCGAACTTCCTTCACCATTTCGAAATCGCCCAACGTTTCTTTCAGCAGCCGCCGCAGCCGTTCGCCCATATCCGTGGCCCGCGCTCCCAGCTTCTCCGCTTGCAGCACATCCAAAGTCGCCAACCCAGCCCGCATCGCCAGACTGTTTTCACTGAACGTCGAAGTGTGAATAATCGAACGTTTGAACGACCCATACACCGACGAGTAGATGTCATCCGTCATCAGCACCGCGCTCACCGGCACGAGCCCGCCACTCAGCGCCTTCGCCAGCACCACCATGTCGGGCTTCACGCCATACCGATCCCCCGCAAGAAACGGCCCCGTGCGGTACATCCCGCTCTGGACTTCATCCAGAACCAGCAGCGTCCCATAACGCCGGCACAAAGCGTCAGCCTTTCGCCAGTAGTCGGTATCGGGCACCCGAATCCCCGCCTCCGCCTGGATCGGCTCACAAATGAACGCCGCAAACCGCCGCGTAGAAAGCTGCTCCTCCAGCGCGGCGAGGTCGTCAAACGGAATCTCAACCGTGTCCGGAAGCAGGGGCCCGAACCCTTCCCGCCAGAACGGATCCCCCATCAGCGAGAGCGCTCCGCAGGTCAGCCCGTGAAACGCGCCCTGGGCATAGAGCAGCCCCGGCCGCCCCGTGTGCGCCCGAGAAAACTTGATAGCCGCTTCCACTCCCTCGCTGCCCGAACTCCCGAAGAAAACTTTGGATAGCTTTCCCCCAGCCAGCCCGCACAGCCGCTCGGCCAGCTCGCCAGCCAGTTCTGAAACGTGCGATTGCACCATCGCCGGCCCGCGGCGCTCCAGTTCTTCCCGGATGGCTTCGATTACGTGAGGATGGTTGTGCCCCACGTTGTGAACGCTATACCCCGACAGGAAATCCAGAAACCGTCGTCCCTCGGAGTCGAACAGTTCACTGCCCACGCAGCGCTCATAGCGCACATTCATTTGCAGCAGGTCGAGCAGTCGCGCCCACTCAGGATTCACGTGGGCAGAGTAGGCCAGCGCACCGGACGGAGCAGCGGTCGTTCCCATTAGGTTTTGTCAGCTCCCAATCTAGGAAGAAGAACTGCATATCGAGCACCATTGCCGATGTTGCAGTTGTTAATGTTAAGTCCGATGCAGCCGTGCGTCGTTTTCGTTGCTATCGGAGGGCCGAAAACGAAAACGCGGGACGATTAAGAACCATTTCAAGAAACCGGTATTGGGAAGGGCGCGGCTCCACAGCCCACGAAAAAAACTCAAGATTCGTATCCGGGCATCGCTTCAGCAAGGCCGCAAGCTCATGTTCGTATCAAGGCAAGCTCATGTTCGTATCAGGGCATCGCTTTAGCGATGCCGCAAGACATTTATCTATTGCAGCCCCTTTAGGGCCCGCACGATCCCATCGTCGCACCCGCCGCATCCCAGACAGTCCAGCTATTTGAACATTCCCCGCCAGCTTTCCTATACCGTCAAGAGTTTTGTACGCCGGATCAGCGCGAACCGCACTGCCTGGCCTTCCCGCAACGCGTAATCGGAGACTACTGAGAATTCCCAGGCCCCGATTGCCATCTACCCCCACTTTTTACTCTCCAGGTGACCATCGCGCCCCTCGCCTGGAGGAGAATCCAGAATGCCATCACTCGCCGCCGAACCACCCCGCCTGATTGGAAAGACAGCAAGAAACTCGCTGGGAGATTCCACACTCCCCCATCCTGATAGCGCTCCCGTCCCACTTATTACTCTTCTGATCCCCGCTGCGGGAGTGTTGAACGTGGTCGTGTAGGGCGGACACTCCTGTCCGCCAGAAGTCATGATGGCCCGGCCTTCATGCGTTCTTTGTACCCGTGGCTTCGATCCCGAGCGACGGCAACGATCGGACAATATTCACCGTCTCCACGCTGACCGTGATCACCTGTCCCACAAGCCGCAGGATGTAGGTCGGAGCGTCTGCGCGGTTGGGGTCGTTAGTGATGCCGGAGCGCTTGTCGATCGAGACCTGGTACTGGTCGATCACCCATTCGAGGGCGGAGCGGTTGCCGAGGCGGTAGTCGTAGGTTTCTTTTGGGACGCCCGAGAGAGTGAGGAAGTCGTTGTAGATGATGGTGGTCTTGTCCTTGCTCAGCCGCATTCTGGTGACGCTGTAGTCGAGCTTCTCTCCGGCCTTCTCGGTTTTGAGGAGCGGATATTCAGGCTGCTCTTCATAGTGGACGTGAATTTCGGCTAGGCGCTGGCCAGCTTTTGCCAGGGCGCGGAAAACGTCAAGATCTTTCACCACAGGGGACACAGAGGACACAGGGGAATTCTTTTGCTTGTCATCCCGAGCGGAGCGAGGGACCCCTACCCGCTCCCGACCGTCTTGTTCAGGTAGGGGTTCCTCACCGGCTGAAGCCGGTTCGGAATGACAATCGGGAAGGGGCGTTGCAGAGGCGAACGGAATGCGCGGCAGTTCGCGGCGGAGGTTGGCGGCGTAGCGCTCGCGGTACTCGGGGTGGTGCAGGACGGCGTAGATGTAGTGGAAGATGTCCCACTTGGTGATGGAGGAGTCGCCATAGCGGGCGCGGAATCGATGACGCGGTTTTTGGCGCGCTCAATGGTGAATTGGGGAATGAACGTCAGATGGAGCTTTTTCCCGCAATAGGTGAGGAGCTTGGCGAAAGCGTCGATGACCTGAGCCTCATTGTCGAAATGAAGCTGCCCGAACTGGGTTAGAGCGGCGTAGTAGTTCTTCACCGCGGCGTGGGTGGGCTTGAGGCCGAGCTGCGTCATCGCTACCAGTTCTGGGGAAGGAAAAGGAAGTCTACCATCGTTGCCGCAGAGGTCCGAGTAGCCGAGAAGGAGCAGTCCACGCGAATGCTGATCGCCCGCCCCCGTGGCCCCTGTGCCCCCCGTGGTTAAGCTTTTGACCTCCGCAGTCTGGCCTCAGCCCTCCGCAATTCCCCTGCCTGCTTTTCACTCGCTTTCGACCTGATCTCAATCTAAACTCTTGCCAAATTCCGCCACGAATCCCACTTCGGCGGCCAATAGGCCAACCCCCGTCCCACCTGTTACCCTTCTGATGCCCGACCGGACCCGGCACTTTCCGTCATCGGTTGAGCAAGCGAGCGCATTCAGAGCAAACCGGAACCAGGAATGTAACAAGTGGGAAACACTCGGTGTGGGGCGGGCACTCCTGCCCGCCAAAGGCTAGTAGTGTTCACAAAATGGAACGCAAGCCACCAATTTCGACGCCAAGTGGGCACAAGCCAAAAGCCAAGAGCCAATAGCTAAGAGCCAGCCTTCCCCTTCAACATCCCCACCACGCGGTCAAAATCCTCCAGCGACCCGTACTCAATCGTGATCTTCCCCTTGCCCCTCCGGTCCCGAATCCGCACCCGCATCCCCAACACGGTTTCCAACTGCCGCTGCGCCGCCCGCACATTCGGATCCACCCAGCGCGCTCCGCCCGTCCGCTCCTGTCCCTGCTTTTCCAGAGGCAGGTTGATGTCGAGCACCAGTTCCTCCAGCAGCACCACCGACATCTTCTCTTTGACGACCTTCTCCGCCACTCGCAACACTTGCGTCTCGTCGTGCAGTGCGAGCAGTTCCCGCGCGTGGCTGTAGGTGAGATCTCCGTGCTGCAGATATTCTTGCACCGGGAATGGAAGCCGTAGCAGCCGCAGGTAATTCGATACCGTCTCGCGCGACGAACCCACCCGTTTCCCGATCTCCTCCTGCGTCAGGCTGAATTCTTTGCTCATGTGCGCGAACGCCGCCGCCTGCTCCAGGCAATGCAGGTCCTCGCGCTGCAGGTTCTCGACAATCGTCATCTCCGCCGCCTGCTGCTCGGAGACTCGCTTGATGACCGCCGGGATCGTCGTCTTCCGCGCCATCTTCGACGCCCGCAGCCGCCGCTCCCCCAGGATCAGGATGTACCGCCCATTCTCTCCGGGACGCACCAGGATCGGCTGGATCACTCCCTGGACCCGGATCGAGTTCGCCAGTTCTTCCAGAAACTCCTCGGCAAAATCCCTGCGCGTCTGGTGCGGGTTGTGATCGATCCGCTCAATGGGCAGTTCCAGAACCGCCTGCCCGTCTACCGTCGGACGCGCCGCCACCGCCTGCATCTCGTCCACCACGCCCGCGACCGGCATCGCGCCGGCGGTCACGGAGGCGTCCTGCCCTCGCGCTTCAAGCGGTGCGTGCGCCTCATCCAGCGCGAGCGCCCCGTCCGTGCGCGCTCTCGGCGCGTGCGCGGTGTCGCCGGCCACCGCCCGCGGCCCTCCCGGCAACAGCGACTCCAATCCCCGCCCCAAGGCGCGCCGCTTCTCGATTGGCTTTTCGGCGGGCTTGTCCGCCGCCTTCCCACCCGCAATTGTTTCCGCCGGAATCGTCATCGCTCTCCCCGTTTCCTTCTGCAACACCCAATACCGATGGGGTTCACTTCTTCAATTTGACTTCTGACTTCTGCAATTTTATTTTAACATTGATAAACATAAATATTTATATCAATCGATCTAAGCCGCTTCCACCGGCCCCGCCTCCGCCGCGCCCCGCGTCCGCACATACCGGTCCAGCAGCTCCTTCGCCAGCCGGATGTAGCTCTCCGCCCCGCGCGACCGCACGTCATAGAGCAGCGCCGGCTTCCCATGGCTCGGCGCCTCCGCCAGCCGGATGTTCCGCGGAATTGTCGTCGTGTAGAGCCTCTCTCCAAAGTGTCTCTTGAGTTCCTCCGCTACCTGCTGCGCCAGGTTGGTGCGCTCATCGAACATGGTGAGCACCACCCCCTCAATCTCCAACCCAGGATTCAGCGCCACCCGAATCCGCTCCACGGTGTCCATCAGCTCTGAAACACCCTCGAGCGCAAAGTATTCCGCCTGCATCGGAATGAGCACGCTGTCCGCGGCCACCAGCGCATTCAACGTAAGCAGATCGAGCGCCGGCGGACAGTCCAGCACGATGAACTCAAAACGATCGCGTAGAGGCGCAAGCGCATCCCGCAGCCGGAACTCGCGCCGCTCCGCCTCCACCAGTTCAAGGTTTGCGCCGATCAAATTCTTATGCGAAGGAATCAGCCACAACTGCTCGAGCTCTGAGAGTTGCAGCGCCTCCTCGGCCGAAGCCGCGCCCATCAGCAAGTGATACGTGCTGATGCGCTCCGGATCTTTGCGCAGGCCCATGCCACTGCTGGCATTCGACTGCGGATCGCAATCGACCAACAGCGTGTTGACCTCGGCGGCCGCGAGTGAAGCGGCTAAGTTGATGGCGGTCGTAGTCTTGCCGACGCCACCCTTCTGGTTGGCAACCGCGATTACGCGTCCCATGATTCAGTTTTTCTCGGATGCAAGAGTGTGGGCCAGAATAATGCGAGTTGATCTGTGAATGCAATGCCGCATTTTGGTGCAAGTGTTCCACGTGGAACATGCCCCTGAAATGACGCTAAGACCCCGGATGTTCCACGTGGAACACTCTGCAAGACCACCCCAGTTCGTGTCGAATGTTCCACATGGAACACTCCTGCAGATAAAGTCAATCGCTTGGCTGTTTGACAAGTATTTTCCACTTACACCCATAAGATAGCTGCATTATTGTGCGCTTATATTGCTAATACGTGCCAATAGCGCAACTGTTTCCCACTTGTTACTAGTTTGATCCGATGGAGAGGACTCGAGCACCTGAATTGGGGAGGTCGATGGGAGGGGCCCAGCGGATTTCGGGGGAGAGGGATGCGAGGGTGGGAAGCTGGCTCGTGCCGACAAGAAGGACGAGACGGCCGGAGGGGGCGAGGAAGCGGATAGCCAGGGGCAGGATGGTTTCGAAGTGCTCGACGGCGCGGAATGTGACCAGGTTGGCGGGGGGAAAATCGGGGCGGGCGGCCAGAGTTTCGGCGCGCTCGGTCATTACATCGATGTCCGTCAATCTAAGTTCACGGGCCACTTCGCGAAGGAAGGCGGCCTTCTTGTGGTTCGATTCGATGAGGGTGAGATGGATCGCGGGAGCCCAGATCTTGAGGGGGATACCTGGGAAGCCGGCTCCGGAGCCGATGTCGAGGGCGCGGACCTCGCTCATTTTCAAAATACTTCCGGGGTGAAGCGACGGTTTGGCGGACAAGAGTGTCCGCCCCACACCCGGCACGGGGGCGTCTGGAAAAAGCTGGCGGGCCAGGAACAGGGACTCGCCGAAATGGCGGGTCACAATATCGTCGGGGTCGCGGACGGCGGTCAGATTGATGCGGGCATTCCATCGCAGCAATAGATCGATGTACGTCGATATTTGATCCAAGGCCAGCTCCGGCAGCGTACGGGTGAGGAAAGGCTGCAGCAGGGCGGCAATGCGGACGGTATCCACGCGAAGAGATTCTAAATGCATTGCAGAGGTCAGGGGTCAGATTGCAGGGGTGAAAGACACGGAGTTCCAAGCGAGACACGGGGCACCCCCAGTTCCTTTGCTGCCCGCAAAAACCAATTGCCCCCAAAACTGGGTCGCGGAGATCCGGGCCACCCGCCTCACACTGGTGGGAGATTATAGCGGGTATTCAGGGGGCGGTAGTCGGTCGAGCGCCAACTGCAAGAGACCAACCCCACTCCGATGCCAGCCGTCCGACAACCCGCTTCTCGAAAACCGCGAGAAGCGGGGCACCCACATTTTCTCTGAGTCAGATCGAATAACGGAACGCTCTACACTTACTCGCCGGAGATGGGGGCCACCCGCCAGAAACGCTTCTACGACTTCAATGTCTGGAGTGGTCACAAGCGTGTCGAGAAACTGCGCTACATGCACCGCAACCCGGTGAAGCGTGGCCTGGTGGAGTCCCCGGAACTCTGGCGCTGGAGCAGTT
>Ga0302321_100000641_pt1 | contig 30434 bp, 22 predicted proteins | sample Fen_T0_1_FD_202505 | JGI IMG/M metagenome (GOLD analysis project Ga0302321, IMG submission 202505) | Peat permafrost microbial communities from Stordalen Mire near Abisko, Sweden - Fen_T0_1 | ecosystem: Environmental > Terrestrial > Soil > Wetlands > Permafrost | place: Sweden: Abisko... | reverse complement strand
ATGAGATTTCGACCACCAGTGGTTCCTCGATAATTAACGATTCTCGTTGAGTTGAAAAACCGCCGACCAGAGACCAATGCAGACTAGGAGTTACGTAAATCGTTTCCGATTTTTCATTACTCATAACACGCGCATAAATGCCACGACGTCGGATTTTTCTTCTGCCGTGAGCTTTAGTTCAAGTACAAGGTTAAAGAACTCAACAGTATCCTCCAACGTGAAACAGCGACCGTCGTGAAGATAAGGAGGACTTTCTTTGATTCCTCGCGGCGTAAACGTCTTGATCGAACCGTCAGGCGACTCATTTAGGTCTAACCGGGTCACCGTTGAAATACGCTGTTCGTTGCTCAAACTCAGTAAAGTCTTCGACAGAGCGGAGACTGCGCTTCGAGCCATGGACGAAAACCACGCGCATTCGCTTTAAATGTGAGTTCATCGTTTAAGCCCGGTTAAGCCAAAATACATATGCACCCGAGAACCTGCTATCCGGCAAACTTCTGTGGCTTACGTAGGGAGCCGCGGTCCTGCTCCAACCCGCTAAGGCCAAAGCACAGGAATTTGTGCGCGAAGCGAGCGCCATTCATCTACCCACCTTCGTCTGAAGCTGATCACCGTTCAGGGATCAAGAACTGGAGAGCTCGCGGTATCACAGAAATATCAATATCGTCAGTTCGTTGTTGATCGGTAGACGATACGGACTTGCTCAAAACGACTTCATCGTCGATGCGTAACTCACCTGCCCTCATCGCTAGATAAAACTCACGTGTCTTTTGTTTACTGAGAAACGTACTCGCTTTGCGGAGCGAAAGGTTTTCCAAAAAGGTCGTTTTCAACTGTTCACGATCCTCCCGCAAAGCGAATACAACGTCGAAAAGCCCGTCTGAAGGATCAGCCTTTGGCGCTAACTCGATCCTCGGTCCCGCGTGACGAATATTCAAAATTTCCAGCAAGAGAAAATCGCCCGATAGATTGTGGCCGTCGGCAGAACAATTCACGTGCACCGCTGAAAACTCAAAAGCGAGCGCGACAAACACCGCGAGATCACGTTGAAGCTTATCTTCAACATCTGAAAATTTTCGTGAACTCTGCTGATCGATTGTCCCCATAATTCCAATACCGCGACCCACGATTCCGATCCCGATTCCCTCTAAAAATAGTCGCTCTCCCCATGGACCGCGGGCTCGGCCAACGTCGACGCCTCGTTTTTGGCTATGAGCCCAGCCGGCTACGATTGACGACGCGTCGCCCGTAAAACCAAGGCTTTTGCTTATGTTATTTGCTGTGCCTATTGGAAATATGGCGAGCGGCAAGGGGTTCCCCACGAACTGCAACGCGACTTTTCGAACCGTACCGTCCCCTCCTGCTATCGCCAACAACTCCGCTCTTTTAACCTCGGGAGCGTCGGCCAAATCATCGCTCATGGCGACTGGTTCCGGACGATGCCCCGTAGCGCGCAATAACGCCAGCAACTCGTCTACTTTGAGATCACTCCGTCCAGCATTTGGGTTGTGCACGACCGCGATTTTCATTGTCCGTTTGAAATCGGGCAGAGTCGAAGTAACCGTTTCATATTTCACGCTACACATGCGAATATTGATTTCAAATGACGATGGCATCTACAGCCCTGGACTCGCCGCACTGGCCGCCGTGGCGAAGGAGTTTGGCGAAGTGCGAATCGTCGCGCCATCAGTCGAGCAATCGTCAATGAGTCACGCGATCACCGCGTCGCGCCCTTTGAGTTATAGCCGAACCGAGCTGAAGGGAGTTGAGGCGTATCGAGTCAATGGAACACCCGCAGACTGCGTCGCGATCGGAGTTTTTAACTGGGCTGACGTGGATCTCGTGCTTTCGGGAATTAATTTGGGTGCGAACTTAGGCAACGGACTTTGGCATTCAGGCACGCTCGCGGCGGCCAAACAGGCAGCACTGCTCGGAATCCGAGGCATCGCGTTCAGTACACCCGTGGTGGAGGAGGAACCTAAATTCGACCTCATAAGTGAATGGACGAAAAAAATACTCACCTTCCTACTACCGCTAAAAGGTCTGCCGTTGGTCAATGTCAATATTCCTGAAAAACCGAAAGGCTTGATATGGACGCGACAATCATTTCGTCATTACGATGGGAAAGTGGTGCCTGGACAGGACCCACTTGGGCGAAAACATTTTTGGTTCACCGTTACTCCCATCGAGGAGGTAGAACAAGGAAGCGACCGTTGGGCGATAGAGAATAGTTTCGTATCCATGACGCCCCTGCGTCTGGAATTGACGGAAAACGAGCAATTGCAGCAGCTACGCGCCGCAGGAATCCCCGACAGCCTCCGCGGCAATTTGCCGGATATCCCGCAGAACACTGGAAAGGCGCCTGTAACGCCGCGTTGAATACGTCCCGTTTCTTGAGCGAGTCCTACCTGTCCCGCCACCTGTCGCGGGCCGGGTGTTCGCACCTCAATATTACTGGAAAGTAAAAAGAGTTCTGCGTTCTTCGATTTAAGCGTCGAAACATTGTAAAAACCCGTCCTATTAGCGGTTTCAGATTAAAGTAAACCTCTTGCACTTCGATCAACGATCAACGCAAGGAAGTCCACTTCAGCTTAATCCTATGAGCGTCGCATTGTCGTCTAGTCCGTCGTGTTCTTTGCCAGATTTTGAGCCTGGCAAAGTCGATCAAGAGAAGCTCATTCTGTTCCAATTGACCGCGGATCTTCAGTTGGTTCAAACCCGGTTGGGTACGTCGCAGGAACAACCCGAGGATTGCCAACGCGCGCAAGATCTCGCCCACAACGTACGCAATAAACTTCATGTGCTGCAAACGTTGGACTCGCTCGGTATCATCGAGCTGCCTCAGCGTCTCAAAGCCATGAGGCCGCCTGTTCTCAATATCGCGAAAACCAGAGTCAAGTAGGTGAGACGAAATGATTCTTCAAACGGCCTCACGGGCCGTCTTGATCTTTGAGCCCGCGCGTAAATCGCGCGGCTTTTTTTTGCCATGTTTTCATATGAACGGTCTCGCTAAAGCTACGGCGGTAGCTCGAGGGCAGCGACTTTGATGACAGCAATGCACGCCATCGCCCTTCACTTTCGTATGCTTCCGGTCCTTGTCGGGTTGCCAGCATAGTTTGAGTCTGGTTGGTTGAATTGCTTCATGCGTAATACCACCGCCCGCTCATCGTTCGTGCCGCTCGCGGTGGTTTTCTTTTTCCAGTGGTGTGCCGCGGGCATGTGGAACGTGCCGTTCAGCAATATTCTAAGGGCGGCCGGTCTGACGTCTTTTATCGCGCCCGCGTTTGCCTGTAACGCTATCGCGGCGTTTATCTCTCCGTTGCTGGTCGGTTCACTTGCGGACCGTGGATTTCCTCCTTTGAAGTTGTTGCGGGGACTATTCTGGCTGTCTGGCGTCATGCTCACATTGACGTTTCTTGCCATCGACCGCGGTTGGGGCGGCGGGGCCATGCTCGTGGGCATGCAGCTACATGCTCTCTGCTTCAGTCCGACGGGAAGTCTCGTCGCGACGATCGCGATGTCAGAGTTGCGCCACCCGTCGCAAGAGTATGGACCACTGCGTTTGTGGGGCACCGTCGGTTGGATCGCTGCCGGTTGGATTGTGAGCTGGGTGTTGGCAGCCGACGCCTCACCCTTGGCCGGCTATGCGGCAGCGGCTACGCTTTTTATGCTGGGATTCGCCACGTACTGGTTGCCTGCGCAAAAAACAGGGACGGCCGGCGGAGCACGTAACTGGAGAGAACTGCTCGGACTCGATGCGCTGCAGCTTCTGCGTCACCCGGATCATCGTACAATTCTTATTTCTGTGACATTGTTCGGCATACCATTGGCAGCCTTCTATCCCTACACGCCGCTGCACCTGACGACGTTAGGTTTCACACATCCTTCGGCAACGATGTCACTCGGTCAGGTCAGCGAGGTGACGGGGCTGCTGTTAATGGCCGGGATGACTCGCCGCATCCGTTTGAAGTGGGTGTTGATGGGCGGACTACTCCTCGGCGTGATGCGCTATGGGCTGTTCGCACTCAATACTCCAGCGGCGTTGCTGGTCGGTATCTCGCTGCACGGCGCCTGTTATACGTTCTACAATATCACGGCGCAGATCTACTTGGCCGAACGCGTGGAGCCGCTGATGCAGGCCCGCGCACAGGCGTTGTTCGCGATGTTAACGAGCGGCGTCAGCAATCTAGTCGGTTACCTCGGCACCGGCTGGGTATTCCAGCTCACGAGCACGTCAGCTGGTGCGCGCTGGCCACTTTACTGGTCGCTACTCTGTGCAGCGGCGGCGGCAGTGACCGTGTATTTCTTCCGCAACTACCACGGTGTTGGCCAAGGTTTCTTTCGTGGACGCAGCCAGCAGCCTGGGCTGTAAAAACCAGCGCGCCCCTGTGGCGGCATTTTCTTAGCCTGTTTTCTCGGTCAGCAATTGATCCGGAAACAATGGCAACGGCACGTCGTGATCTGAATTCCATTCGGTCTCCGCGGCCTCAGGCACGTGCAACCAATCAGTTTGGCGCTGACAGGTGGGCTGTGGCTTTTCGGTGAGGCCGCTACAATAGATTCGGTAGCGACGTTCATGGCAGCCCTTCGCCGCCAGAACAGAAATTCGCCCGCAGAGCGGACAGTCGCGCAACACAAATTCAGGGACGTCGATGTAGCTCACGGTGAAAGCTTGTTAGCACGTCCAAACTTTTTCGCGTGGCCAGCTTTTTAAGAATAAAAAAATGCGGCTTAACAAAACAATGTCATTGCCGTTCGCACATTCTCGCGCTGCACCACTGAATCAGGCGCGCCGACATTTATTGCGAGGGAGCGGGGGCCGTCGAGGTAGTGTCCCCGGGAGCAGCCTGCGGAGCTTCTTCGCTTACTGCCGGTGCTTTTTCTGGTGCCGCGGTATCGGTCGTGCTGGCGGCGAATTTCATCGTGAGGGTGTTGCCCGTAAATTTCACCGAACCGTCGGACTCGGTCGTGAGAAGACCATCCGTTGTTTCCATCGTCATGCCCTTAGACTTTATGCTCAGGTCACCACCGACGACCCGAAGATCGGGATCGGTGACAAGCAAACCTGTCGGTGAAGAAATCTGCAGATGATTGCCAAAGTTCAACTGGGCATCTGCGCTGTACACATAGGTTTCGTTCGCGAGCGCATATCCTCCTTTGGCCAAACCTAATGCCAGCGGTGTCTCTGGCGAATTGTTTCCGGATTGGTTTGCGCTGGCAGCTGGCGTCTCAGCTTTTGCCACCGTGCTGAGTTGTTCCTGAGTCGCTTTAAGTTGCTGCTCAAGCGTCGCTATCCGCTCATCAGCTAATCGGAGCGAGGCCCGCGTGACGTCGTACTGCACACGCGGCACGCGTTCGTTTTCCAGGGCAGCAATTTTTCGTTGAGCCTCGGCGAGATTCTCGCGTGCAGCGTCGAGCTCAGAGTTACGGGAACAGCCGCAAAGCAGACAGGAGATCGCGAGAAGCAGCGTGATAGTTTTCATACCCGTGTGCGTTAATTGCGCAGATCGCACTCAAGGTCAAAGCCTCAAACAAGTCGCGGCTGAATTTGCGAGCGTCCTACCCTCCCGAGCCCGCTCCGGGTATCAGCGAACGTCTCGAGATCACCGCTTCACCGGTCCGTAAATGTCGCTTCACCCAAGCCCATCGCGCGACGCAAACTGGCGAGCGCGATCGTATGATTGTAAAGCGCCTGAACGTCGTTGGTACGTGCCTCAGTCAACGCCACCTGGCTGGTTAGAACATCGAGCTGCGTGGCGGTGCCAGCTTCGTAGCGAGCCTGGGCGAGCCGCACACTTTCCTCAGCTTGTCCCACCACGGCCCGGGAAGCTGTGACGAGTTCGTTGGCCTCCTGCAGAGTTGAAAACGCCCTACGAACTTCAACGTCGATCCCGAGTTGTTGCTCGGCCGTGCTCAGTCTCGATTGCTCAAGAAACGACCGAGCCTGGGCCACACGGCCAGCCGTCGCGCGACCGTCAAAGATCGCCCAACTGCCCTGTGCACCGATTGACCAACCGTCGCGTGTGGTGCCGAGATCATTAGTCATGACGGATTTCTTAACCTGGTAACCCGCACCAAGACCGAGCGAAGGCCAATAGGTGCCACGCGCTGCAGTTACGTTTTCCTTCGCGGCTTGTTCGAGTTGATTCAGCTGTTGGAGCTCCGGCCGACGACTCCGGGCCGATTCAAGAGCCGCCTGAAGCTCGATCTCGGTTTGTTCGTAAGTCAGCTCGCCCAGAAACTCGGGAATCCTAGCTGTATTTTCCGGACTGTGCGTTGCAAACCCAAGAGACTGCCGCAACTCCTCGATCGAGATGCGATATGCATTTTTCGCCCGAATAAGCGGTGGACGTCCGTTAGCCACGGCAACTTGAGCCCGCAAAAGATCGAACTTCGACAGCGTGCCCGCAGTATATCGATCGCTCACCGTTTTCAGCTGCTCGTCGAGCAGATTCAACGATTGTTCGGCCACTTCGATTTGACGCTTCCCGAGCAGAACGCCGTAGAATCTCGTGCGCACGTCAAACAAAGCGTTGTTGATCACAGCGCGCAATTCTAACAGAGCGGCCTCGCGGCGATGTTTCTGCGCCGCCATCGATGAACTCACCGCACCGCCGGAAAAAACGTTCTGCGTCACGGTCAGATCCACGGCCCAGTCTTGGTCGGTAATGCGTTGTTCGGGTTCGAGGCGGCTTTTGGCAAACTTGCTATAATAGTAGTTCAGCGAGGCGTTCGGCAGATTGCGGGCACGTACTTCCACCAATAATCCTTCCTCCTGGCGAATGCGCTCGCGCGCCTGCCGAATCGAGAAGTTGTTATCAATCGCGAATTGGATCGCCCCGGCCAAGTCCAAACGCGGCGGGACTTCCCTTTCCGGTTCGGGTGCCGCAACCAAGATTGCGGGCACGATGAGCGAAAGCGCTGCGAGCAGCGCGGTTCTAAACAATACGGAACGCATGGATTCTGCTTTGAGTTACTTGGCCAAAATGGGCTGTGGATTCGGATGGTTCGCTGCGGACTGAACCGCGGTGCTTCTTCCCCGGGTGTGATCCGTTGCAATCAACATGTAGAACGCAGGTACCGCAAAGAGCGTGAAGATCGTGCCGATTGCCATACCAACGACTAGAACCCAACCAATGGAATTACGGGCCGAGGCGCCAGGTCCGGTGACGAAAATCAGCATGATGTGGCCAAAAACCGTCGCGGCCGAAGTCATCAAGACGGGCCGTAAGCGAGTGGCAGCAGCACGACGGATCGCAATGACCTTAGTCAGACCCTGCTCCTGGAGCTTATTGGCAAATTCCACGATCAGAATGCCGTTCTTGGCGATCAAACCGACGAGAGTGATTAAGCCTATTTGCGAGTAGATGTTCAGCGACGTTTTCCAGAGGAAGACCGGGATCATCGCGCCAGCTAACGCCAGTGGAACCGAACCAAGCAATATGATAAACGGGTCGCGAAAACTATTAAATTGTGCGGCCAGCACGAGGAAGATCAGCAGTAGTGCGAGCAAGCCGGATTTCCAAAGGGCGTTACCCTCCAGGCGCAGCTGTCGCGACTGACCGCCATAATCAATCGAATAACCGGCCGGAAGAATCTCGGCAGCCTTTGCCTCAAGCTTCTTCAGCGCGTTGTCGATGCTCGGACCGACGCCGATGATCTTCACCGAGTTGAGCTGTTGGAAACGATTGAGCGAACGCGGCTGCACCGTGCTCTTCAACGTCGCTATGGTCGAAAGTGGGATCAGCTGACCGCCAGGCCCACGCACATGATAGTTCAGGAGCTGGTCGGCATTGAGGCGCTGTCCACGTTCGACCTGCGGAATCACGCGATAACTGCGGCCATCATTCACGAACCGATTAACGTATCCACCACCCAGCATCGCGCCGAGATCGTGAGCGATATCGCTCAAATTAAGCCCCATCGAAGCAACTTTGTCCTTATCGATGTCGATTTCGACCTGCGGCAGATCGTACTTCAAATCACTGTCGGCAAAGTAGAATGTAGGTGCAGCATTCGGTTCGTTCGCGTCGGTGTTCGCATAAATCATCAACTGCTGTGCGTAATCGAACAGCTCGCGATGATCAGCCGTCGAACGAATGACGAGCTCGATCGGATATTGTCCGCCCGAGGGCAAAGGCTCAGGCGTAGTGACGACGACATTCATGCCAGGGATCGCAGCGGCTGGTGCCTGCAGTGAATCCATGATTTTCATCGAGGTGCGTTTACGTTCTGACCATGGCTTTAAGAGAACGCCGGAGAACCCAAAGTTCGAACCCGTCAGTTGGAACGAAGTGTCATATTCCGAAATGCTGGTGAATACCTTCTGCACTTGATCAGCAAAAATGACGTTCTGATCGATCGTGGATGTTGGCGAAGGGAGCAAGATGCCGAAGACAACACCCTGGTCCTCTTTCGGTGCCAGTTCGCGTTGGGCGAACTGAAAGAACGGCACAACGGTCAGCGCCAGCATGACTGCGGCCGTTAATACGTACTGGAGCCATGAATACCGGCGCCCTAGCAAGGCGTCGAAAAACAAAACCAACCCTGCCCCTACAACGGACGCGGCGGCCAAACCCATGCACAACGGCATCGCTGCTCCTTTCGCAGCGGACAAACCGCCGATAAGCGCGAAGATCCCGACCGCGATCGGCCAGATCGGTATCCACGCAATGAGAGACCACAAAAGGATGCGCCAGGAAATGCTGTCGCTGTCACGAATGTTCAGCATTTTGCCGACGAGTCTCTCGTACGCATTACGAAGCCGGTCGAAATCGCGATTGATGCGACCAGTGAAACCCTGATCTTCGTGAGCATGGTCTTTGAGCAAGCGTGCGCTCATCATTGGCGAAAGCGTTAAGGCGACAAAACCAGACACGGCCACGGCGCCCGCAAGCGTCATGGCAAACTCGCGGAAAAGCGCGCCCGTCAATCCGCCTTGAAAGGCAATAGGTGCATAAACCGCGGCCAGCGTGATCGTCATCGAGATGACAGGCGCCACCAACTCGCGTGCGCCGAGTATCGCCGCGTCAATCGGCGTGCTGCCTTCACGGATGTGGCGTTCGATATTTTCGACGACCACGATCGCGTCGTCTACGACAATACCAACCGCGAGCACGATGGCGAGTAAGGTCAAAAGGTTAATCGTGAAGCCGAACGCAATCATCAACGTGAGCGCGCCAACGAGCGAGAGCGGCATGGCTACGATCGGGATCAATACCGAACGGAAAGATCCCATGAAAAGGAAGATCACGACCATGACGATAAGAAGTGTTTCGACTAACGTCGTCAGAATCTCATGCAACGCATCATCGATGTATTTCGTACCGTCGTACGCGATTTTTGCATGCAAGCCGGCCGGCAAACCGCGTTCAATGTCAGGCATGACGCTGCGCACCCGCTTGATGACTTCGAGGGTACTTTCCGTCGGCAAAACCCAAATACCCATGAACGTGGCGGTTTGTCCGCCGAAACGAACCTCCGTATCGTAATTCTCCGCGCCCAACACGACGTCGGCGACGTCAGAAAGACGGATGATCACACCATTGCGTTCGGCTACGACCATGCGTTTGAAATCGTCGACATTTTTCAGATCCGTGTTCGCGACGAGACTCACGCTGAGCATCGAACCCTTGGTCGAACCAACAGCGGACAACGCATTATTGGACTGCAATGCTTGACGCACCACGGATGGACTGAGACCACGTGCAGCAAGCTCGTCGGGCTTCAACCATACACGCATGGCGAAAACGCGACCGCCTAAAACATCGGCACGCTGCACGCCTTTCACCGCCGCAAGACTCGGTTGTACGAGACGGCTGAGGTAATCCGTGATCTGATTTTGATCGAGCGTATCCGAGTAAAAACTCAGGTACATCGAAGCAAATTGGTTATCGCTCGACTGAACACTAATCGTTGGTTTTTCGGCCTCTGGAGGCAGTTCGTTAGTGACCTGTTCGATCTTTGAGCTGATTTGGCTGAGCGCAGCGTTGGTATCGTAGTTTAATCTTAAATACACACTGATCGTGCTCATCCCTGCCGCGCTGGAGGACTCGATGTAATCAATACCATCAGCACTCGCGATGACTTGCTCAAGCTGGGTCGTGATGTAGCCGCGCACCGTGTCAGCACTGGCACCGTAGTACACCGTGGTCACCTGCACCACTGCGCTGTCGCTACGGGGATATTGCCGAGTGTTTAACTTGAAGTAAGAGACAACACCTACGACAAGGATGATGATGTTCACCACAAGGGCAATGACCGGCTTGCGGATGAACAGATCGGTAAAACTTTTGGACAACATTTTTAGATTATTTAGCTGGTTTAGCTCAAGTATTCTCGGGATGCGGAGTAGGTTCGCTCGATGGCTGCACGGTGTTGTTCACCTGTACTGGCATCCCATTCCGAAGTTTGAAAACTCCGGCCGTTACGACCTGTTCACCCGCTTTCACGCCACCATTAACTGCGATAAGGTCACCGCGCGTTGCGCCAAGTTTCACGAATTGCTGGCGCACGCCGAGGTACTCTTTGCCATCTGGTCCTTTCATTTTTTCCACGATAAAGACCGAATTGCCATAAGGCGCATAAGAGATGGCCGTTGCCGGAAGGATAATCTGATCAGTACCTGTCGGCAGGTGCACTTCAACCTGCGCAAACATGCCAGGCCTCAATTCCTGATTAGGATTGGTTAATGTCGCCTGCACGGAAAAATTTCGTGTCGACGAATCCACTTCGGAATCGATCGCCGTGATGAGCCCTTCAAACTTCGTCGCAGCATATGCGTCGACCGCAACTGCCACTTTTTGACCAATCGATAGCTCAGAAAGGAGCCGCTGTGGAATTTTGAAGTTCACATAAAGCGTATCGAGCTTCTGGAGAGGGAAAAGCGCCTGTCCGCGAGAGACCCATTGACCCACATTCACTAACCGTATGCCAACACGTCCGTCGAATGGAGCGCGCACTGATTTTTTGTCGATTGTAGCCTGAAGCGCCGAGACGCTGCCCTCTGCTTGATTGAGCTGCGCCGTCGCCTGGTCCAGCTCCGATTGGCTAACGGAGTTTTTTTGCAGCAAGTCGGCCGCGCGTTTCGCATTGAGACGTGCCAACACCCGTTGCGCTTCGGCCGCCTGAAGTTGCGCTCGCTCGACCGCACTATCGATTTCCATGAGCAAGTCCCCTGCGTGGACAGTCGCTCCGCTTTCGACGTGAACATTCACGATCGGGCCGTCGGCATCAGAACTGACCGTCACGCCCTGCACCGGCGCAAGCGTCGCGATACTGCTAATGACAGGTTGCCAATTTTCCGAGCGTGCCTCGAACGTGCTGACCGAAGCTTTCGGCATATCGTGAGGCTGTGACGACATTTCTTTAATCTGAGCCACCTTGACAGCCCCCAGACCGACAACGACCAATGTAAAAACAAAGAGAGTTCCGATGAATTTTTTGACCATAAAAATGTGATTTACTTCTAAGAAGTGGTTTAGGCCTATGATGCGGGTGCTGGTTTAGCGCCTGCCCATCCGTGCTGAAGGCTCGAAACGACATGGACGCGTCGCCCCGATAAGGCCGTGGTAGCGGTCTATTGCCGCCAACCAACCGCTGTGGTTGGGATCTATCAGCGAGAGAAAAAATTTCATAAGTTACACCTGCCAGTAGAAGGTCGAATGCGTGTGAGTACGGCAGGTAATTAGGCAGCTAATTAAAAATCGCAAGCGCCACAGCTAACTTTTTTTCGCCAGCCCGGGCATATCGAACCTGTAGCCGCTCGGGACTATTTAAAACACGACGTGCTATTTGTCATTTTTCCGGGCGATTGCGCGTTCGTAAGAGCGCAACTGCAGCGGAGCGATCGCTGACATCGTATAACGCTGAAGCCCTTCGAACCGAGCCTTGCGCCCAAGGCAAAAACGAAGCGCCGGATTTTCAATAAGGCGGATAATCGATTTGGCGATAGCACGTGGATTCCGCGGTGGAACCTGCAAACCATACTCACCGTGGTTTATCAATTCCGCCATGCCGCTGTTTCCTGTACAAACAATCCCACGTCCCGCAGCCATCGCTTCAAGCACGACAAAACCGAAACTCTCCCAACGACTCGGAAAAACACAAATGTCCGTGTCAGCAAGGTAGCGCGGAATCGCGTCGGGCGTTACGCCGCCGGTGAACTCGACGTATGAATGAAATTCTTTCGGCACCTGCTGAAGAATATGTGTTTTCATGTCCACTTCAGGTTCCCCTGACTCGCCTATAGCACCTACGAAACGGAATCGCACGTCCGGCTGTTGTCGGAGCACCAGCGGAATCGCTGCAGCTAAATCCTGCACTCCTTTTCTCAATTCCAAACGTCCAACGTAGGTGACGCGACGAGTATCCGTCTCTATCGGAATATCCAATAGCTCCGGCGAAGGATCAAATGCCAGCGGCACAAGCGATATGCGCGATCGCTTAATATTCCAAATACGATTGACCGCCGAGGCAATCGCTTGCGAGGGAGCCACCACTTCATCTGCCTCGCGTAGATTTTTGCGCTCGCGACGGAAAAGATCGCGGTCACTCGCGATAAGCGCACGGAAATCACCTGTTTTAATCACATACCAAATTAGGCGAAGTTGAGCATGAATCTTCGCTGGCGTGAGAGGAAAACGATTTAATATTTTAACAAAGTAATAGGGCGTGTGTAGCTTGACGACATAAGGGACATCGGGAGTGGACGAACTGACCGCGTTCGCCTCGGCGAAATAATCCGGGCCTTCAATAACATCGAATGGACAGGCAAGATGCTGCTGTCGGAAAAATGGCAGAATAGCTGTTGGGAACCCTACCCGATCAGATTTAACCCGGTGCACGTGAACGCCATCGTCGATAAAACTTCCGGAACGCGTCTCACTTCCGCAAAAAACCTCCACGTCCACACCCCAGCCAGTGAGGCAACGGGCCATTTGAATGACGTAAGTCGCAATACCGCCAAACGCCGTATCAGGCGGAAACTCGTAACTGATAAAAGCAACCCTCACGACAAAATCGACACGCGGTCTGCAATGCGTGCGCAGCCATGGTGGTTTTGATAAGGCCACATCCCGTCTGCAATCACTCCGGGATGCACTTCGAATATTAACGCACCCTCAACCTCTAGGTAGCGCGTTGTGTCGTTAGGCCGAAAAACGAATATATCGAGCCTGTACTTCCCCGGGAACAACCGTAGTTGATTTATCGTTACGTTGACACGCGTTTCTCGGTCGATCGTAAACGGTGCGAGCCCTTCCTCCGGAGTACAAATGGACGTGATGAGTTCTCCAAACGCGTTGCAGACTTGAATCACAATCCCCGCGCGAGTGAAAGCTGAGGCCGCACCAATTCGCACCACGAGGTCGTAATCTTCGCCAAAAATAAGATTGGAATTCGGTACCGCATTTTTTGCGTGCACGAATTCCGCGTTGAGTAAGCTCAAACCAAAAGCCGAACTCTGCGAACTCGCTTTGGCTGGAGTTTCGTTGAGATATTCGACAACCAATTTCTCGGCCGGGCCAACGCTGCGAACACCGCCATGGTGCAGCCACACGGCTCGCGAGCAGAGATTCTTTACCGCCGCCATGTTGTGACTGACAAAAAGCACAGTACGTCCACTCTGACGGGACACTTGGCGAATTTTTCCTAAGCATTTACTTTGGAATTCTGCATCACCGACCGCGAGCACCTCATCGACGATGAGAATGTCTGGTTCGAGATGCGCCGCCACGGCAAAAGCCAGCCGAACATACATGCCGCTCGAATATCGTTTCACCGGCGTATCAATGAATTCGCCGATCTCAGAGAATTCCACGATATCGTCGAACTTGGCGCGGATTTCTGCGCGGTTCATACCGAGAATCGCGCCGTTGAGGAAAATATTGTCCCTTCCGCTTAGTTCTGGATGGAAACCAGTACCCACCTCTAGCAAACTTGCGAACCGCCCTCTCAGGCAGATCTCACCAGACGTAGGTTCCGTGATGCGACTGATTATTTTCAAAAGCGTGCTCTTGCCCGCGCCATTCTTTCCGATGATAGCAACGACTTCGCCCACTTCTACATTGAACGAGACGTCACGCAGTGACCAAAAATCCACACCGGCGCGATCTTCGGTTGCCGTGGAAGTCGCAGGATTTCGGTGTTTTGGACCTCGGAGGCGTTCCCACCAACGTTGGGCCTCGTCGCGAAAGGACGTCGCGCCAATCTGGCCTAGACGGTATTTTTTTGAGATCTCGTTAACTTCGATAATTGGTGTGACCATGGATAATCCGAGGTTGGCGGATGTGCCTAATACAGAACTGCCCCTGCGCTTCGTCCCGCCGAAAGCCTGGGAGTTCCGATCTGAACATCAAAAAGATCGTTTAGGGGAAACTCCTGTAGTCTCCTTCCGGGTATTTCCTTACTTTCGCTGCGCTTAATGTAACGTTGTCGTCACTAACGCGCGCGGTGGACTCAATGGTAGTCGCACGCACGCTCAACAACCAGCGCTTAAATCTACTGTCATCACGGCACGTTATGTCCACTTATTAGTCCGTGCGCGATGATTGCAGCACCGATCAATGGCAGAGGAAAAAAAGCCAGGCGTATGCGAGGGCCGCTTACGTACGGAGTTAGAGCAACACCGAGTTGGGCGCCGAGGACCGCGCCTGTATGCATAACCAGGGCGACAAGAATATCCACGTTGCCTTTGAGTGCATGGGTAAACGTACCGTAGCCAGCCGAAATGATTATTTCAAAAAGATCGGTTCCGATCGCGATGTGAGTGGGTATCCCAAGTATGTAGACCAGCGATGGCATCCTTATATAACCGGCTCCTCCTCCCAACAACCCGCTAAAAAATCCACCAAGAAAGGACACGCCGATGACAATCCAAAGCGAAATGCGCTTGATATTTGATGCAGGCAATCGAACGAACGGCGGGAGATTGAGCCGTTGAACGTGCTTCGCTAAAAAAGCAAAAACCGAATGGTCTTTTTGATTACGGGCGGCCGGTTTTTCATCTCGTGAACCATTCTCTTTGGCTTTGGCTCGCTGGGCTTTAAGAGTCGCCCACCCTTCCCAAGCGGTGAATGCAGAGATGAAAACCAAGATGACGATGAACGTTCCACCTATCACTTGGTTTATCCATGCGGTACCTTTCAGGTATTCGATGATGCGCGCGCCGCATTCCACGCCAGGGATTGTCCCAATGATCATCAGGCCGCCTAAGCGAAAATCGATATTCCCAAGACTATAGTGTTTGCGAGCTGCGACCACCGACTTACCTACGATATGGGCCAAATCAGTTCCAATGACAAAACCCATCGGTAAGCCGAATCCAAACAATGCAGGTCCTGCAATAAAGCTTCCGCCCACCCCGAAAAAACCGCCGAGTACGCCTACGACAAATCCGACCAGTATCAGATAAATCGGAGCGATATGAACGTCTGATATAGGAAAATTCATTGCTGATGAGACGGACCAGACGAAGGTTCTTTCGGTCTGATTAGTTTGAGCAGCGCATGCGCAAGTTCTTCCAAGAATATTCCCTGTACGACAATCAGGATCAGAGCGACCACCGCGTAAGTTTCTCTATTTTCCTTATACAAATGATAGAGCCAACTACCCAGAAAATGGAGAACGGTTACAAGATACGCCACGATGAGTCCTGTGTGAACGAGCACCTCAGGCACGAACGCCCGCAAAGCGGATTTTAATTTCTCGTTCACCTCATCCGTTAAGTACGAACGTTTTCATTAAGTTCGTGGTCCATAGCATATCGTGAACGCAATATCGGATCCTATCCGGAACCTTCCGCCCTGCACCCTAATAGAAAAGCCATTTGCTTGCAGGACCGGGCCTGGCAAACCGATTCGTTATATCTTTCCATTCCCTCACGCGAAGCCTACACGAACGATATCGCGTTCGACATTAACATTTATCGAGACTGACAAACGTTCAGTTTCTTCAAAAATATTGTTGGGAGCCCTTGCGCTTTCAGAGAGTAAAACCGATAATCCAAGCTTGCTGATCAAGCACGCAACGGCGGAATCGTAAGCCGTAAAATGACCACAAATGGAAGAGCCTGAACCAATAGCTACCTCTTCGGCCTCAACGTCGACAGGTCTCACTACGGATTCTGTGATGGTCGAACCGCAGCCGCGGCTGTCGTTCCCCATAGTCGGCATCGGAGCGTCGGCGGGCGGCTTAGAAGCCTTCAGCGAATTCCTGGAATCTCTGCCCACTGAGAGCGGTATGGCGTTCGTGCTCATCCAGCACCTTCCGCCCGAGCGTGAAAGCAGGCTGGCCGAAATCCTTTCGAGAAAAACGTCAATGACAGTATTAGAGGTTTCCGACGGTTTGGCGATAGAGAGCAATCATGTTTATGTAATTCGACCAGGACACGTGCTGACGTTGCGCGAGGGTCATTTGCATTTGCACGAACCTCTAGGAAAACCCGGCCATCTACATCCGGTCGACGAATTCTTCTATTCGTTGGCGGAAGAGCAGCGCGAACGAGCAATTTGCATTGTGATGAGCGGGATGGATTCGAACGGTTCAAATGGCGCACAGGCGGTGAAAGCGGTGGGCGGCCTTTGTATTGCCCAGGAACCTACATCAGCAAAATTTCCATCAATGCCCAAGCATCTGATAGAAAGAGATCTTGCTGATTTCATTCTAAAGCCAGGAGAAATGGCTGCGGTACTTTGCCACTATCGCGATCATCCTTATGTCAATGCTTCGGCATCACGGAATTTACAGCCTGACGCGTATCCATCGATCAATGACGTTCTCTCACTTTTACGCCTTCGCTGTCGCCATGATTTCAGCGGATATAAGAAAACCACCTTGTTGCGGCGAGTAGAGCGTCGTATGAGTTTGCGGCGAATTGTTGCGATCGAGGATTATGTAAAGGAAGTACGCCAAAATCCGATAGAAATGACCGCGTTAGCTGAAGATTTGACGATCCACGTGACAGGTTTTTTTCGCGATAAAAATGTTTGGGAAAGCCTGTGCACCGAGGTGATCGGTCCTTTAGTCTCGCTCCGAACTGAGGAGGGCGCGATCCGAGCTTGGGTCCCTGCGTGTTCAAGCGGTGAAGAAGCTTACACTCTCGCCATACTATTGGTGGAAGCGACTGCCAAAACAGGGGTAAACTTTGACATAAAAGTCTTTGCTACTGACACCGCCGAACGGTCTTTGGCGCAGGCGCGGGCTGGTGCTTACCCGATGGGCATTGAAGACGATGTCTCTCCGGAACGGTTAGCCCAATTTTTCGAACGAGAGGACGCACTTTTTCGCGTGAAAAAAGAATTACGCGACCTGGTAGTATTTGCCCCGCAAAACATTTTACAGGATCCGCCCTTCTCTCGGCTAGATATTTGCACCTGTCGCAATCTTCTCATTTACCTTGAGCCAGAAACACAGAAACGGGTGCTATCGCTTATTCATTTTGGATTACGGGACGGCGGTGCACTCCTGCTGGGCACCAGCGAAACACTTGGTATGTCGGAAGAGTTATTTGAACCGATCGTACAAAGGCACGGAATTTTTCGCCGCGTTGGAGTTATGGGCCACACAGAGATTGCTTTTCCCACTCTGAAGCCATCGGTTCTGCGAGTGCATGGAGATGCAGCAAAAGTTCGCGAACTGTCACCCGTTTCGATCGCACAGCTCGCGCACAAAGCGCTGCTCGATCGCTACTGTCCAGCGGCGGTTGTGATTGATCGAGAATGGAGAATTGTATTTTTTCATGGCGATACGCAACGGTTCCTAAATCAGCCTAAAGGAGAACCTACTCGCGATCTCCTGGCGTTAGCGCATGAGCCGATTCGTGGGCCGTTGCGCAACGCCATGCAGAAAGCGATCAACCGAAATCTCCCTGCTTCAGCTTTAGGAAGTTGGGCGAAAGTTGCGGGAGAGCGTCGGCGAATCGAAATCACCGCCTCACCTTTGGATGCGCGTACGGAGCCTCTCTTCTTTCTCGTCAGTTTCCAGGAGCGCCGTGAAACCATACGTCGCCAGTCACATGCTGACGGCGAGCCATCCGAACGCGTCCGCGAACTGGAAGCAGAGGTCGACCGGCTTAGAGACGAACTCCAAAGCTCCGTCCAACAGTTGCAGCTGCTCACGCAGGAGATGAAGGGCTCCACAGAAGACGCGGCGAGTGTCAATGAGGAGCTGCAAAGTACCAACGAAGAATTGGAAACCAGCAAAGAGGAGTTGCAGTCGCTCAATGAGGAATTGAGCACAATCAACGCCCAGCTCCAAACGAAAATTGAGGAAGTTGAAGACACCACCAATGACCTCCGTAGTCTCCTGAGCAGCACAAACATTGCTGTCGTTTTCCTCGATACCGGCCTGCATATTCGGCGTTTCACTCCGGCGGTGAAGGATCTGTTCGATTTGATTTCTGCCGACGTAGGCCGACCGCTCTCAGCGATGGCTTATAAATTCGTGGACGAGAATTTGCTTACGGACGCGCAGATTGTGCTCGACGAGCTCGTGCCGCTGGAAAGGGAGATCGTGAGCAAATCTGGCCGAACCTATGTGCGGCGAGTACTCCCTTACCGAACAATCGACAACCGTATCGATGGCGTGGTCGTGACCTTCATCGACATCACGGATCGGAAGCGAGCCGAGATAGAGTTGCGTGAAAACGAGGAGCATCACCGGCTTATTCTCGAAAGCATTCGGGAGTATGCGATTTTTATGCTCGATTCATCTGGCGTCGTCGTAACCTGGACACCCGGAGCTGAGCGTATTTTAGGTTTCTCGACGCCTGAAGCCGTCGGCCAATTCTTCGGCAATTTCCTCGATCCTCAGGACCGGAACGCCGGAAAAGCTGAAAAGAAAATGCAAGAAGCCCGGGAGAAAAACAGTGTTCGAGAAGAGAGTTGGCACCTCAGAAAAGACGGTTCTCGTTTTTGGGGCGCCGGAGTGCTTACCGCGCTCCGGGACAATTCCGGCGAGCTACGCGGCTTCGTAAAAGTTTTGCGTGACAACACCGATTACAAATTGAACGAGGCTGCACTTAAAAATGCCAAACGCAGTTCCGATCAAGCGAACGAAGCTAAAGATCATTTTCTTGCTACAGTCTCCCACGAATTGCGTACCCCGCTCGCATCAATCATTCTTTGGGCAGGCCTTCTTAAAGAGAACAAATTGACAGAGCCAGGGCAGCTCTCGGAAGCGATTGACGCAATTAAAAGCTGCGCCGAAGAGCAACACGAGCTGATTGAGGATCTGGTCGACACCTCGCGCATCGTTGCGGGGAAAATGCGTCTCGAGATCGCCGATACCGCTTTGACGGCGACTGTGAAAGCCGGTGTTGAATCGGTTCGGCCAACAGCGAAAGAAAAAGGCATCGAGCTTGTGGAGTCTTACGATCCCACGATAGGTATTGTTCAAGCCGATGGCGCACGGTTTCGCCAAGTGGTGACGAACTTGGTAAACAACGCTGTGAAGTTTACTCCGCAAGGCGGCCGAGTTGCGGTCGATCTTCGCCGCTTTGGCAAAGACGTAGAGTTCTCGATTTCGGACACGGGCCTGGGTATTTCCGCAGAGCATTTGCCGCAGATATTCAACCGTTTTGTGCAGGTCGAAAATACCAGCACGCGAACCCAACACGGTCTCGGCCTGGGCTTAGCGATCGCCAAACAGATTATCGAAATGCATAGCGGCACGATCTGGGCAGAAAGCCCCGGAATTGGCGATGGCGCTAAGTTTAGTTTTCGTATACCGCTTCCCATTTCAGGCGAAGACGTGATGCAAAAGGGTACGACTAACCTCCGACTCGAAGTTACCCTGAAAGGACTTCGCGTCTTGCTTGTCGAAGATGTGGCGACAACACGGCGCGCGCTCACGGCAATTCTGGAGCAGGCCGGAGCCGAAGTTTCAGCCGTCGATTCAGTTCCCGCCGCGTGGGAGGCGTTCGTCCAGCACCACGCTGACATTATACTTAGCGATCTCGGTCTACCCGGCGTAGATGGCTACACATTCATACGGCAAATTCGTGAAGCGGAGAAAAGTGCGATGGCACGATCAGTACCGGCATTGGCGTTGACCGCTTTCGCCGGGGACACCGTCAATCGCAAGGCGCTCGACGCGGGTTTTAACAAGTGTCTCGCGAAGCCGATGGACCCCGCGCTGCTCATTTCAACTTTGGCAGAATTCGCACCATAGGCTCACGAATCGCGCTGCGGGTTTGAATTGGAAGGGCAACGGCTCGTCGGCGGCAAAATAATAAAAACGTCGCCCAAACTGGGCTGCTGGGTTTGGCGCATTTTGACCGTTTTCTAAGGAGAGCTCTGAAAACCGAGAACCCGTGATCAGCAGCGCAACTCGAAGCTTGACAATAGGTGTCCATTCGGACACCGGTGAACGAATGGCCACCGCCTTAACCGAAGCACAAGAAAGTATCCTCGCCTTCATGGTACGCCATCAAGAGACCCACGGCCGCCCACCCTCTCTGCGAGAAATGTGCGAAGAGTTTGGTTTCGCCAGTCACACCGCCGCTTTGAAGCATGTCCAGGCGCTCGCTCGCAAAGGCTTTGTCACACAAACTGGTGACGGTCGTACCTGGGCAGCAAACCAAACGAAAGACGTTCAAGGTTTCCTTTTTACCGTGCCAATCTACGGCACGATTCCCGCCGGTCTGCCTGCGGATAATCCCTCCACCACTGGAGAGACGATTCGTTTCGATCCCGAGATGTTCGGGCTTCGTACCGCCAAGGGTCTGATCGCGCTGAGAGTTCGCGGTGATTCGATGACGGGCGCCCAAATCGCTGATGGCGATGTGGCCATTCTAAGAGACGAACCAGCTCGGCCCGGCAATATTGTGGCTGCGCTTATCGACGGTGAAACCACTCTCAAGCGCCTCGTGCGCGATCGCAAGCGGACAATGCTGCGAGCCGAGAATCCCCGCTACCGCGATCTGATTCCCACCGAAAGCCTCATCATCCAAGGCGTACTAGTCGGTGTCATCGGCTGCGGTAAACGATGACAGTGATTATGCTGCCCACGCGCATTCGTAAAACGTAAGCACCGACTATAGAAATCAGGTATAATGGCAGGCGCGTGCTTATCGACAAACAGCGTTCGCGTTTTCAATCCTTCGCAGCTGCTTGACGACAAACTTCCGTTCGAATTCCTGACACCGCACCCTAATTAACCGATACTCGGTGGTTTTATTCGTTGTCGGCTTTGGATCGTTGCGATTGTCGATCGTCCGGACCAACTTTGCCCCCACGCGCACGCGGTGCAACCGCGGTTTGGCCTTCGGTTTCTTGAGTAAAATCATAGTCGAGCGTACATTCGAATGTTCCAGCACGCACCGAGCTGACCAAGCGTTCGACCGTAGCGTCGTCCAGTACAATCACCTTCTGGTGCGCCGGTGCAGTGAACATCTCAGGAAAATCGAGCACCACCTGTACGAGATTCCTCCCTTTCTCTAACGGCGCAAGCCGAAGCGTGCCGCGAAGCGCGGTTGGCGGATTCCGCAGGTCACGAGTAGACCTAACCAGCACAATTTTTCCGTCTAGATCATTACGGTCAGTGCTAGACATCTCACAATGTCCAGTGGAGGGCTCTTGTTTCCACGGTTATAGCTATAGCGCTCAGGGATATTCTCTCCATCTTGAAAAATTGAACTCAGTTTCATGGCGGAAGACATTGTATCCGATCATCCGAAAGCACGCTAAAGGGCCGGAAGCCGAATCCGCTATGGGGTGTTTATATGATATCGAACTGCCCGTTGACTTCGCCCTTTTGCGGGAACTAGCGCCGTACTTTATCCCGCACACGAGTGATGTCTCCATTCCTTCTCCATTTGAATAAACCGCTTCCGAGGCTGAGCAAAAATTCGCCCTTAGTTGGTCACGTCTTGCGAAGTTGTGTGGCGGTGCAATTTTTCAATTGCGGTGCAACCCTCGCGCTGCACGGTTGTGGGGCCTCGAAAACTTTATCCACCGGAGAGGTGGCAGAGTGGTCTATTGCGGCGGTCTTGAAAACCGCTGGGCCCGCAAGGGTCCCGGGGGTTCGAATCCCTCCCTCTCCGCCATTTAACCGTTCTTACGGAACGAGTTAAGTTAGCCAACAATCGATTTGCCAGTTGACGTGGCAAATCGGTCATGAAGCAAGAATCGGCGTTCGTTATTTCAACATTCACGAATCCTTCCGGGGGAATCGTTTTTCGGGTTAGCGGTTGGTTGAATGGCAAACGCGCCATGTCGCAAAGAAAAGAGTCATCGTGAGGCACGATTCCTGCGACTGGCGTACGTCTTGCTCAGTAGGTTGCGGCCAGCCACAATCGACGAAGCGCGCACCGTGCGCCTGCCGATTTTCCTTTTGGCACGCGATTGGCGTAAAGCAGGCGGGACGGCGAAAGCGTCGCCGAGGCTGATCCGCGAATGTGTCCAATTATTGGATACGGCAATCATCACAAGCGAAACACAGCCGCTCAGACCTTGCGAGCGCGGTCGAATCGCTGGCTGGCCTCAAGAAAGGTCAATTGCGCACGGCGTTTGATTATGCAGATTGGTGGAAGCTGCATACACTGGTTTTCATACTCCGCCATCCCCACAACGCCTACTGCATGCGCGAGGTCAGGGCGCACCTCGAAACGCTGGATCTTAAGATTAGTTCGTTAGACTTCCGGCGCTTCTGCAAACGACACGGCATCCGCCGCGACGAACGCATATGCCGCCGCGAAATCCTACCTGCAAAAGAAATTCAGTTCCAACCCGGACGCCGCTCGCGCTCTCGAAATGGCGACCACCAAACCGGAATCATTAGTCCGAAATACGCTGCTTGCGCAGGAATGCGATGATCTCGATTTAGCGTAGCCCGGGTAGGATTTGGCCTGTCGGGCCGATGTCGTAGCCTGCGAGGCACGCCATAAGGCTGCGACCCGCACCGTTTCAAGCTTCGAACCTCGGATCGAAGTCGTGTGAGCTCCCGAGAAACTTCCCCGTCTTACAGCCAATCGCTATCAATAATTGAAATATAGGCTCCCTGTATTCCTATCTCATCTCCGTCTGATTATCTTAGATACTATGGAGTAGTTTTAAGGTATTTTCACTGGCTCCACCGAGAAAGTTCTGCCATTGCCCCAAGGCTAAATCTAAAGATAAACAACGCCGATATCTTCAGCCATTACTAAGTCTAGATATTGCCGCCGTTTTTGCCCGCATTCAACTAACAATTCCCTTGAGGCTAGATCGTATCATCACAGTCACCCTGTTAGCCGCGAGCATCGCGCTCATCGCTGCGACTTTGTTGGCTCAATCCGGCTGTTTTTCAAAATGGGCCAGCCTCGGTGTTTCCTTTGCGTTTAGCTGCGTTGCATTGGCCGTCTTCTTTCGTCTCGTCCTCACAGCCGTTGGATGGATTCGGGACGAAACAACAAACGCCAAACGGGTCAGTAAGATAGCCGGCGGCGTAATCGCCTTAATCGTCTGTCCATTGCTCGCAGGCATACTGTTCTTCAAACCGAGCGAGAACTTGGCGGGCAATCAGGACCAAGGGATGTATCAGGCTGCGGCGTGTAATATTCAACGAACCGGATCTACTAAAATTACCCTACCGCTGCTCGACGCCCTGCCCGAATCAGAGCGACCGATGTGGCTCCCCCACATGCCTGTGCAATTTGGGCGCCTCAAGCAGGCCCCCGCGCAATATTGGTGTCTGGCTGCTGGTTTTGTGCTCGAAGACCAGAAGGCACTTCGTGGCCCTGCATCGCCCCACTTTCCTCAGGGATTTCCCGTAGTGATGGCCTCTTTTTTGGATGTCGGTGGCTTGGCCGCGCTAAACGCTGCAAACGCTCTTTTCATTCTTTGTGCGGCCTGCTGGCTGGCCCTTCTCGTGAGCGAATGGCTGGGACTCGGCTACGGTCTTCTCATCATCCCCTTCTTTGTTTTTAATCCCCTTGCTATTTGGTCAGCCAACCGGTTTTACGCGGAGCCACTTATCCTTTTCTTCTGGATCGGGTTGATCTGGAGCCTGCATCGAACGAAGGAATTCCCAATCCTTTCCGGCGTGGCCGCGGCTTTTGCGACGGCGGCCGCTTGTGTCGCTAAAATCGATGCTCTTGCGATGGTTGGCTTACTCGGATTCGTAATCCTTTGGCATCGAAGCCAGCTAATCTGGCAGAGGACCGCTCTTGCGTCCTCTGTTGTCGCAGCGCTCGCCGTTGCGTTCGTACTGCGGCAACAAAACAGTCCATACTTGGCCGATACGCTCGCGAGTATTCTCGGTGATCGCCCGCTACTGGTTTCTTCCGCTCTCCTTTTAGTTTTAGCGATTAGCTCTGCTTTCTTCCGACCAAAGTTTGTGCTCTTCTCAAAACGACCGCTCCTTTTGCCGGTTATCGCAGTAGTTCTTGTTTTAGGAACTATCATCTACCTCTATTTCATCCGACCACTCAACGGCCCTACGGATCGGTATTATTACATCCCTCTTGGTCGGGAAATCCTGAGCTATCGTGAGCTGACCCTCCAGCGGCTGGGTTGGTATTTTCCCTACTTCGGGCTCTGGCCCTTGATGCTCGGCCTCGCGCTTTCCGTTGCGCAGATTAAAACCTTATCGATTCGGGTCTTCCTCGTGGGTGGCGTCGTCTCGTTGCTTTTCCTCGCCTATGACGTTCGGTGCAATCCTCTCCAGCCTTACTGCATGCGGCGCTTCCTGCCCTATGCCCTGCCGCTTCTGCTGAGTGGCATTGCATTCACGGCGCATTACGTAAAAGCCAAAACGCGGTTCTGGCCGGTAGTAGCTCTCCCTGTGGTCGCGGTCTATCTCATAGGTTTTATCAACTTGGATCGCGAACTCCATAGCTCCCACGAACACGGTGGCATGCGAGCAAATTTGGATGAACTCGCTCGTGCGATCCCCAACGACTCCATCGTTGTCATATCATCGAGGTCTCCGCTTGCGCAATTGGCCTTACCGCTAAGGTGCATTTGGGCAAAAGAGACGTTTATCCTCAATGTCGACAAACGGACCCCAGGGCAACTTCGCTTACTCCAAGAATCCCTGCTGAAACAACTGGGTGGACCACAGCGGTTGTTCGTGCTCGATACGGCAGAAACCTTTCCCTTCAACCCTGGAGGTAAACCGCAACTCGTACTGGCAACTAAATGGTCCACTGAAACTCAACCCGGCTCGTATACAGAGATCGGAGCGGCAGTGAGGTCAGTCCCTTGGCGATGCTGTTTGAGCGAACTTATCAAACCCGTCGCTGCGATACAGCCGGCGCGCGTGCCGAACCAATAAAACAGCCTATCAAAAAAACTGCCGTCGAACACATCAGCCCAGCTCTCTTTGCTCATCGCTGGTGACACGAGCTCTGCAGCAAAAACGCAGGTTCAGAATAGTCTTATATAGCTTAAACGTATCCTTGCATGGGTGAAACTTGCTGTGTGATCCAACTGCTCTTGGAAGATAAGCAATTGGCCAATAACCCACGCTCTGCCCCAAGCTGATCGCAGCCAATGTCGCCGTGGTCGTGCACGAGAATCCGGCCGGCACCAGGTGAAGCCACCTGAGCATCGATTCCCGCCGAGAAACCCGCAGGCCAGAGTTAAGGTCGGGGATTTGACAGTTCCATAAAAGACCGGCTAGTTTTCTCGCCTGCCACTTTACCACCGTCCTGATCAGAGGGAATGCCCCATGTTCCTCGTGACGCACTCCGATCATTTGATCGTACGAACCGATGTTGGCGACCATCGACAACAAATCTGCGACACGATAGGTCCCATCGCCATCGATCCAAGCACAGAGCTCTCCCTTCGCCATAGTCGTACCGGTTTTGCGAGCAGCGCCGCTGCCCAGCCGCGTCGGGTGCTTTATATAGGTGATGCGCCCGTCGTTCTCTTTGACCAGCTCAGCTGACTGATCCGTAGACGCATCGTCCACGATGATCACTTCGAATCCGTCGCCAAATCGACTTGGCAGCTCCCGCATAAGATCAGCCAGCATCGGCTTCAAAGCTGCACCTTCATTGAATATTGGAATCACTACCGACAAATAGATCGTATCGTTTGCTTCTTTCATCGAAAAGGGGTCAAACCCTAATGTTTGTGATTTTCTGAATTAATCCCTTGGCTTCCTTCCGCTGTCCGCGCCTCAACTCGCCGACGTAGCGGCTCACTCCGTCAGGATCGCCCATCCGCAGCTGCGCAGCGAGCCAGACATTGCTTACCGTGCTCGTTAACCTCAGGTGCGCAGCCACGGCCACCTTCCATGGCGCGGCCTTCTTATCGCGCTCCACATCGACCGCTGTTTTCCCCAAACTTGCCAGCGCTTCCTTCAGTGCCTCTAGCCACAAGAGCTCCCGAGCTTCCCGTGTCGACGCTTCCTGTTTCAGCGGATGCACCAGCTTTTCCCGATGCTCTTTCACCAGTGCTTGTCTGAACGTCTCTCCACCCAACGCCCAGCCTTTCGACATCGATTCGAATTTCAGCTGCTTCTGCGCCGGTTCATTTTCCGACAACCACGCCAGATACTGTGCATACCTGCGCCGTCCCACCGCCGTGTCCGCCAAGTCCCCTGCAGCCTGTAAAAACGTTTCCACCCGCAGCGCCTTGGGACGTTTCTTCGGCGCCATCAACGCCGCGAAGCTGCTCTCCCGATACTCCGCCAATTGCTCCACTGACACGATTTTTGCCCGCACCGGATTGAGGTGGATATAGTGCGCCACCGCGCCGAGGCCCTCGCTGCCCTCAACCACCAGCGCTTTGTAACGGCCCTGAAAAACATGCCCGGTCTCCCCGCGATAACGGTTAAAACGATTTGCAAACGTACTCTGCAACCAGCGCATCCCCTCCACCAGATTCCCCTGCGGCGTCTCCAGCGCGAGATGATAGTGATTCGACATCAATACATACGCATGCAACACCCACCCCGCCCGCTCACACGCCTCACTCAGGCAGCCCATAAACGCCTGCCTCGCGCCTTCCTCCGCAAAAATCGCCGCCCGATAATTTCCACGGTTGATCACGTGGTACATCGCTCCTGCGTATTCCAATCTCAATTTTCGGGCCATTTGATTCTCTATAACCAACACAGCCACTCCACTCTCCGTCAACCACAAGCATTAGGGTTTGACCCCTTTTGGCCTTCTGTATCATCTCTTCCATAGGGGTTACTTTCTTCCAGGGCATAGCCCCAAAGTGTAGCCTATCTACCTAGACGATCTGTCTCCTATCTGCCCGATTCGTTCCCTCTACATCATTATAATTTGTCCCGTTCATCATTCCGCCTTGCTTGTCGTAAGAGATACCGAAGTGAGAACGTAATTACGAGCGTGCCAGCTCCGAGAACTGACAGCCAAAACACTTTCCGAGATACTGGGTTCAAAGTGCTTTGACCTTCAGGTAAAACAGCAGGCTTAGATTGCTCAAGAGGCACATTAACATTTTTTCGTGTTTCAACCGCAGCTCGGTTCTCAGCTTCTGTCGCGATTTCATTTGAAGCCGCATTCTTACCCGAAAGCTCAGATTCTATCTTCGTGACTTTGTTCAGGTATACAGTCAAAAGATCCATTTTGCTTTTTAGTATACGATCATCGCGCTTTGTTTTCCCTAATGTCTCTCTGGCCTCTGTCAGTGCAGTCTCAAGCAGTCGCTTATACCTATCAAGTACTTCTTTGCTGCCCGCTTTATCTACCGTCGTCCATTGAACTACTCCATGGACTGTATAGCCATCAATCCACTGTACTAGTCCATCTCTGTCCATGTCTTCACTAACGATTCGGATCGCCTCTGCAGGATTCTTTTCGATCAGAGATTTAACGCTCTCGCGTGTTGTCCTCCCCCCTAAAGCTATATATACGGCGTCACGGAGATTACCGGCTTCGGCTTCCATTCGTGTTAATATAGACTTGCTAACTGCGGCTGACCCACCCGCCATTATCCCAGGAGGCAGAGCCTTGTAAGATTCAATTACGTCAGAACAGCACGCTTGTAATAGATTAATAGCGCCACTCCGCTTATTAGGATCAGATTCAGACCGCGCTCTTACTAGCGCAGCTTCGATCTGTGGGGCATATTTCGCTAGGATACGCAAAGAGCCTACCCCATCTCCGGATGTAAGCCGTAAGACAGACTTTAAGTCAACTTGCGAAATATTCGCCTTTACTTGATCATAATCAAGAACCTCCTCCAATACGTTATTAGCTGCCTCAGGGTTTGAAGTGATAAGCCTACGCAATCTTTCCACCTCGTTTTCGCCGAGATGGGGGGCCCGCAATTCACCACTTAGGGCAACGCTAATTGCGTTATATAATTCAGAATGGCTCGTTTCGTTACCGAAACAGCTTACCACTACGACTAGCATGGAAAGAGATCTTAGTATACTAAACCAATTCGTGCGCATAACTTTAATAATCTTCGATAAGCCAATTACCCGTGGTGTCGTTAGGTACTCCTATTACATACGTGTATGACGAAAACGTTGTGGGGTGTTTTCTCAGCCAATCAACAGGCATAATAGTTTCCACATGCAATCGTCGCCTCCAGGCTACATTAGGCAAGGGTGGTAAGTCGTTCCAGAGAGTCATTCCTCTCGTGCTAAACGTGAAGAATGGCTTCCAAGCTCCAATGTCGGGGGCGTGGTACAGTGCGTGAAATAGTTCGTGCGTTAACGTATTGCCTTCAACCGGCGTAGTATTCCCCATAAAAATAAATACACGCCACCCCATAGCTGTCTGGGCATATGGAGTGAAATACGTATAACCTGAAGCACCGTTTTTTTGCGGAACGTATACAACAGCAAGTGTTTTATCCGGAATTCCAAGATTATTGACCAGATCATTGAAAACAATGGCTTCTTCTGCGCGATCTGACGTTGCAGTACCAGAAGAAAAGTACCCATTTGCATCCAACGCACCGGCCGGAATGGTTCGGTGTACGATGGGGTCCTCAAAATCAATCTGCAGTCCTACTTGCGCCCAACGGGGCTTGGCGGCATTTTGCTGCCCGAGAACGTAGGTATCGTCTGTAAATGGTTTTCCTGTAGGATCGCAATAGACTACGACGCGCGCTTTGAGCCGCCTTAACTCACAAGGAGGAAACACTCGCGCCGTCATTTTTGCCGATGCTGATTTGGAAACAGATAGGCGGATATTTACAAAACCATCTAGATTCGCGCGCCTAAGTGCATGATCCAGCAATCCAGGTCCTATAGTGTTTTTCAGCCCATCAAAAGTGGGTTGCGCAGCATCTATATCGTCCGTCACGGCCATTAACGCGCGCGAGACGAACACGCTACTGTTAGGTGAGCTCTCTGTGACGGTAAGATTTCCATTCAGGCTGTGGGCGCTAGGCCGATCGTCGTCGGTACCGTCGGACTTAGAAGTATACCACTCAACCTCAAAACTATCCTTCACTGTCGAATCCTTGTTGGCACTGGGATCTGTAATACGCACATAGAAGCAACGCGCATCATTGGCGACAAAATCCTTATCCTGGAACACGTCGCCATCCTGCCGACTGGTGTATGCTTGGTCCCACAATCCAAACCGCGTTTGTTTAACACCTTTATCATTGGGTTCGACAATTCCATTTTTGTTCGAGTCTTCAACAATCTCAACCCATCGCAAGTAGAGTGGATATTCGGCTATTTTTTCACCATTTCGTTCGACAACAAGAAAAAGCGGCTGAGTTGTAGTCTTGCGGCCTTCAATAAGGATTACACCACCATTTTGGTTTTGAATTGCGTTTAGGAACGCTGGAGAGCCTGCAAAAATATCAATTCCGTCACTCGTAATTTGTTGAGTAGTCGCTGACATGGCCGCTTGCCCTAAAGTTGGGCCAAAACCCGTTAATGGGGGTACAATACTCTGAAAATCAAAAGCCGTCGCACGCGTGAGGTTTGTATAAACAAAGTTTAGTGCTCCATCAGCCTGCTTCAACTTATATTTAATGACGCCGCTGGGCGGTATAGCCATGACAAGTGCTTTTATGTCCAGAAAGACAGGAAAGAAATCTTTTAAATCTCCCTGGCCATTAACCACGCCGTCTACCGCATCAATAGGTTTCTCAAGGTCAGCCATAGACAATGCTTGGTCATGATCGTCGTTTACCCAGAGAAAAAATGGGGTCGAGGCAGAGTTAACGTCATTTGGATCTTCGGAGGCTAATTTTATCTGGTTGTCACAATTAGTATCAACCGCGAAATCTCCCGAAGCAGATGAAGCAAGTACAGTATCCTGCAATGGGCTAGTGATTGCGATCAGCGGATCTGTAGAACGTAATTCGATGGTGATTTTACTTTCGTCAGCGCTTACCATAGGTCGGACGGATTCGATATAGACAGTACACTTACGAGCTGAACCTAAGTTTAACGCACTAGTAGAAAACCATTTTTGAGGACTAATGTAATCACCTCCGCTCGTGCCACCGATCTCTGCTTTGTTCCGCGCCAAATCACCATCTTTAGTCCAAATGCGATAG